>OQVS01002152.1_pt1 | contig 12840 bp, 10 predicted proteins | sample 1691601 | NCBI WGS metagenome assembly OQVS01 (sample SAMN03418268, study PRJEB22391) | human gut metagenome | biome: human-gut; feature: organic feature; material: feces | host: Homo sapiens | place: Tanzania | collected 2013-01 | reverse complement strand
AGAATATGTTTTTGTGCGCAGGTCTCTGTGCTGTATTGGCATTTACAAGCTGTAAATCAAGCGAAAGCGCATACAAGAAGGCTTACGAGAAGGCTCAAGCAAAGCAGGAGCAACCTGCAGAGCAGCCAGTCGCACCTGTTCAAGAAGAAGTGCCGGTTGTAGCTCCGCTCGTAGAGCGACCTGTAACGGAAACAACAGTTGTAGACAACACTGACAACGTAGCAGTACGTTCGGAGAACTTTACTCTTGTTGATGGTTCTGGTTTGAACAACTTCAGCGTTGTTGTTGGTTCTTTCGGCGTGAAGGCTAATGCGGAAGGCTTGCAGAGCCAGTTGAAGGCTGCTGGTCACAATGCGCAGATTGTATTCAATTCAGATCGTAACCTCTATCGCGTTGTTGCTGCTACATTCGCAACAAAGGGAGAGGCTGCACAGTCTCGTGATCAGCTCATTGGTCAGTACCCAGGTGCTTGGCTTCTTTACAAGAAATAATTCTAAAACATTATTAATATAGTGGCGCGAATACTTTCGATTGATTATGGAAAGAAGCGCACGGGTATAGCTGTCACCGATCCGCTACAAATCATAGCTGGCGGATTGGCGACAGTTGCTACGTGCGAACTTATGAGTTTCTTGCAGAATTACGTGGCTCGTGAGAGCGTAGAACGTATCGTTGTGGGTGAGCCGAAACAACTTAACGGCGAGCCGAGCGAGAACCTTCCTCGTGTGAAGCAGTTTGTAGCCAAGTTGCGCAAGACGCTTCCCGACATTCCTGTTGAGTTCTACGACGAACGCTTCACATCTGTATTGGCTCATAAGACGATTATTGATAGTGGCATAAGTAAGAAGGCCCGTCAGAACAAAGCACTTGTCGACGAAATAAGTGCCACAATCATTCTACAAGATTACCTTCGGATGAAGGGAAAATAACAGAATCATGATTTTACCTATTTATACTTACGGCAACGCTGTCTTACGTAAAGAGGCTCAGGACATCACTCCTGACTATCCCGAATTGCAGACATTGATAGCTAATATGTTTGAAACAATGGACGCAAGCGACGGTATCGGTCTTGCTGCTCCACAGGTTGGTTTGGATATTCGCGTCGTTGTTATTGATATTGATGTACTCAGCGAGGACTATCCAGAGTACAAGGGTTTCAGACACGCATACATCAATCCGCACATCCTTGAGTACGATGAGAATTCGGAGAAGAAGACTATGGAGGAGGGATGCCTCTCGCTGCCCGGAATACACGAGAATGTGAAGCGTCCGACACGCATACATGTACGCTATCAAGACGAGAACTTCGATGAGCACGACGAGTGGGTGGAAGGTTACTTGGCTCGCGTGATGCAGCACGAGTTCGACCATCTGGAGGGTACAGTGTTCGTCGACCGTATATCGCCGATGCGCAAACAGATGATTCGCGGTAAGCTTAAGGACCTTCTGCAAGGTCGTTTCCGCTGCGCTTATCGCACGAAGATACCCAGAAAATAAACACATATTATTTTATGAAGCATATCATAGTCCTTATATTACTTGCTATTCTGCCGTTGCATGAGATACGGGCGCAATACAACACCAATCGTCTTATTATCTCGGGGCAGAGCGCATTGTACTATGAGGACTATGTGCTTTCTATTCAGTATTTCAACCAAGCTCTTGCTGCAAAGCCTTATCTCTACGAGCCTTGGTTTTATCGCGGACTTGCAAAGTTCTATCTCGACGACTATACGGGCTCTGAGGCTGACGTGACCAAGGCGATAGAACTAAATCCGTATGTCTTTAATATGTTCGAGTTGCGCGGACTCTGCCGCATTCGTCAGAAGCACTATGCACAAGCCATTGACGATTACACACGCTCTATAAATCTGAACCCACAGAACCAAACAGCGTGGTACAACCGTGCGCTCTGTCGTATTGAGGACAAGGACTACGTTCAGGCGCAGCTCGACCTTGATACTGTTATCACACGTTGGAAGTCCTATGCCAGTGCCTATTCGTTAAAGGCGCAGGTCTACCTCTTGCAAGCCGACACACTCACTGCCGATAAATGGCTCGACAAGTCTCTGCAGGTGGCTCCATACGATGTGGATGCATGGAACATGCGTGGCATGATTGCTCTCTCGCGTGCCGAGTGGAAGAATGCCGACACATATCTTAGTAAGGTGATACACCTGAAGCCGAAAAACGCTGCCAACTATGTCAACCGTGCTTTGGCGCGCTATAATACCAACAACCTGCGTGGCGCGATGTCCGACTATGACACCGCCATAGATTTCGATCCCGATAATTTCCTCGCTCATTACAATCGTGGACTGCTCCGCATGAACCTTGGTGACGACAATCGTGCCATTGAGGACTTCGATTACGTGATACGCATGGAGCCAAAGAATGTGCTCGCAATCTTCAACCGCGCCATATTGCTTGATAAGACAGGCAATCTGCGTGCTGCCATACGCGACTATTCAACGGTTATCAATCAGTTTCCAAACTTCTGGACTGGTCTTTCGCGACGTGCCAACTGCTATCGCCGTCTTGGTATGACGGCTAAGGCTGAACTCGACGAGTTCCGCATCTTGAAGGCGCAGATGGACAAGCGCGTGGGCAAACAGATGCGTTGGAGCGCAGCTAAGGCGAAGCAGATGCGCCGTCGCAGCGAGATAGACATGGAGAAATATAACCAAATTGTAGTGTCCGACGACAACTCCGCTGAGCATGAATACAAGAGCGATTATAGAGGACGTGTACAGAATCGTGTTGCTGGCAACGAGCCGCTGCCGATGTTCTGCCTCTCGTTGGTGCGCTACGCTAATGATGTGCGCTCTTATCAGCCTTTTGTGCCGAGTGTTAACGCATTCAACCGACGCAACCCATCGCTTATTATCTATGTTAATAACAAGCAGCAGCGCCTTGACGAGACGCTCTCGCAACATTATCTTGCTGTTGTCGACTCGCTGTCGACTTGTATCAATTCCGAGCATAGCGAGAAGCGTATAATGCCGTTGCTCATCCAAAGGGCTGTGGCAGAGAGTGTGACGCAGAATTATGACGCTGCGCTCAGCGACCTTAATACGACGCTCGGATCGGACAGCACATCCGTATTGGCTCTTTGGCATAAAGCCTACTGCCAGTCGATGGCTAACGAGTTTAGCAATGCGACTGTATTGTCGAATAGCACTGTCGAAAAAGACAGGCTTAATCATGATATGACGTTTGCGTTAAATCGTTCAAAGGTTGTCGACTGCCTCAATCAGGCTATCATGCTCGACCATGAGAACCAGTTCCTGTATTACAACCGCGGTTGTGCGCTGCTCGTCAATAAGGACTATGCACACGCCATCGACGACTTTACACGTGCCATAAATATCGACAACGGACTCGCTGAGGCTTACTATAACCGAGGATTGGCGCGCATAAAGAACGGCTCGCAGCAGGAAGGCATTGCCGACTTGAGCAAGGCTGGCGAGCTCGGATTATATAATGCATATAGCGTTATAAAGCGATTGACCTCTAAAAACTAATTCTGTGATTGTTATTCAACACGATGAAAATGAAATATAAATAATCAGTACAATCATAATGACAAACAATCTAAACATTAGAAAAATCTTTTTCTTGGCACTGCTGATTTTCTGTGCCAATCTGTTTGCTGCCAGCAATGGCTACACGCCTAAAAAGCGTGAGTTTCGCGGAGCGTGGATTCAGTGCGTGAACGGGCAGTTCATCGGTATGTCTACCGAGAAGATGCAGCAGACACTGACCTATCAACTCGACGAGTTGCAGAAGGATGGCGTGAACGCTATCTTCTTCCAAGTGCGTGCCGAGTGCGATGCTCTCTATCAGAGTGATATCGAGCCGTGGAGCCGCTTCCTTACAGGCGTACAGGGTAAGGCTCCGCAACCGTACTGGGACCCACTGCAGTGGATGATCGACCAGTGCCACAAGCGTGGCATGGAGTTGCACGCTTGGCTGAACCCATATCGTGCAAAGACTAAATTCACTTCGAGTCTCGACCCGAAACACATAGCAATGACCAATCCGGGACGTGTGTTCCCTTACGACGGACTCTTCATTCTTAATCCTGGTATGCGCGAGAACCGCGAGTATATTATAAAGGTGGTGAACGACATCGTCGAGCGTTACGACATTGACGGCATACACATGGATGACTATTTCTATCCGTACCCAGTAGCTGGGCTGCAGATACCAGACGACCGCGAATATGCTGCGAACAGCAATGGCATCAGCAATCGTGAGGACTGGCGCCGTGACAATGTGAACGTGTTCATTAAGGAGTGTGGCGAAGCTATCCACCGTCTGAAGCCGTGGGTGAAGTTCGGCATATCGCCTTTTGGCATCTATCGCAACAAACGCGATGGAGTAGAGGTGGGCAGCCTTACCAAAGGTACACAGAACTATGACGACCTTTATGCCGACGTACTGTTGTGGGTGAACAACGGATGGATTGACTATAGTGTGCCACAGTTGTATTGGCAGATTGGTCATACCGCAGCCGACTATAAGACACTGATAGAGTGGTGGAACCGCTACGCATCGGCACGTCCGTTGTATATCGGTGAAGACGTGGAGCGCACAGCGAAGTTTGCTGATGTGGACAACCCGAAGATAAATCAGATGCCGGCTAAGTTTGCGTTGCACTCCAAGTTGCCTAACGTAGACGGCACCGTGCTTTGGTATGCTAAGGCTGCAGTAGACAATGTAGGCAACTACGGCACAATGCTCCGTAATAAGTATTGGCGTTATCCAGCCCTGCAACCACTGATGCCTTTCATCGATTCGAAGGCTCCGAAGAAGCCGAAGAAGGTGAAGCCGGTGTGGACAAGCGACGGATACGTGTTGTTCTGGACAAAGCCTAAGGCTAAGCATTGGGATGATGAGGTGCACAAGTATGTCGTTTATCGCTTTGAGAAGGGTGAGAAAATCAATTTGGATAATCCTGCAAAGATAGTTACTATCACCGACAAAGAGCACTATAAGTTGCCTTACGTTGACGGCACTGCACGCTATACATACGTTGTGACGGCATTCGACCGCATGAGCAATGAGAGTAAGCCAGTGAAGAAGAAGCTGAAGCTATAGGATTAAATGCAATATAACAACAAAGGCTGGGAAGCAATAGCATCCCAGCCTTTGTCGTAGTATGTAAATTATAAAAGTTCTTATCTAATTCTGTCTGCTGCACGCACGAGTTTCTCATCGTGTATCACTCCAGCGCGAGCCATGAATACCAAAATGGCAGCTATGGCAGGCAGACACGCTGCGAAAGCTAAGTTGAAAGAGAAGTCAACAGGCGATGTGTTGCGTGCTGTCACTCCCAGTACGATGTACCATGCTATGAGCAAGAATAGGTTGCATACGCAAAACTTGCTCTGTAGCTTTCGGTTGTTGTAGAGGAATATTGTTCCCAAGCTGAGTGCTGCACTCATTGCGAGGATGCCGAACAATCCGCATACGGAGTAGTTGGCACCTGCGCTTGTGATGATGCAGAGGTTGTAGAGCTTAATGCTTCCGCCCATTCCCATCGGTGTTATCTCTGCTATAGGCAAGCAAAGGCAAACCACCGTGGCAATGAAAGCGAGCAAGAGGAACAACGATTGCTTACGTTGTATCATTACGCCTGCTCTTGATTGTTGTCCTGTGACGGGTCGCGGAAGTAAACGTTACCCTCAATGAACTCCTGGGTTGCCAAGCTACGCTCTCGTAGATGCTTCCAGTCTGATCACAGAGGTCCATGATGTTACGTGTCACTGTGTTTACTGGTGCTTTTGACTTTTTATAATCCATATATTTTTATAATTGAATTTTGTATGTTCAAATATTATTATTAATCTTTGATGTAGTTCTTACACTTGCTGATGTACTTCTCTGCGGTAGCCTTGTTTTTTGAGTCGGGGTACTCGTTGATAAATCCGTAGCACTCGTCCTCTGCATCCTGGTAGCGCTCAAGCTTCTTCTCCTCAACACTCTGCTGTGCCAGTTCGAACTTGCTCTTCATCACGAGCAGCGAGAACTTCTCGCGTAAGTTGGTGTAAGGATAGTCTTTCAGAGCGTTCTGAGCAGTGATGATGCAAGCCTCGTAGTTGTTACCTCCGTATGTGCAGTTGCCGAAGTACTGACCGAGGTCGTAGTAGAGCTGAGCCGAGTAGAGTTCTTTCTGCACCAGTTTGTCCTGCAACTCGAAGAGCTTCTGCTGCGCAGTAGCACGATCCTCGCCGTCTGGATAGAGATCCATATACTCCTGGAAGGCAGCGATGGCGTTCACTGTCTGCGATTGGTCGAGGCGTGGCTCCGGTGTGCAGTTGTAGAGGCTCATGCCGATGTAGAACTCTGCCTTCTCAGCGTATACACCTTTGGGATAACTTTGGAAGTATTTCTTGAATGTAGCGGCTGCTCCCTCGTAGTCCTTACTGTTATATTCAGCCATAGCCAACATGTAAAGACTCTCTTGAGCGTTGTCGGTGCCTTTCTGCATTGTCACCAAACCTTGCAACAATGATGATGCGCGCACATACTTGCCGTTGGCATAACTCTCTTTGGCATATTCGTATTTGTATGTGTTGTCGGAGGTCTTGTAGACCCGGTTGAACTCATTGGCGCAACTCGAGAAGAGAACCGTTGCAAGAATTGCAGCATATAGTGATTTCTTCATAATTCGATACTTTTTGAACTGCAAAAATACATATTATTTATTTAATTACAAAGTAAAGTTTCTCTTTTTATAAAATCTTCACGCTATAACTTGCTGATTTTGCATGTTATTACGGCTTAATGGCATCTTTTTAGAATAAAAACGATAAAATGTTTGAACGTTTTCTTTCTTTTGTATATATTTGTAGTTCCGCTTTTTGCGTGTATTTTAATTTAATGACGACATATGGACTTCAAGATATCCTCAAAGTTTCAGCCTACGGGCGATCAGCCCGAGGCGATACGCCAGCTCACCGACGGGGTGATGAATGGCGAACATGCCCAAGTATTGCTTGGCGTAACTGGCTCGGGCAAGACTTTCACTATGGCTAATGTCATAGCCAACGTGGGGCGACCTACGCTCATATTGAGCCATAACAAGACGCTTGCTGCACAGTTGTATGAGGAGATGAAGAGCTTCTTCCCCGACAACGCCGTGGAGTATTACGTTTCGTACTACGATTATTATCAGCCGGAGGCTTATCTGCCGTCGTCGGATACGTACATAGAAAAAGACCTTGCCATCAACGAGGACATCGACAAACTGCGTCTGTCGGCTGTAAGTGCGCTGCTCTCGGGCAGAAAAGACGTTGTTGTCGTTTCGTCTGTGTCGTGTATCTATGGTATGGGTGGTCCTACGGCTATGGCTAACAGCGTCATCTCGGTGAAGAGGGGCGAAACGGTAGAGCGCAACGCTTTCTTGCGTAAGCTCGTTGATGCGCTCTATCTGCGCAACGATATAGATTTAACGCGTGGTACATTCCGCGTGAAAGGCGATACGGTGGACGTATTCATGGCTTACAGCGACAATGTGCTACGCATAACATGGTGGGACGATGAGATAGACAGCATTGAGGAGGTGGATAGCGTTACGTTCCAGCGCATTGCGGAGTTTGCCGACTATAAGATTTATCCTGCCAATCTGTTCGTCACATCGAAGGAGCAGACTGAGTCTGCAATACGCCTTATACAGGACGACTTGCGTAAACAGATCGACTTCTTCGAGTCTGTGGGCGACCATATTCGTGCGCAGCGCATCAAAGAGCGCGTGGAGTACGACATGGAGATGATTAAGGAACTTGGACATTGCTCAGGCATCGAGAACTATTCGCGCTACTTCGACGGACGCGAACCAGGGCAGCGCCCTTACTGTCTGCTCGATTTCTTCCCGAAGGACTTTCTTATGTTTATAGACGAGAGCCATGTGTCGGTGCCACAGATCAGTGCTATGTATGGTGGCGACCGCGCCCGCAAGCAGAACCTTGTGGAGTATGGTTTCCGTCTGCCTGCCGCGTTCGACAACCGCCCGTTGAAGTTCGACGAGTTCATGGACATGATCAATCAAGTTGTGTACGTGTCTGCAACGCCTGCTGACTTCGAGTTAGAAGAAGCAGGAGGCGTTGTGGTTGAGCAGATTATACGTCCTACCGGACTGCTCGACCCAATCATCGAAGTGCGACCGAGCGAGAACCAGATTGACGACTTGTTTGAGGAGATTGTGCAGTGTCGCGAGCACGACTCGCGTGTACTTGTCACCACGCTCACGAAGCGTATGGCGGAGGAGCTTACCGAGTATCTTCTTGCCCACGACGTACGCGCCAACTACATACACAGCGACGTGGCAACGCTCGACCGCGTGAAGATTATGAACGACCTGCGTGCCGGTATGTACGACGTGCTTGTAGGCGTAAACCTTCTGCGCGAGGGATTGGACCTGCCCGAAGTGTCGCTTGTGGCTATCCTCGATGCCGACAAGGAGGGTTTTCTGCGCAGTCATCGCTCGCTTACGCAGACCGCTGGTAGAGCGGCGCGCAACGTGAACGGAAAGGTTATAATGTACGCCGACAAGATAACCGACAGCATGCAGCGAACCATCGATGAGACGGCACGCCGCCGCCAGTTGCAGTTGAAGTATAACGCTGACCACGGTATCGTTCCGCAGCAGATACGCAAGGACATCAAGGGGGCACTCTCAGGCTTCATGGACAGCGTGAAGTCGACTGAGAACTCAACACCGGTATCAATGTCTCAACCTCGCCCCACATCTACTTCTTACCGCCCATATATCGAACCAGAACCAATGGCTTTCGCTGCCGACCCCGTAGTGAAGCGCATGACGCGCAAGCAGCTTGAGAAGAGCATTGCCGACACCACCGAACTGATGAAGGCTGCGGCGAAAAATCTCGACTTCCTGCAAGCTGCGCAGTACCGCGACGAGATTGTGCGCTTGCAGGACGAGTTAAAACTAAAAGAGTAGAGGGTAGGAGGCTACGGCATTCTTGCCGTAGCCATGTGGTATGAGCACGAAAGCCCGATGTGGTATGGGCAAGAATGCCCATACCTCCTACTTTGATACCTCATTTGTTAAATAATGGTTAATCTGGCGGTTGATAGGCTTTAATTTCGTAATTTTGCACTTTACTAATTATGCAATTCTTTAAACAAAACAGAATGGACAACGAATTTTTGACAGACGATAAGCAGAACTTCGACTTGGAAGAGTCGGCTGTAAAGCGCCCTGAGCGACATCATAGCAGAGGAGAACGTTCTGACCGCTTCTTTATGATAAGGAATATCCTCAACATTATCTTTATGATTGGTGCCGTTGTGGGTGTTCTTGTGCTCTATTTCCACGATAAAACGATAGGCACGGTTATTATTCTCGTATCTATGGTGTTCAAGATGGCGGAGTGTTGTTTCAGATTAATACGCCTATAATAACTGCAATGATAAGAACAACAAGAAAATTATTAGGACTTCTTGCGTTTCTGTTGTCTGTTCCGATGTGTCTGTCGGCACAGATAGGTATGGACGACAACGATCGCTTCAACCAAATGAACCCTGATGGCTCTGTGAACAAGCGCAACCGAAACGCTGCCGACTCATTAGGTACAGACAAGGTTATACCGCGCGGCATAAGGGTATGGACAGTCGATTCGCGTTTTGGCGACCAAAGGAAAGCTGCTGTTGACACCGTGTCGCACATGTTTATGAACTCTATCTTTACAACGGGTTTGCGTGGTGAGTATAACACGACGGGCAATCTCGGTGCACCGCGCATACATCGCATATTTATCGATCGTCCGGAAACAGAGCAGTTTATCTTTACGCAGCCATACGATTATGTTGTATCGCCCGTAGACAAGTTCCATTTCACGAACACGTTGTCGCCTATCACGAACCTTACATACAACACCGCAGGTGACAGAATAACGGGTGAAGACCGACTTTCGGCGAAGTTTGGAGTGAATGCAGGCAAGCGTCTTGGCGTTGGTTTCAATGTCGATTATCTCTACGGGCGTGGCTATTACTCTGAGCAGAGCACATCGCATTTCAAATTCTTGCTCTATGGCTCCTATCTCGGTGAGCGTTATCAGGCACATCTCTTGTTCTCCACTCTCGATCAGAAAGTTACGGAGAATGGTGGTATCACCAACGACGAGTACATAAAGCACCCAGAGAGTTTCGACGACAACTTCGCAACGAACGAAATTCCTACCGTTTTGGAGCGCAACTGGAACCGCAACTCTAATCAGCATATCTTCTTCACGCATCGTTTTAGCTTTGGCTTCCGCAAGAAGGTGAAGATGAGCGAGGAGGAGATAGCAGCCCGAAAGTTTGCAATGGAGTCGGAGAAGGAGAACGCAGCCTTGCACGAAAAGGAGGCTGCCAAGCGTAAAGCAGAGCGCGAGGGCACTGACTTCGACGAGGAGGAATACGAGGAGCAATCGTTTGGCGGACGTCCTGACGATGCGAAGGTGGCAGGCAAAGAGCCTGCGACTACTGAAATGTCAGACAACTCGGGGCGTATTCGCGTGGATGGTAAGGCTGCAGCCGACAGTCTGAATAGCCTTGCAGCTCAGGCGCAGCTCGACACGATGTGGATGAAGACAGAGTATGTGCCAGTTACGAGCATCATACACACCGCCAAGTTCGACACCTATCGTCGCATTTATCAAGCCTACAACTCCCCGAAGGACTTCTATGCTAACACTTACGACAATGTAGGTGCGTACAGTGGCGACTCTATATATGACAAGACGAGCCATTATCGTTTGCAGAACACGCTCGCTTTGTCGCTATTGGAAGGCTTCAACAAGTGGGCAAAGGCAGGCGTAAAGGTGTTTGCTACGTCCGACTTGCGCCACTTTACATTGCCTAATACCGAGCGTACATTCACTACGTACAACGAGCACAACCTTAGTGTAGGCGGTCAGCTCTCTAAGACACAAGGTAGAACGCTGCACTACAGCGTGTTGGGCGAGGTGTGGGCGATAGGTAAGGATGCTGGTCAGGTGAAGGTGGATGCTAATGTTGACCTCAACTTCAAGTTCCTTGGTGACACTGTGCGCCTCGCTGCGTCAGGTTTCTTCCATAGTCTTAACCCAACGTTCTATCAGCGCCACTACCACTCGCGCCACTTCTGGTGGAACAAGGACGATATGGCGAAGATTGTTCACTCGCGCCTGGAGGGCACCTTTGCCTACGACAAGACACGCACAAAGCTGCGTGTGGCGTTCGATGAACTGAAGAACTACACCTACTTCGCAATGGGCTACAACATAACCGATGGGCATCTGCGCACGCAGAACACGCTCAGCGTGAAACAAGCTGGTGGGGCGATAAGTCTATTCACCGTAGGTTTGCAGCAGGATGTGACCCTCGGTCCGGTTAATTGGGAGAGCGTTGTTACGTTCCAGAAATCGTCTAATGAGGCAGTGCTGCCTGTGCCCACTTTGAACGTCTACACCAATCTGTACTTACGCTTTATGATAGCGCGCGTGTTGAAGTGTGACCTTGGTGCCGATGCGCGTTACTTCACCAGCTACTACGCACCCGACTATAGTCCGGCTCTCGGACAATATGCCGTGCAGGATGGTCCAAGCAAGACGAAGATAGGCAACTATCCGCTTGTGAATGTCTACGCCAATTTCCATTTGAAGCAGGCACGCTTCTTTGTGATGATGAGCCATGTGAACGCCGGCAGCGGCAACCGTTCATATTTCTTCACGCCTCATTATCCGCTCAACCAGCGTGTGTTGCGCTTTGGCGTCAGCTGGAATTTCTTTAACTAAACTTTATCATTGCAGAAACTTTCTGCACTCCATACAAAAACACCCAAGTAGGTTTGGTTCTTTCGCCTAAAACCTACTTGGGTGTTGTCTTTTATACTAACAAAAGTCATCGTTCTCCGTACGTAATCCGATCGGGTTGCGTTCGCCGTCCGATTGGGTTGCGTACGGAATCTGATCGGGTTGCGTTCGGAATCTGATCAGATTGCGTACGGAGAACGATGACTTTTCTGCTACATAATGCTTATTTCGTCAACGAAGAGGAACGCCGGTTTGCCCTTTCCGCTATGCCATTCAGGCATGTTGCGCTCCGATGTAGCCTTGATCTTCACGTAGCGTGCCTTTGTGGGCTGGAAGTCGAGCTTGTGGGTGTAGACTTTATCGGCTGCATCCTCGCCAAGTGTCGGCAACTGCTTCGTAGCCACCTGCTTGAATGTCTTACCGTCCTGCGAGATGCTCACTTCGATGTTACGTGCGTCGAATATCCATGAGCCTTTATCCACGCAGGTGTTTAACTCTACGTGCGAGATTACAGAAGGCTTCTGCATGTCTATAACTGCCTCAAGGTCGTTCTCGCAGAAGCCGAGCCAACGGCCTGTGCCGAAGCCCGTGTCGCCAAGCTGTCCGTCGGTAAGCGTAGCTGCACCATTGTAGGTGTAGTTCTTGTGTGTGGGCTGCAGCAGTGTGACTGGGCAAGCCGTTGCCTTGTTGAAGTTTATCTCCTGACGACTCACGCTGCTTCTCTTGCCGTCGCGGAAGGCAGCTGCGCAGATGTTTGCAGATTTCTGCAGAGTGATGGCTCCAGTGTATAGCGGACTATTGGCTGTAGGCTCCGTGCCGTCGAGTGTGTAGCGTATCTCAGCGTTGCCGGTTGTGGTGAGATGTACTACAATCTCTTGCCACTTCGTGTCGGCATCAACATGTATGTCCACGTTGAAGAGATGCTTGGCGTAGTTGTACCCAAGGTGATCGTAGAGATGCGTGAACTCAACGAGACGACTTGTGAAGTCGGCGTAGTTCTTCAGCTCGGGCTGGCTCCACTGCACCTCGCTCA
>OQVS01002151.1_pt1 | contig 12843 bp, 7 predicted proteins | sample 1691601 | NCBI WGS metagenome assembly OQVS01 (sample SAMN03418268, study PRJEB22391) | human gut metagenome | biome: human-gut; feature: organic feature; material: feces | host: Homo sapiens | place: Tanzania | collected 2013-01 | reverse complement strand
TCATAATTCCGCCATCTCTACCTTTTTTGCAAGTGATAGGAATGTGCGCAAAGCTCATAATATCCACATAGCGATATACTGTTCTTTCCGAAATCTCCAATTTGCTAGCAAGCTCTTGGGCGGTGCATTTTGGGTTGTTGAGCAAATCAACAAGCATAGTAAAAATATTGGTTAACATAATTTTCCCCTTTTTGATATTAAGTACATTATAACTACAAAACAATATCAAGTCAATACCCAAAAGTTGTTTTTGTCATATTTAGCAAGACAATTTTGCGATTTGGATTTTGCCCAAAACTTTGCGAAAGCTACAATTTGGACAAAAATGTGCAATATTGTGAAAAAAATCAATTTTTTTATCCAAAATAGTTGTATATTTGAAAATTTTTATATTATAATTTTAGCGATATCAATCCAAAGGAGATATTTATATGAACGCTTATGTACAAAGAGTCCTCGATGACTTGGTAAAAAACAACCCAGATCAGCCAGAATTTCATCAGGCTGCAACAGAAATATTGACTTCACTCTCAATGGTTATGGACAAACACCCAGAATACGAAGAGAAAGGCTTGCTCGAAATGCTAGTTGAGCCAGAAAGAATTATTATGTTCCGTGTGCCATGGGTAGACGACGCTGGCAAAGTGCATGTCAACAAAGGCTATCGTGTCCAATTCAACAGCGCTATCGGACCATACAAGGGTGGACTTAGATTTAGAAGTAACGTCAACTTGTCTATCATCAAATTCCTTGGCTTTGAGCAAATTTTCAAGAACTCATTGACAGGTCTTCCAATCGGTGGTGGTAAGGGTGGCAGTGACTTTGACCCAAAGGGCAAGTCCGACAACGAAATCATGAGATTTTGCCAAGCATTTATGTCTGAGCTTTATCGTCACATTGGCGCAGACACCGACGTTCCAGCAGGAGACATTGGTGTAGGTGGCAGAGAGATTGGTTATATGTTCGGCTATTACAAAAAGCTTGTCAACGAGCATACTGGCGTCCTCACTGGCCGTGGTTTGACTTATGGTGGTTCTTTGGTTAGAACACAAGCTACAGGATATGGACTTATCTACCTTATGGAAGAAATGCTCAAAGAGAGAAATCTCAACTTTATGGGCAAAAAGTGCATCATCAGCGGTAGCGGTAACGTAGCTATTTATGCTCACGAAAAGGCTAACCAACTCGGTGCAAAAGTTGTTGCAATGAGCGACAGCAACGGCTATATTTATGATGAAAACGGCATTGACCTTGCTACTGTAAAACTCATCAAAGAAGTTAAGCGTGAGAGAATATCTACCTATGTAGAATATCACCCAACCGCAAAATATGTTGCTGATTGTAGCAAGATTTGGGAAGAAAAATGCGACTATGCTTTGCCATGCGCTACCCAAAACGAAATCAACCTTGACTCTGCAAAAGCACTTGTTGCCAACGGAGTTATCGCAGTGGGCGAAGGTGCAAATATGCCTTGCTCAATCGACGCTATCAACTACTTCCAACAAAGCGGACTTTTGTTCGCGCCAGCTAAGGCAGCCAACGCTGGCGGTGTAGCTTGCAGTGCTCTCGAAATGGCACAATCTAGTATGAGAACATACTGGTCATTCGAAGAAGTTGACTCTCGCTTGAAACATATTATGGTCAACATTTTCCACAATATCAAAGATGCGGCAGCAAGATATGGCTTGGACGGCAACTATGTTGTTGGTGCAAATATTGCTGGATTTGAAAAGGTTGCAGCGTCTATGATTACCCAAGGCGTGTGCTAATCATACACATATCAAATATCGAAAAGCGGACTTGTTCCGCTTTTTCTTTTGCCAAAAAGCAAAGTTTTTTTACCAATGAGCAAAATGCTTTTGCCAAAGAGAAAAGTGTATTTGTCTAAGAGCAAAATTTTTTACCTAGGAACAAGGCACTTTTACTAAATAGAAAAGTGCATTTGCCAAAAAGCAAAATGCTTTTGCCAAAGGGAAATTTTTTACTTGGTGACCAAAAACTAAAACCATATCCCCAAAAATCAAATAGGGCACAAGCAAAACCCACAGGCAAAATTTTTGCAAATTGTTGCAATTTTTCGTAAAGATATATACAGCTAGGGCGCTTGTCGGTTGGCTCGGGAATATTTTTTCCGAAAACTCTAGTTTTTCAAGAATATATAAGGCTAAAATATAATCGAAAATATTATCATTTTGGGCGACATTTTTGGGGATAACCAAGAAGTGCAGTTGGGACAAAAAACCAATACATAATCCCAAAAACTATCAAAAAATCGAGTTATTGATATGTGGATAACCCCTTCGTTATGGGGATAACTGTGGGGATAACTCCCCGAAAATCCTTAAAAATGCTGAAAAATTGCAAAAAATGACAAAATATTGCAATTTTATACAAGTTAAGATTTTTTGGGGAAAAATTGTCGAAAATTATCTAAATTCTGAGGTTTTTCCCTTGCAACAATATCCCAAATATGTTAAGATATGAGTAATAAAAGTTTATTATATTTTTATTAACACAATATCATCATTTTAGGAGAGTTTTATGTCGAAAGTCGGTATCATTATGGGGAGCATAAGCGATCTTGACGTTGTAAAGCCAGCTATTGATATACTCAAAGAGTTCGGGGTAGAAGTTGACGCACGAGTTATCTCTGCTCACCGCACACCTGATCTTGCGCACGAGTACGCATCAAAGGCTATGGACAACGGTATTGACGTGATTATTTGTGCGGCAGGCAAGGCGGCACATTTAGGTGGAGTTATTGCGGCATTTACACCGCTACCAGTCATTGGACTACCAGTCAAGAGTTCTACTATGGACGGTATGGACAGCTTGTTGTCTATGGTTCAGATGCCAGGCGGAATTCCAGTTGCTTGTGTAGCAATCAATGGCGGACTCAACGCTGGACTTTTGGCAGTTCAAATATTGTCAATCAAAGATAGTGCACTTATGCAAAAAATGATTGAGTACAAATCCAACCTTGCAAACAAAATCAGCAAAGATGACCAAAAATTGCAAGAGCTTTTGAAGTAAGGTTGACCATGCAGAATAAAAATTTTTGAAATAAATAATATGGGTTTGATTGTCAAGCCCATTTTGTATTTAATTTAGGAGGATAAAATGGCAATTGATTACAAAGTAGCTGGTGTAGACGTAGAGGCAGGCTACCAAGCAGTAAAACTTATGAAAGAGTATGTTCAAAAGACATACAACAGCTCAGTATTGGGCGATTTGGGCAGTTTTGGTGGCTTCTATGCACTAGATGACAAAGAAGACGGCGATTGTCTTGTCGCAGGTACTGACGGAGTTGGTACAAAACTAAAATATGCTTTTGTATTGGACAAACACGACACTATCGGTATTGATGCCGTTGCAATGTGCGTCAACGACATTGTTTGCCAAGGCGCAAAACCACTATTGTTTTTGGACTATATCGCATTGTCCAAGTTAGAGCCAGTCAAAGTTGCTACTATTGTCAAAGGTGTAGCTGAGGGTTGTTGTCAATCAGGCTGTGCACTCATCGGTGGCGAAACTGCCGAAATGCCAGGTTTTTATGCAAAAGATGAGTATGATATTGCCGGTTTTGCAGTAGGTATTGTCAAGAAAAACAAGATTATCAACGGCAAAACAATCAAAGCTGGCGACAAGCTCATCGGTCTTGCGTCTAGCGGTATCCACTCCAACGGCTATTCTTTGGTAAGAAAGTTGTTTGGCGAAGACAAAGAGAGTTTGAACACATACAACGAAACTTTGGGTTGCACTCCTGCAGAGCTTGTGCTTACCCCAACTCGTATTTATGTCAAGACAATTTTGAGTATCATCGAAAAATACACTATCAAGGGCATTGCTCATATCACTGGCGGTGGCTTTATCGAGAACGTACCTCGTATCATTCCAAAGGGACTTGGCGTAAAGATTGACAGATCAAGCTATCCACTTCCAAAGATTTTCAAAGCACTCCAAGAGATTGCCGAAATCGACGACACTAAGATGTGCAATACATTCAATATGGGTATTGGTATGGTGCTTGCAGTTGACCCATCTATTGCCGAGGACGTAACAGCCGAACTCAACAAAATGGGCGAACAAGCATATATCATCGGCGAAGTTACCGACAAGGAAGGAGTAGAACTGTGAAAAGAATAGCAGTTTTTGCGTCAGGTGGCGGCAGTGATATGCAGTCCGTAATTGACGCTTGCGAAGCTGGACAAATCGACGGACAAGTTGTTGCCGTAGTTGTCAACAAAGACAATATCGGCGCATTGGACAGAGCGGCAAAGCACAATATCGAAAGTCATATTTTCAAGGTGCAAGACTATGCCGACGCCCAAGACAGAGATCAAGCAATCATAAATTATCTTGTGAGCAAGGACATTGACCTTGTTGTGCTTGCGGGCTATCTAGCCATCGTCACCCCAGCTTTGGTAGACCGATTCCGTGGTCGTATCATCAACATTCATCCATCGCTTATCCCTAAGTTTTGTGGCAAGGGTATGTACGGACTAAAAGTGCATACCGCTGTCATCGAGGCGGGCGAAAGCGAGAGCGGAGCAACCGTGCATTTTGTAGATGAAGGAGCTGACACAGGTCAAATCATTCGTCAAGTCAAAGTGCCAGTATTGGCGGGGGATACCCCAGAGAGTTTGCAAGCAAGAGTCTTGGAGCAAGAGCATATTTTGCTCCCAAGCGTTGTGGCAGAACTTTGCAAAAAATAAATACATATCAAGATATTGAATTGAAAGAGGAGATAAAAATGAAAAAAAGAGCACTACTTAGCGTATCAGATAAGACAGGCATCGTTGATTTTGCAAGCCGTCTTGTTGACTTTGGTTATGAGATTGTATCCACTGGCGGTACACTCAAAGTTTTGAAGGAAGCATCTATTCCTGCCATTGATATCAGTTCTATCACTGGTTTTCCAGAGTGTTTGGACGGCAGAGTAAAGACTTTGCACCCAAATGTTCACGCAGGTCTACTTGCTATGAGAAGCAACAAAGAGCACATGGACTTTTTGGAAAAGATGAATATCAACACTATCGACATTGTTGTTGTCAATCTTTATCCTTTCAAGGCTACTATATCCAAGCCAAACGTAGATTTGCAAACAGCTATCGAGAACATTGACATCGGCGGACCAACAATGCTTAGAAGTGCTGCCAAGAACTATCAAGACGTAGCTGTGCTTGTTGACCCAGCTGACTATGCAAAAGTGCTTGCCGAGCTCGAACAAGGCGAAATTAAGAAAGAAACCAAATTCTATCTTATGTACAAGGTTTACCAACACACCTCCTACTATGACACCTTGATTGCCAATTATCTCCGCCAAAAGCTAGATATCGAATTCCCAGAACAATTTACTATGGCATTCGACAAGGCTCAAGATATGAGATATGGCGAAAATCCTCACCAAAATGCAGTATTCTACAAAGAGGCATTCGACGTCAAAGGCTCATTGGCAACCGCTGTCCAACTCCACGGCAAAGAGTTGTCTTACAACAATATCAATGATACCAACGGCGCGCTCGACCTACTTAGAGAATTCGATGAGCCAACAATCGTAGCAGTTAAGCACGCCAACCCATGCGGAGTGGCTACTGCCAGCACAATCAGCGAGGCTTTCTACAAGGCAAATGCAGCTGACCCAACCTCAATCTTTGGTGGAATCGTTGCATCCAACAGAACAATCGACAAAGCAACCGCTGAACAAATCCACAAGATTTTTATCGAAATCGTTGTAGCGCCTGACTTTGACCAAGATGCGCTCGACATTTTGACCCAAAAACCAAATATCAGACTTTTGAAACTTGACGGCATTGCAAGCACAGTTCCAGCAGGCTGTTATGATATGAAGAAAGTTTTGGGCGGACTACTTGTTCAAGAATATGACACAATGGTAGTTGACCAAGACAAAATCGAATACGTGACCAATCTCAAGCCAACCCAAGAGCAAATGGAAGATATGATTTTTGCAATGAAAGTTGTAAAGCACACCAAGTCCAACGCTATCGTTGTAGCCAAAGACAAGACCATTTTGGGTATTGGTTGTGGACAAGTCAATCGTATCAGAGCTACCAAGCAAGCTATCGAACATTCTTTGAGCGACACCACAGGCGCAGTACTTGCAAGTGACGCATTCTTCCCATTCGACGACTGTGTAAGAGCAGCTTACGAGGGCAAGATTGCAGCAATTATGCAACCTGGCGGAAGTATCAAGGACCAACTGAGCATTGATGCTTGCAACGAGCTTGGAATATCTATGGTATTCACAGGCAACAGACATTTCAAACACTAAGAAGGAGCAAAATATGAGCGTTTTGGTAATTGGAAGTGGCGGCAGAGAACATGCAATTTGTTATTCGCTTGCCAAAAGTCCTAAGGTGAACAAAATCTATTGTTTGCCAGGCAATGCAGGTATAGCAGAGATTGCAGAGTGCCACGACATTGGCGTGATGGAGTTCGACAAAATCGTTGAGTTTGTCAAGGCTCACCCAGACATTGATTTGACCATTGTTGCCCCTGACGACCCACTTGCAAAAGGTTTGGTGGACGTTTTGGAAAGCTACGGTATGCGTGTTTTTGGACCTAGGGCAAATGCGGCTATCATCGAGGCTAGCAAGGCTTTCAGCAAGTATTTGATGAAAAAGTACAACATTCCTACCGCAGACTATGAAGAATTCGACAACTATGACAAGGCAGTAGAATATGTTTCCAATGCCGATTATCCACTTGTTGTCAAAGCTGATGGACTAGCTTTGGGCAAGGGCGTAATCATTTGCAATACCAAACAAGAGGGCTTGGACGCTGTCAAAGAAATGATGGTTGACTCCAAGTTCAAAGATGCGGGCAAGAAGATTATCGTCGAAGAGTTTATGGTAGGCAGAGAAGTTTCTATCCTATGTTTTTGTGACGGAGATCATATTGTGCCTATGGTATCTTCTCAGGACCACAAGAGAGCACACGACAATGACGAGGGCTTGAATACGGGCGGAATGGGAACATTCTCTCCATCCAAGTTCTACACCCAAGATATGGCGGACGAAGTTTACAAAACAATCATTTTGCCAACAGTCGATGCGATGAACAAAGAAGGTCGCAAGTTCAAAGGCGTGTTGTATTGTGGACTTATGCTCACAGATAAGGGTATCAAAGTGCTCGAATACAATGCTCGTTTTGGTGATCCAGAAACTCAAGTTGTGCTCCCAAGATTGGAGAGCGACTTGTACGACATTTTCAATGCTTGTATCGACGGCACGTTGGACAAGGTTGAAATCAAGTGGAATGACAAAGTTGCAGTATGTGTAATTTTGGCAAGCGGTGGTTATCCCGAATCTTACGAAAAAGGCAAAGAAATCACCATCGGTAAGCTTGATGACAACATTGTACTTTTCCACGCAGGCACCAAGATGCAAGACAATCGTCTTGTGACCAACGGAGGCAGAGTAATCGGCGTAACCGCTGTCGCAGACGATATGGACAAAGCTCGTGAGAGCGCATACCGCAATGTTCAAAATATTCACTTTGACAAAATGTTTTACAGAACAGATATAGGAATAAAAAAATAAAGGGCAAGGATATGGTTAAGAGAATTTTTGTAGAAAAGAAAGAAGGCTATAATGTATCTGCCAAGAAGACTTTGGCTGATATCAAGAATGTGCTCGGTATCAACGTTGATGACGTGAGAGAGTTCATTCGTTATGACGTCGAAGACCTTGACGACAAGGTAATGGAGCAAGCTAAAACTACCATTTTCAGCGAAGCGCCAGTAGATACACTTTATGAGAGTTTGCCAAGTTTGGACGGCTATGAAGTATTCGTTGTAGAATATTTGCCAGGACAATATGACCAAAGAGCCGACAGCGCAATGCAATGCGTTCAGTTGTTGTCAATGCAAGGCAGACCAACTATCAAGTGCGGCAAGGTTTTTGCTGTCAAAGGTTGTGACAAGGCTCAACTTGCAGCTATCAAAAAATACCTTATCAACCCAGTTGAGGCAAGAGAGGGCGATATGAGTATGCCAGAGAGTTTGGCTACCAAGGTAGAACTCAATCTTACCGTTCCAACTATCGACGGCTTTATCAAGATGAGCGATAGCGAAGTTGCCAGCTATCACGCTAGCAAAGGTTTTGCAATGAGCGTAGCTGACCTTGTATTTGTAAGAGATTATTTTGCAGAGCAAGGCAGAGATCCAAGCGAAACCGAACTCAAAGTTATTGACACATATTGGTCTGACCACTGTCGTCACACAACTTTCGCTACCGAAATCACCGATATTACTATCAAATCAGACAATCCACATATCCAAAAGGCTTTGGACGAATATCAAGATTTGTTCCAAGAGTTCAACTCAGCTCGCAAGGACAAATACAGATGCCTTATGGATATAGCTACTATTGCTGTCAAGAAACTCAAAAAACTTGGCAAGCTGGACAATCTTGACGTATCAGACGAAATCAATGCTTGCAGTGTCGAAGTAGACGTAGACAATGACGGCAAAAATGAAAAGTGGCTCATCATGTTCAAGAACGAAACTCACAACCACCCAACCGAAATTGAGCCATTCGGTGGTGCAGCTACTTGTTTGGGCGGAGCTATCCGTGATCCACTCAGTGGCAGAACTTATGTATATCAAGCAATGAGAGTTACAGGTTGTGCTGACCCTAGACAACCTATTGACCAAACTTTGAAGGGCAAGCTCCCACAAAGAGTTATCACCAAGACAGCCGCAAGCGGATATTCTAGTTACGGCAACCAAATTGGTCTTGCAACTGGTCTTGTAGCCGAAATGTATCACCCTAACTACGTTGCCAAGAGATTGGAGACAGGTTATGTTATCGCGGGAGCTCCAAAGGAGAACGTGGTAAGAAGAAAACCTATCGAGGGCGATATTATCGTTTTGCTAGGCGGCGAAACTGGCCGTGATGGTTGTGGCGGTGCAACTGGCTCATCCAAGGCTCACACCGAAAAATCAGTAGAAGTTTGCGGTGCAGAAGTCCAAAAGGGTAATCCACCAACCGAGCGTAAAATTCAAAGATTGTTCCGCAACAAGAATGTAAGCAATCTTATTGTCAAATGTAATGACTTTGGCGCAGGCGGTGTATCCGTTGCAATCGGCGAACTTGCAGACAGCTTGGATATTTTCCTAGACAAAGTGCCAAAGAAATATGAGGGATTGTCAGGCACAGAGCTTGCAATCAGCGAATCTCAAGAAAGAATGGCAGTTGTGCTTGCCAAAGAGACTGTTGACCAATTCATCGAATATGCAAAGGCTGAAAACCTCAACGCAGTTGCAGTGGCAGAAGTTACCGATAATGGCAGAATGAGAATGTTCTATTCGGGTAATTGTATCGTTGACTTGAAGAGAGAATTTTTGGACACCAACGGCGTAAAACAAACCACAACAGCAGTTATCGAAGACAACGCAACCAACTATATGAACACTCCAAACGCCAAGTCTGCCGAGCTTTTCAACAAGGGCGACTTTGAAGGCGTTGTATTCAACGAGCTATCTAGACTCAACGTATGTTCTACCAAGGGGCTAGGCGAAATGTTCGATGCGACTATCGGTGCAGGCTCAGTGCTTATGCCATTTGGCGGAAAATACCAACTCACTCCTGCAATCGTTATGGCGTCCAAGCCACCAGTTAGTGGACACACCGACACAGCTACCGTATCTACATACGGCTGTTCACCACAACTTATGAGTGCATCTCCATTCGTAGGAAGTGTATATTCTATCGCATTGTCTTTGTCCAAACTCGTATCTTGCGGTGTTAGAGTAGACACAATCCGCCTATCACTCCAAGAGTTTTTCAAACGACTAAACTCAGACCCAGAGCGTTGGGGACAACCACTTTCAGCACTACTTGGCGCATTGTATGCCCAACTAGGTTTTGGCGTAGGTGCAATCGGCGGTAAGGACAGTATGAGTGGCACATTCGAGCATATCGACGTTCCACCAACTCTCATCAGCTTTGCTATGGGTATCACCAAAGCGTCAAAGATTATCACCAACACTTTCTCAACTCAAATGGGAGTAAAGGATATTTATCATATCAGTTTGCCTCGTGACGAGTACGATATGGTAGATTTTGCTAAGGCGCTCGATCTTTACAATGATATGGCAAGCGCTATCGACCAAGGCATTATCAAGGCTTGCAACGTAGTCGAAGAAGGCGGTATTGTAGCCAGCGTATTCAAGGCTTGTATGGGCAACAAGTGTGGCACTGATTGGGATAATTTTGACATTGATATGCTCACCCCAAGATTTGGCGATTTTGTCATTCTTGCAGACGATGTAGATATGCTCAGCAAGTGGAATCCAACCAAGGTTGCATCACTCAACAATACATATACTTGCGACGTATGTGGCACAACTATCAAGATGGACAAAGCTATCCAAGCATTTACCAGCACACTTGAAGACGTGTTCCCATCTACAGCGCCAGCCGAAGGCAATGTAAGCAATTTGATTTGTGTAGCACGCAAGCTAGAAAAGCCAGCACGCAACATTGTTCAACCTCGTGTACTCATTCCAGTATTCCCAGGTACTAACTGCGAATATGACACAGCAAGAGCATTCGAGAGAGCAGGCGCAAAAGCTGACGTATTTATTGTTAAGAACCAATCAGCTCGTGACATTGAGGACACAGCCAAAGCTTTGGTAGAGGCTATCAACAAAACCCAAATCCTTGCATTCCCTGGCGGATTTAGCGGTGGTGACGAGCCAGACGGAAGTGGTAAATTCATTGCAACTACATTCAAAAACCCAGCTATTGCTGAGGCAGTTATGAAACTTTTGTACGAAAGAGACGGCTTGGCACTTGGTATTTGCAACGGATTCCAAGCGCTCATCAAGTTGGGACTTGTGCCTTATGGCGACATTAGAGAGCAAATGCCAAATGCACCAACACTTACATTCAACAACATTTCTCGACACGTATCGACTATTGTCAACGTAAGAGTTGCCACCAACAAGTCACCATGGCTCAATGCTTGTCGTGTTGACGACGTATATTCGGTTGCTGTCAGCCACGGCGAGGGAAGATTTGTATCCAGTCAAGAAGAGCTAGACAAACTCATCAAGGGCGGTCAAGTTGCTACCCAATACGTAGATATGTTCGGCTCTGCAACTATGCAATCTCCATTCAATCCAAATGGTAGTATGAACGCTATCGAAGGTATCATTTCCCCTGACGGCAGAGTCCTTGGCAAAATGGGACATAGCGAAAGAATTGATGCCAACCTATACAAAAACGTCGAAGGCAACTATGATATGAAGTTGTTCGAGAGCGGAGTAAAATATTTCAAATAATGGCATTTTTACCAATTGAAAAAAACGAAATAAGTGGTCCAGTAGATTGGGTGTACGTCATAGGCGAGGCTTATGTCGATCACCCGTCTTTTGGGCACGCAATAGTATCAAGGCTCATAGAATATATGGGCTTTTCTATTGCTATAATATCTCAGCCGTCGTGCGATGAAGATTACACCAAGTTTGGCGAGCCAAAAATTGGTTTTTTGGTGACAAGTGGCGTTGTGGACAGTATGGTCAACAACTATACTGTTGCCAAACAACCACGTAGCGAAGACGTTTATTCTGAGGGCGGCGTCGTAGGCAAGCGCCCTGACAGGTGTGTGGACGTCTATTGCAACAATCTCAAAAGGCTTTTTCCAAGTTCACCTATTGTCATTGGTGGTATCGAGGCAAGTTTGAGAAGATTTGCCCACTATGACTATTGGGCGGACAAGGTTTTGCCTAGTATTTTGGTGTCCAGCAAGGCGGATTTGCTCATCTATGGAATGGGCGAGCGACCTATCAAAGAGATATGCAATCTTGTTCGCAAGGGCATTCCACTTGCCAAAATCAAGGACGTAAGGGGTACTTGCTATCTGTCTAGCTATGACGATTTGTCTAGCAAGATGAAGAGCAATATCGAGAGCGGCATTGTTGCTTTTTGCGAGAGTTTCGAAGAAGTAAAAAGTGATAAGATAGCGTATGTCAGAGCTTTCAACACCCAAACGCACAACAACGACCACGTGATTGGAAAAGTGGTATTGCAAAAGCACGGCGATATGTATCTTGTCCAAAACCAAATGCAGTTGCCACTTAGCGAGCAAGAGCTTGACGAAGTGTACAACTTGCCTTACGCAAGGACTTATCACCCAAGCTACAAGTTGGGAGTGCCTGCTATCCAAGAAGTCAAATACAGCATCACCCACGTAAGAGGTTGTTTTGGTTCTTGCAACTATTGTGCAATCACTTACCACCAAGGCAGAGTTATCCAAAAGCGTTCCAAAGAGAGCGTACTCAAAGAGGCGGAAGATTTTACCCACGACCCAGATTTCAAGGGGTATATTCACGATATTGGCGGACCTACTGCCAATTTCCGCAACACGGCTTGCTCCAAGCAAACTACCAAGGGCGTTTGTCCAACCCGCCAATGTATAGGTTGGAAAAAGTGTAACAATCTTGAAGTTGACCACAACGAATACCTTGACTTGCTCCGCAGTCTTAGACAAATCGAAGGTATCAAAAAGGTATTTATCCGCAGTGGTATTCGCTATGACTATGTTATGTATGACAAGAGCGACGAGTTTTTGAGAGAGATCATCAAATACCATGTGAGCGGACAACTCAAAGTTGCGCCAGAGCACGTGAGCGACAACGTTCTCAAAAATATGAACAAGCCAAGCTTTGACTTGTACTTGCAGTTCAAGGAAAAGTTCGACGCAATCAACCAAAAATTGGGAATGAAACAATATCTTGTTCCTTATTTGATTTCATCGCACCCAGGTTGTACGCTCGATGATGCAATCAATCTTGCCTTGTATCTAAAATCAATC
>OQVS01002150.1_pt1 | contig 12846 bp, 10 predicted proteins | sample 1691601 | NCBI WGS metagenome assembly OQVS01 (sample SAMN03418268, study PRJEB22391) | human gut metagenome | biome: human-gut; feature: organic feature; material: feces | host: Homo sapiens | place: Tanzania | collected 2013-01 | reverse complement strand
TGTCCTTGGGACCAATCTCCAGCCGCAGCGGAACACCCTTCATCTCGTACTGGGCGAACTTCCAGCCGGGGCTGTTCTCGGAAAGATCTATGTCTGCACGGAAGTTCTTTTTGAGGCGCTCACACAGGGCGGAAGCGGTCTCGGCAACGCCCTCCTTATGCTGGGCGATGGGGACGACCATGACCTGGATGGGAGCGACAGCGGGGGGCAGCACCAGGCCGTTATTATCACCGTGGGTCATAATAATGGCGCCGATGATGCGGGTAGACATACCCCAGCTGGTCTGGTGAGGATACTGCAGGGTATTGTTGCGGTCGGTGAACTGGATATCAAAGGCACGGGCAAAGCCGTCGCCGAAGTAGTGGGAGGTACCGCTTTGCAGGCTCTTACCGTCGTGCATCATGGCCTCGATGGTGTAGGTTTCTTCGGCGCCCGCAAATTTTTCCTTATCGGTCTTGACGCCCTTAACAACGGGGATGGCAAGATATTTCTCGCACATCTCTGCGTAGACATTCAGCATGCGCACGGTCTCAGCCTTGGCTTCCTCGGCGGTTTCGTGCATGGTGTGGCCCTCCTGCCACAGGAACTCGGCGCTGCGCAGGAAGGGGCGGGTGGTCTTTTCCCAGCGCATGACGCTGCACCACTGGTTATACAGCTTGGGCAGGTCGCGGTAGCTGTGGATGATATGGGAATAGTGCTCGCAGAACAGCGTTTCGCTGGTGGGGCGCACGCACAGGCGCTCCTCCAGCTTTTCCTCGCCGCCCATGGTGACCCAGGCCACCTCCGGGGCGAAGCCTTCCACATGGTCCTTCTCTTTCTGCAGAAGGCTCTCCGGTATGAGCATAGGCATATAGACATTCTGGTGACCGGTCGCCTTGAACATGCCGTCAAGAATATGCTGGATATTTTCCCAAATGGCATAGCCATAGGGACGGATGATCATGCAGCCGCGGACGCTGCCGTAATCGACCAGCTCGGCCTTTTTAACGACATCGGTATACCACTGCGCAAAATCGTCCTCCATCGAGGTGATCTCGGCTACCATTTTCTTTTGATCTGCCATAGTATTTCTTTCTCCCTTTCAGTAGGATATATACCTTTATATTATACGGGTTTTTGCGTCATTTGCAAGGGATTGCGGGGATTTTGTGGGGAATTGGGAGGCGGGAGGCCAAAAGAAGCGGGCGGGGGGAGGTACGGCCCGGACACGGCAGAAGCTTGCGGAGGATGCCGGCAAAAAACCCGCCGCGGGCAGGGGCTTCAAAATTTATTTACAATATTTCACCTTTTCGTCACGGCATTTTTACCGACCTTAAAAAAACAGGTCAAGCATTGTTCACAATTTAACGGTATACTAGGAAGCAGTCAAGGGGCCAGGCACCCCACAGAAAGGCAGGTCAGTTCCATGACATATCCGAACGACAACTTTAATGACCGCAACTTTACCACCGGCAATACCGATCTTCCCACCGGGGAGTATCGCTATGATAAAGACAGCATCCATCAGGATGCCGCGTCCGGGCAGGCGCAGCAAACGGCTGCTTCGGGGTATCATCCCTCGGACGCAAACAAAAAATCCACAGGACGGGGCAAGAAAGGGACGGCGCTGCTGCTGGCAGGCTGCCTGGTGCTCTCGATGGTGGGCGGCGCAGGCGGCGCTGTGATCGCTGCCAAGAGCGGCCTGCTGGGCACCGGTTCCACCGTTCTGTATCAAGGGGTAGAGGTCCCTTCCACCAACGGTTCCACCGTCGGCGTCAGTTATTCCGGTGTGGTGCAGCAGGTGGAGGACAGCGTAGTGGCCATCACCACCGAAAGTGTGGCGACCAACTACTTCTTCCGGCAGTATGTCACCCAGGGCGCAGGCTCCGGCGTGGTGCTGACGGCGGATGGCTACATTGTGACCAACTACCATGTGATAAAAGGCGCACAGCAGATCACCGTGACTGCCAATGACGGCAGCACCTATGCCGCCACCCTGGTGGGTACCGATGAGGATAACGACATCGCGGTGCTGAAGGTGGACGCCAAAGACCTGACCCCGGCTATTCTGGGCGACAGTGACACCCTGAAGGTGGGTGACGCCGTGCTGGCCATCGGCAACCCGCTGGGTACCCTTTCCGGCACCGTCACCGATGGTATCGTCAGCGCGCTGGAGCGCCAGGTAACGATAGACGGCAACAACATGACCCTGCTGCAAACCAGCGCGGCGGTCAACCCCGGTAATTCCGGCGGCGGTCTCTTTAATGCCAGCGGAGAGCTGATCGGCATTGTCAATGCCAAATCCACCAGCGATTCCAGCGGCAATGCCGTGGATAACATCGGCTTTGCCATTCCTATCAACAGCGTCAAGACCATCATCGAGGATCTCATCAGCCACGGCTATGTGACCGGTCAGATCGTGCTGGGTGTCAGCCTGGTGGATATCACCGATGAGCGCACCGCCCGCTACTACGGGCTGGACAGCACCGGCGTGTATATTCAAAGCGTGGAGTCCGGCTCCATAGCGGATAAGGGCGGCCTGCAGGCCGGCGACCGGCTGCTGAGCTTTGGCGGGGTGGAGGTTTCCACCGCGGATGAGCTGAAAGCGGCACTGGCCGCCCACAGCGTAGGCGACCGGGTGGAGATCAAGGTCTCCCGCAATGGCCGGGAATACACCCACAGTGTGGTACTGACCGAATATGTACCCAGCAGCGCCACCAATTAACTTGCCAACTTCTCCATACTCCTTTTCAATATCACAGCGAGGCCTCCCCCGTGAAGAATGGGGGAGGCTTCGCTGGATTTTGTACTTTTCCTCGGCAAAAAAATATGTTAGAATAGAACCAGAAGAAAGAGCTGCCGTGCGGCAGCGCAACGATAGGAGGAATCCCCCATGAGATTTTGCCCGAACTGCAACAGTGCCGTATATGATGACCGGGCGGAGCTTTGCCCAGAGTGCGGCAAGCCGATGAACCAAAATGTATGCCCCAGCTGCGGCCGGCGGCTACAGCCTGGCCAGAAATGTCCCCACTGCAGCGACTGCCGCGCCCACGGCGAACGCTATACCGTGCGAAACCAAAGTCCCGAACAGACTGTCAGCGGCGGACTGAGTATGTGGGCCTATATGGGGCTTATTCTGCTGGCGATGGTGCCGGTCATTGGGCTTATATTTATGATAGTGTGGGCGTGCGGCGTGAGCAGCAACCCCCAGCTGGCCCGCTTTGCCCGCGGCATGCTGCTGGCCAAGGCCGCGCTGTTCCTCATCGGGATCATCTTCTTTTCTGTGATGATGGCTGCCATGCAGCCGCTGCTGAATGAGCTGGAGGACTGGCTGAGCTACTACGGCGATGAATACGGCTACTATGATAACTTTGATGATTCCTACAATTACAATTTTGGCGATGACTATAATGCTGGTGATAACGGCGATCTCTTTGGCGATGACTGGCCCGATTTTTACGGGGAGGAGGCCCCGGCTGCCAATGCCGCGTAAATCATAAAGCAAAAGCCCCCTCCGGGTGTACCGGAGGGGGCTTTTTTATGTGGGATCACTTTTTGAGGGTCTCGCGGCTGCCCTTCCTGGCAGCGGCTGCTACCAGCCCGCCCAGTGCTACGATAGCCAGAAAGTTGGGAATAACCATCAGCTGGTTAAACATATCGGAAAGCTCCCAAGCCAGGTCATTGGATACGCAGGAGCCGAGGAAGATGAGCGCCACAGCGATGATGGAATAGACCGGGACAGCCTTTTTGCCAAAGAGGTATTCCACATTGATACGGCCGAAGAAGTTCCAGCCCAGGATGGTGGAGAAGGCGAAGAACATAAGGCAGATGGCCACGAACAGACTACCGGCGGTATTACCCATGATGCTGGAGAACGCCAGCTGCGCCATATTGGTCTTGCTGACACCTTCGGCGGTGCCGGAGGCAAGGATCCCGTTGCCGGCATACAGGGTGGAGATAACGACCAGAGCGGTCATGGTGAGGACGACAAAGGTATCAATGAAAACGCCGATCATGGCGACGACGCCCTGCTCGTGGGGGCAGCTTACCTTAGCCATGGCGTGGGCGTGGGGGGTGGAGCCCATGCCGGCCTCATTACTGAAAAGGCCGCGCTTGACGCCCTGGCTGACGGCCTGCTTGAGGGCAAAGCCGAAGCTGCCGCCGATGATGGACTGCGGCTGGAACGCATAGCGGAAGATCATGCCGAAGGTTTCCGGGATGAAGCGAATGCGGGCCAGCAGCACCACCAGACCGCCAATGAGGTACAGACAGGCCATCACGGGGACGATCTTTTCCGCCCATGCGGCGACACGGTGGCTGCCGCCCAAAAATACATAGGCGGAAAGCGCTGCAACGACGATGCCGATGACCCATGTAGGAACGCCGGTCGCATTGGAAAGGGATTCCCCGATGGAATTGGACTGCACCATGCTGCCGATAAAGCCCAGCGCAATGATAATGGCAATGGCAAAAAATCCTGCAAGGAATTTGCCGAAGCCGCCCTTGAACGCACGCTTGATGTAATAAACCGGGCCGCCGTGGACGGTGCCGTCCGCATTGACTACACGGGTCTCCTGCGCCAGCACCGCTTCCGCATAGATGGTAGCCATGCCGAAGAAAGCGATGATCCACATCCAGAAGATGGCGCCGGGACCGCCGATGAGGATAGCGCCGCAGGCGCCTACGATATTACCGGTACCTACCTGCGCGGCAATGGCCGTGGCCAGTGCCTGGAAGGAGGAAAAGCCGCCCTGCTGCTTTCCGCCATGGAGATTGATGTTGCCGAATACCCGGCGCATCCCCTCGCCAAAGCAGCGCACCTGCACAAAGCGGGTACGGATGGAGAAATAAAGGCCCGCGCCGATCAGCAGGATGATGAGAATATAATCCGAGAGATAGCCGTTGATTTTTTGTACGATGTTGAGCAATGCTGCTTCCATTTGTTTCACTCCTGATTAAAATATTGCAGTGAAAAAAGGATAATAAAAAGGCTGCCCGTCTTTTTTAAGCGGCAGCCTCTGAAGAATAGCGAGCGATCAAACAAAAGATGCTTTGATGACCGCTCTGTCCTTTTGCCTGAGAGATTCGGCGGAAAAACCGCCTTGCACCTTCGGCACTCAACTCAATGAGATTCTCCAGAGCCCCCTCCATATTCAGTCTCTTACGATTCTGAATGTTTCTGCGGGGTCGCTATCGTTATTCACTTGATGTTATTCTACACCATTTTGCAGCTTTGTCAAGAGAAAAATGCAAAATGCGTTATTCTTCCGTGCGGATGCACCGCACCGTTACTCGGGCACGGCCATCGTAGGTGCAGGTAAACAGGGTAAGATCCCACTCCCCAGCCCGCATTTCCTCCACGGCGGTCTCCGGCAGGGTCTCCACCCGGTCCACCGTATAGCGGTAGGTCTGCCCGGCTGCATCGGTAAATAGGACGGCATCTCCGGGACGCAGGGTGTGCAGCGCGGCAAAGTGCCGCCGGTAATTGTGCGCCGCTATGATGATATCATCCCCGGTCAGGGTACCGGCATAGCGGCAGGGTGCCTGGCGCAGAAAATCCATCTCCCATTCGGCCCCCACCGGCAGCTCCAGCGCCAGGGTAGGTAGAGAAAGGATGCCCAGATACTCCTCCCCCTCCAAAGAGACCGTCAGCTCTCCGGCGGGCAGGGTAGGCATCGACACTGGAGACTGTCCGATGCTATGTGCCACGGCAGGCAAAATCCTTTGGGTGGCCGCCGCGGCACGGCGTTCCTCCCGCAGATTAAACCCCAATAGGAATGCGGCGGCCAAAATGCACAGGCCGCCCAAAATGATGCAGAACCGGCCGATACGCTCTCGTGTCATGTCGGTTTCCTCCGGCGGCGCAGGCGGCAGCCCACCGCCACCAGCAGCACCCCTATGGCTGCCAGCAGCGTGATAGGCCATTGCAGCAGGCCGGTCTGCGGCAGCTTATCCCCTGGGGTGGGGGCCGGGTTATCCGGTATGATGATGACCGGCGGTTCGGGGGTACCGGAGCGCTCCAGCTTGGGCTCTACCGTTGCAGCGTACTGCCACCCGCCGCCCGCCTGTTGGGCCGGCAGCTCCAGCAGCACCGGGGTGGTGGTATAGGTGCAGCCGCCCTTTTGGTAGGGAGCCGCGCACAGCAGATACAACCCGGTGGGCAGCCCCTCTAATGCAGCTTTGCCATCAGCCGCGGTGGTAAGCTGCTTTTCTGGGGAAATGCTTTGCTGCTCCACCCATTGGTCCAGCAGCCCGGCCGCCTGCCGCCAGTCGGCGGCATCCCGCAGGTTCCCCAGCACAATACCGCTATCCTCATAGGCCGGCAGCAGGGTGTGCTCTCCCTGCGGAGAAAGTGCCGCCACCCGGTACAGCGAAAAGCCCATGCCGCTTACTGGCTTATTCTCATAGTGACAGTCAATGGTCAACGCGCACAGCGCGTCAGGATCGGCTGTCTGTGCTATCGCGGGGAGACACAGCAGTATGATCAGGATCAGGGCCAGAACGGCTCTGAGACGCTTTTTCATCAGTTCTCCCCCTTTCTACCACATTGCCCTCTTCGGGCCCGGTTTTCTTTCTCTTGCGGCGCAGCAGCGCCAGGATGAGCAAAATAAGCAGGAACAGCAGCAGCGCGCCGATCAGCAGCTTGCCCTTCCAGCCCAAGCTGTGTACTACCTGCTGGGTCACGGTCACTTCCACCGTTTCCTCCACGGTCTCCAGCGGGATGCGGTGCCCGCGCACCAGCAGCCGGTGGGTATTTACGCCGTAGGGCGTACAGGTCACCAGGGTAACAAGGTCCTCCCCTTCCACCGGGTACAGGTCCTTTACCTCATCCGGCTCCACCACCAGGATCTGATCCACCTCATAGAGGAGCTGCTCCCCCAAAATGCGCAGGGAAAAATGGTCGCCCAGCTGCATTTGGTCCAGATCGGAGAAAAGCAGCGCCGAGGGCAGCCCCCGGTGGCCGGAAAACACCGCGTGGGTGCCCTCTCCGCCCACCGGCAGGGAGGTACCGCCTAGATGCCCGATGCCATGCTGGAGGACCTCCTCCGTGGTGCCGTGGTAGATGGGCAGCCGCACGCTGATGCGCGGGATCTCGATGTAGCCCATAATGCCGCTGCCATCGGGATCCAGCAGGCCCCAGTAGGGGTCCCCCGCGGGCAGCTGCCGCCCGGTAAAGGCATCCCGGAAGGTGGGACTGAGGTTTTTATTGTATTCCTGCGCCGCTTCCCACAGCGCGGAGTGATCCTCCGGGGCAAGGGTCGTGGTGCTTTGGGTGTAGTGGGAGATCAGCTGGTTCTGCCGGTGCTGGTTCCACAGGTCGCTGGCCACCGGGTAAAATAGAATCCCCAGCCCCAGCAGAAAAATGAGGATGGCCAGCACGGTGCCCAGCCGGTTTTGTCTTTTTTGTTTGGCTTGTTTTGTTGTCACGAATGGTACTCCTTTGGCAGTAATGCAGCAGGGAAAAAACCGCAAACCGTTGCAGCGGGCTTGCGGCCTTTTCCTTGCCGCCCATCCCGCCGGGGAGAGAAAGAGGAAAAACCCGGCGGGACGGCTAGAAAATAAGGAGGATGGCAAATTACAGGGTGGTCTTATTCTGCTCCTGCTCGTCCTCACGGCGACGGCGGGCAAACAGGAAGAACCACAGCGCCGCACCCATGCACAGCAGGCCGATCACCGTGAACATCACGGTGCCGACACCACCGGTGGTGGGCAGTACGGGGGTGGAGCTATTGAGAAGGTCGGCTTCAAAGCGATTTTTCTCAGCATTCAGGCTCTTTTTCTGAATCAGTGCGCGATCCGCTTCTTTCGTTTCAGTAAAACCGCCACTGGCCAAATCCTTGACCAGACTTTCTCTGGCATTCCGCTCTGCGGTCAGATCCAGCTTAAAGATGCCCTTGGGGGCATAGTAGCCGGAAGGGGTCTTGGTTTCCTTCACATAGTAGGAACCGACATCCAGGCCGCGGATGGAAAGGGTATTATTATCATTGCCCATATTGGCATCCATCTGCGCCACGGCGCCTTCCTCGCCCGCCAGCGCGGGACGATAGTAGGCATCGGTCGTGGTAGTAGCATCTACCTTAACCATGCTGACGGGGGTGTTCATCGCTTCATCGGCATACAGGGTAAAGCCCGCACCGGCCAGGGGCCGGTGGCCGGAACCCGCGTCATTGGGATCAATCAGCTCATTGGATTTCTTAAAGAGGGTAAAGTCATAATTATAAACCGCAGCGGTAGAGTCGGCGGTCGTTTTGGTCTTGTTCGCCTCCATGGAAAATACATATTCCAGCTTGGCAGTTGCGGAAGCCTTAGATTCTGCAACTGCATCCGGGGCTACGGTGGCCTGGAAGTGGAGATAAATCAGCCCTCTGCCGGTGGCACTACGGATCTTGCTGTAATCCAGCTCAACGGTCAAATTACCATCGGCACCTACGGTAGTCCCTTTAATGGCACCCTCTACGGCATCGCTATCCGCATTGGGCAGGGTGGTTGCTTTCATGCTGTCCGCTACATAGCTCAGTCCGGCCAGCTGGCACTTCGCAATCAGCGAACTAATGGCCACATGCTCGCTCTCGTAGGCCGGGATAGATACTTCCATATAGAAATCCATCGTTTCACCCACCCGGCCACCGGCGGTTTCCTTCCAATCATCTGTACCGCGGCTGTCATCATTTACCCGTACATTGATAGCTGGACCTTCCTCGTGCTTAAATACAGCGGTCAGGTCATCGGCGAGCTCACTGCCGGCGGCATACACCTTTACATTCCCGTTCTTCACCTGCACAAACACGGTAACAGGCATATAGGTACGGTTATTCGCAGCAGTGGTAGATACCAGCAGCAGATAATAGCCGGGGTTCAGGGTCAGTGTTGCCTGCTCATTCGCGCCCGCCTCGGCGCTAGCTTGGACTTCCGGCAGGGTCGCCCCGCCAAGCGGGCTTTCCGTCATCAGAACATACATCGACATCAAAGTGGTCAGAAATTGAGGGGTACTCTCCGCCAATACATCATCCAGCGTTTTAGGCGGATGAACATAGTTCGTTCCCGCAAAATTGGAAAATCCCTCGTAGTACTGGTAGGAGTTATAGTCATCGCTGTACCACATCAGCTTGTACGCCTTCACGGTATCGCCCTTGGCCACCCCGGTAAAGGTGATCTCACGGGAATAGTTCTCCTCCGCCACGGCGGGCACCGCCATGGCCAGCAGCATGGCCAGCGCCAGCAGCAGCGTCAGGCACTTTTTCATTGTCTTTTTCATGTTACTTTCACTCCTTTGGTATCATTGTTATCCACAGCGGCTTCCCTTGGCAGGGGGCGCGCTTATTTCACTTTCTTTCGGTCTGGCAGCAGTACCGCTACGGCCATCAGGGCCGCGCCCGCCTGTGTAAAGGGCACCGTTCCGGTGCCGGATTTTGTATGCATTATTTATCCTTTCTGTTCTAATTTTTGTAAATATAAAAGCTGACTGCGTTCTTTTACTCAAGAATGCAGTCAGCCGGTCATGCGGTTTCCCGTTTAGACGCTTTACTTTGCGTCCCTGCCTTTCAGCAGGTTTGCCAAGGATCATTCAATTTATGGGAATCGTTCCTGTTTCCTTAGCGTTATCTTAACATCAACTCACAAAGAATTCAATAGAATTTTTCATCAAAATCTCATTTTTCATTATTTTTGTTCAATTATTGCATTTTATTTGCTGGCGCTCATCTTACAATTGTGTGTTTTTCCTATATTCTCGCCTTTTTCTCCTTCAGATATTGTAAAAAGGAAATAATATCCTTGCAAAAAAGCCCGCGCTCCCCACATCCTCCTCCACAGCAAAAAAGCCGCAAGCAAACCCTCCTCCCCGCAAGGAAGGGGTTGTGTGAAGGGGGAACCTTTGCGGGGTCCCCCTTCGCGTCAAATCAGGGCAGCGGCTCTCGCCTTTTAGAAAAGCCCGCGCTCCCCACATCCTCCTCCACCACAAAAAAGACGCCCTGAAGGCGTCTTTTTTGTGGTGGAGGAGGATGGATTCGAACCATCGAAGTCAGTGACAACAGATTTACAGTCTGCCCCCTTTGGCCGCTCGGGAACTCCTCCATATTCGGTTATGTCATGCGGTGGTGGAGCTGGTGGACGGATTCGAACCCCCGACCTGCTGATTACAAATCAGCTGCTCTACCGGCTGAGCTACACCAGCGTATCCGCTGCGACTATATTACTATACCATTCACCTGGGGCAAAGTCAAGCCCCAAAATACAGTTTTTTGCGGCAAAACAAAGCGGCAGCCGGCCCACTGGTCAGGGGGCTGCCGTCTATTCGCCTTCTGGCCGTTCTCAGCTGTCGATGTGCTCCTCCAGATAATGGGCCAGCTCGCCAACGGTGTGGATCTTCTCAATGTCCTCATCGGGGATCTCGATATCGAACTCGTCCTCCAGGGTCATCACCAGGTCCACTACATCCAGCGAATCTGCGCCCAGGTCATTGACGATATCGGTATTCTCGTTCACTTCGTCCGCCTCAATATCAAGCTGTTCGCACAGCAGTTCAATCAGTTTCTCCAGTACCATATTTGCCTCCTGAAAAAGTATATACATATTTTTTACGGTAAATTTTACAGTGACTATATGATAGCGTGTTTTTGGGGGGTTGGCAAGATTTTTTCTTCGGCAAATGGCACAAATATTCTGTGAATACCTTGTGATAACCGCACCAGTCCGTCAAAAAGCTCTCCTAAAATCCTCCCCTCCACTCCTTTCTCCCCGTTGCGCCGCCCCACGCGGCCTGTTATAATAGAAAAAAGTAAGGGGATATCCTCCCCGCTTTTTGCCGAAAGGATTGATACGCCATGAAAATGAAAGAGATCCTCACCCTGCTGGGGGGCCGCCTGCTGTGCGGCGCGCCGCAGGACGACCACGAATTTACCAGCGCCTTCGCCAGCGATATGATGAGCGATGTGCTGGCCTATGGCCAGGGCCAGTCCCTGCTGCTCACCGGGCTGCTCAACCAGCAGGTCATCCGCACCGCGGAAATGCTGGATATGCGCTGCATCATCTTTGTCCGGGGCAAAACCCCCGCCGAGGAGGTCCTCACCCTGGCGCGGGAAAAAGGCATCGCCGTCATCAGCACCCAGCACGGCATGTTCACCGCCAGCGGCCTGCTGTATGGCGCCGGCCTGCGCGGCGTATAAAGGGGCCCGCCATGACACTGCAATATCATTACATCGTCCCCGGCGATGACTTTGTCCATGCTGGGGAAGCCAGCGGCCACCTCAAGGGCGTGCTGCGCCAGCTGGGCTACCCCGGCGATGCCATCCGCCGGGTCGCCGTCTCGATGTACGAGGGCGAAATCAATATGGTCATCCACGCCAATGGCGGCGAGATCGATGCCGAGATCGATGATCACGGCATCACCATTGTCCTGCGGGATCAGGGCCCCGGCATCCCCGATGTGGAAAAGGCCATGCAGGAGGGCTGGAGCACCGCCAGCGATGAGATCCGGGCCCAGGGCTTCGGCGCCGGTATGGGCCTGCCCAATATGAAAAAATACACCGACAATATGCAGATCGACACCGTCCTGGGGGTCGGCACCACCATCTCCCTGCGGGTGGATCTGCATTGATGCCGGGAGAAACTAAGCGAGGAAAAGATGGAACACCAGACCTATTTTCACTCCGTTACGCTCAATAAGGATCTGTGCCACGGCTGCATCACCTGCGTCAAGCGCTGCCCCACTGAGGCCATCCGGGTTCGGGATGGCAAGGCCCGCATCCTGGGCGAGCGCTGCATCGATTGCGGCGAATGCATCCGCATCTGCCCCCACCACGCCAAGCGGGCTGTCAGCGATACCATGGAGGCACTGGATGGCTTCAAGTATAAGATAGCGCTGCCCGCACCGGTGCTCTTCGCCCAAATCAAGCATTTGGATCACACCGGCCGCATCATCCTGGCCCTGCAGCGCATCGGCTTCGATGAGGTTTACGAGGTGGGCGCCGCCGCGGAACTCATCTCCCAGTCCACCAAGGAATACATGGCGCATTATCAGGGCCCGCTGCCGCTCATCTCCTCGGCCTGTCCGGCCGTGCTGCGGCTTATCCGGGTCCGCTTCCCCGATCTTTTGGAGCACCTGCTGCCTCTGCAGCCCCCTGTGGAGCTGGCCGCCGTGCTGGCCCGCCGCGCCGCCGTGGAAAAGACCGGTCTCAAGCCGGAGGAGATCGGCGTTGCGTTTATTACCCCCTGCCCCGCCAAGGTAACGGCCGCCAAGGTGCCGCTGGGCAATCAGACCCGTAATATCGATGCCGCCATCGCCATCAGCCGGGTATACCCCCAGCTGGTGCAGGAGGTCAAAAAGATGGAGCTGCCCGAGTTCGAGCATCTTTCCCACATGGGCAGTACCGGTCTTAGCTGGGCCGCCAATAGCGGTGAATCCACCGGCAGCGGCCAGCGCCGCTACATCGCCGCCGATGGCATCGAAAATGTCATCAAGATTCTGGAAGCCATCGAGGATGAGCAGTTCACCCGCCTGGATTTTGTGGAGCTTTCCGCCTGCCCGGGCGGCTGCGTAGGCGGCGTAATGAATGTGGAAAATCCCTATGCGGCGGCGGCCCGCATCAAGCGGCTGGCCCGCGATCTGCCGCAGGTGGGCACCCAGTGGCCCACCCCGGAATGGCTGCCGGAGGATGTTTACTTCAATAAAAAGATCGAGCCGCTGAATGTCATGTCCCTGGGCAGCGATCCCTCCCAGTCGCTGGTGCTCTTCGCCAAGATGCAGAGCTACGAGCGCCGCTTCCCCGGCCTGGATTGCGGCAGCTGCGGTTCCCCCACCTGCCATGCCCTCGCCGAGGATATTGTCCGCGGCGGCAGCACAGCAGGGTAAAGCCGCAGGCGCGGCAA
>OQVS01002145.1_pt1 | contig 12859 bp, 10 predicted proteins | sample 1691601 | NCBI WGS metagenome assembly OQVS01 (sample SAMN03418268, study PRJEB22391) | human gut metagenome | biome: human-gut; feature: organic feature; material: feces | host: Homo sapiens | place: Tanzania | collected 2013-01 | reverse complement strand
TAGGCATTCATCATCCATGTTATATTTACGGCCGACAAACATCATCCCGGCGTCGGCGGATGTAGTTATGCGATGACCGATGGTGTCTTCACTATATATTTCATATATAGTTATATGCGCCGACAGCGTTGTGGATAACCATGTGGATAACCTATGTATAACCGCGTGCATAACCTATGCAGATATCCACACTATAGGGGTGCGCGGAGCTCAGGGTGGGATATCCACAGAGAAATTAGACAGTTTTCAGCAAGTTTTCCATACTTTTATATGGTCAAAAGATATAAACTTATTAACTTTGCAAGATATACGCAGATGGTGTATAACTACATTTACTGTTGTCATTCAGCCGATTAATATTAGACACAGGTGTGTATAAGTGACTGCCAAATGTGTATAATGCAAATCTGCAAACAATAAGGCTATAAGTTATCCACTTTTCCACAGTGTATTTAGTTATAGTTTAAGAATAAGGAAATAAGATATAAATAAAAAATATAATAATGATGGTGAACAAAGAGTGGATTGACAAGGGTTGTATAGACGAACCCGTCGAGCAAGGTCTGAATCTCAAACAGGAGATACGCCGCATGTGTAAGGAGAAGGATGCCATCATCCTGGCACATTATTATACAGTAGGCGAGATACAGGAGATAGCCGACTTTGTGGGCGACTCGTTGGCTCTGGCGCGCAAGGCGGCAGAGACCGATGCCAAGGTGATGGTGATGTGTGGCGTACACTTTATGGCAGAGACTTGCAAACTGCTCTCGCCCGAAAAGACAGTGATATGCCCCGACCTCACGGCTGGCTGCTCGCTCGCCGACAGTTGCAAGGCAGAAGACCTGAAGAAGTTCAAGGACGAGCATCCAGGCTATAAGGTGGTGTCGTATGTCAACACCACGGCTGCCGTCAAGGCGCTCACCGACTGTGTGGTGACCAGCGGCAATGCCAAGAAGGTGATAGACGCCTTCCCCAAGGACGAGAAGATTATCTTCGGCCCCGACTACAATCTGGGCAACTATATCAACAGCGTCACCGGTCGCCAGATGCTGCTCTGGAACGGTGGCTGCCACGTGCATGAGAAGTTCTCTGTCGACGCCATTGTGCGCCTCAAGGCCGAGCACCCCGACGCCGTGGTTATGGCCCATCTCGAGTGCAAGGCTCCGGTGCTGGCTGTAGCCGATGTCAAGGGCAGCACAGCCACCATGCTCACCTACGCCCAGCAGAGCGACAAGCAGGAGTTTATCGTGGCCACCGAGGCTGGCATACTGCACGAGCTGGAGCGCACCTGTCCCGACAAGCGCTTCTACCCCGTTCCGCCCGAGATGAGCGAGGGTGTGGGCTGCAGCTGCAACGAGTGCGAATACATGAAGAAGAATACGCTGCTCAAAATCTATAACTCTCTGCGCTACGGATGGCCTACTGTAGAGGTAGACCCAGCCATCGCGCGCGACGCCGTCAAACCCATCGAGAAGATGCTCTCGCTGAGCTGACGCAGCAAGTCACGCTGGGAGACAAAAGATGCGCCAGAATAGCTCGTAAGGGCTGTTCTGGCGCATCTCCATTATATAGGTGGCAGGCGGAACTGTACAGGCGGCAGGCGGAACGCCACTCACGCCTTGATGCCCAAGCACAGGCGCACGAGGCGGTAAGGCTGTCGCTGTGCCAACCGCGCCACGAGGGTGGGCAGATAGATGCCTGCAAGAATATTGAGGGCATAGAAGACCAGAAAGAGGCGCTCGTCGTAGAAGAGACGCTTCCACAGCACCAGCTCGACAAATGCCTGGAAAAACATCGACATGAGATAAATCTGGTAGATATAGTCACGGAAACTGCCGAAGAGGCCCGGCAGACGGCGCGCCACGCTCTGCCCCACAGCCACGCACATCACGATGCCTGCAATGGATGTGGCGAGTCCGCCCACGACGCAGTAGGACGCAGCATAGACCGCCACGGCCGCCACGGCAACCAGCGGACTGTTGGTGAAACGGTAGAGACGGTATCTGAAGAAGAAGATGCCGAAGTAAAAATAGACCAGATAGCGGTGCAGGTGATTGATGTAAAACACGTCGGGCAGCACGCTCTCCAAGTCGGCATGATAGATGCCCACGCTGAAGAGCAGCAGCGCTACCGAGGCGGTGTGGTTGCGGCATACCGCCACAAAGAGGGGATAGAGCGCCATGAGCATGAGCAGCGTGGCGAGAAACCACAGATGGGCCGAGGGATGCCCTGTAAACCGGTAGAAGCACTCGGCAAAGTAGGAGAGCGACAGGGGCACGGGGGTCTTGGCCCAGGCGCCAGCCAGGAGCTTGAACAGATAGTAGAAGGTGACGAAGAAGACAAAGGGGATGGCTATGCGCCGCAGCTTGTCGGCATAGAGTGCCCGGGTGGTCCACTCGCGGCGTATGCGGCTCAGGTAGAGCAGCCCGCCCGAGGTGAAGATGAAGAAGGGCATGCGTATGGGAGTGAAAATGGTGGGCAGGGTGGTGCAGAGGCTGTGGTTCGCGCCGGTGGCCATGTCGACCAGCTGCACATGAAACATCACCACCAGCACGATGCTCAGCCCGCGCATCAGGCTCAGCCACTCCAGTCGTTCAGAAGGATGGTTGCTCGGCGGCATAGACACCTCAGTTTACGATGGCTATCTTGCACACGGTGCCCTTGCTGCCGTCGGCAGTGGCAGTCTGCACCATATACACTCCGCTCGCCACGCGGCGACCCTTGAGGTCGCATCCGTTCCACTCGAAGGTACCGCCATTGCTGCGGCCCTGGGCTACGAGCGTGCCCGAGGCGGTGACTATCTTGACATCGGCATTGTAGCTCAGCCCCACGATGGTGATGGGGCCGGTATAGTCGGGGTTCACGGGGTTGGGGTAGGCATAGGTGTTGTCCTTGTTCATCTCGTCCACGGGCTCGGTGGCTCCGCTGCTGTAGGAGCAGAGTCCCTTGTCGGTGCCGATAAACACCTCGCCGGTGGTGGGATTGATGGCCATCGCCTGGATATTGTCAGAGAGCAGCTTGCTGTTGGTCTCGGTGAAGTGGGCTATCTGGGTCATGCAGTCGGCACTGATGAGATAGATGCCGTTGCCGTAGGTGCCCATCCACTTGCGTCCGCCGCCGTCGATGACGATGCACGAGATGTTGATGCCATCGAGCAGATAGTCGGCATAGTTGGTGCCATCGTTGCGGGGCACCTTGACCTGCTCGAAAACGGGCGACTGCGAGGTTATCTCGCTGGGCGAGAGTCGCAGAGGGCCCACATTGGTGCCTATCCACATCTGATGGTCCTGGTCTTCGGCCACGCAGTGTACGTATTCCACATTGACCGTGGTGCCGTCTTGGTTGACGAAGGAGGTATAGCTGTTGATGGCATCGCTCGAGGGCTGGTAGCAGAAGAGGCCGGTCTTCTTCCAGCTGTCGTTGACAAACCACATGAGGCTGCGGCTGTCGAAGGTGATATCGCGCAGATTGGTCAGCGACTTCAGAGGTTCCTTGTAGAGTGATGTCCACTGTCCGTCGGTGCCCAGACGTATGATGTTCTTCTCCTTGTTGATGCTGTTGAGTGCCCAGAGATTGCCCTCGGTGTCAAACTTGACATCATGCACCACCACATACATCTTGTCGTCGGGATAGGTGGGCGAGAGGGCGCTGTTGTCATAACTGTAGTGGCGCACAAACCGCCGGTCGCTGAACTCGTAGATACCCGTACGGCCCGAGACAAACACGTGGTTGGCGTCGCGTGGGTCTACATCTATCGCATTGATGTCTTCAAAGAAGCCGTCGCCCAGTTGGCTGTCTACATCGTCCTGATAGACCTCCCAGTTGCTGCCGTCGTAGACCTGGATGCCACCAGGCAGATGCAGGTCCTGGCTCACGGTGTAGCCTCCGCCCACGGTGTAGAGACGGCCGTTGTAGAAGCGCAGACAGCCGAAGTTGTTGTACTTGAGTCCGCCACGGTCCAGGTCTTTCACCATGTCGAGCAGCTCGCTGTCGGGCGTCTCCCAGATGTCCCTGTAAGCCCGGGCGTAGGTCCAGTTGGCTGGGTCCATCATGTTGGTGCCGAGAGCGGCGCGGTAGATGCCCTTGCCGCGCTGGGCTGCATAGAGATAGCCGCCTTCTATATAGCTGTATGCCACGGGGGTATGCAGATTGTAGGTCTCGCTGATTTCGGCGTTCTTCACATTGACCTTGACGATGCCAAAACCGGTGGAGAGATAGGCGTAGACGCCGTCGATACACACGTGGTTGACGGTCTTGTCGTCGGTCATGGCCTTGCGGTAGTAGTCGGGCAGATTGGTGATGTCGTCGTTGTTGCGCCCGCTCATCAGGTCGATGTTCTGGTTGCTGTAGACGATGACCAGCCTTGCTGCCTGCTGGCACCAGGCGATGTGGCTGATGGCGCAGTCGCTCAGTCCGTTGCACTTGTCAAAGGTGCGCACCTCGCCGTCGGCGGTATTGTAGGTGAAGAGATTGCCCGAGGCAAGCACATAGAGTCTCTTGCCGCCCTGCTCTATCTGGGTGATGTCGTGATAGGCCATATATGCCTTCCACAGACTGTTGTCGGCATGGGCTAAGACTGCCGCGATGGCAAGGAGCATGGTGAGGATATAGCGTTTCATAACCGAGAGTGTCGAGGGTGAATTACTGTTTGAGATAATCGGCGAGTTTGGCCACGGCTCTGGCGCGGTGGGAGATGCGGTTCTTGACCTCGTCGCCCAGGGCGGCAAAACTCTCGTCGTAGCCTTCGGGGACGAAGATGGGGTCGTAGCCGAAACCGCTGCTGCCCTGCTTCTCCTTGGCGATGGTGCCGCGCACGATGCCTTCGAAGAGGGTGTAGTCGGCTATGTCGCTCTTGCGGGCCAGACAGATGACGGTGCGGAACTGCGCCCTGCGGTCGTCTTTGTCCTGGAGTCGGGCGAGCAGCTTCTGCATGTTGGCCTCTGAGTCGTGGTCGGTGCCGTCGGCATAGCGCGCCGAGTGTACGCCGGGTTCGCCGCCGAGGGCAGTGACCTCCAGACCGGTATCGTCGGCAAAGCAGTCGTAGCCGTAGTGCTCGGCTATGTAGCGTGCCTTCTGGATGGCGTTGCCCTCCAGGGTATTGGCGGTCTCGGGTATGTCTACGTGGCAATCGATGTCCCGGAGCGACAAGACCTCAAACTGCGAGCCGAGGATGTCACGTATCTCGTCGAGCTTGTGTGAGTTGTTGGTGGCAAAGACTATCGCCCTACCCTGCTGCTCCACCTCGGCAGCGCTGTGGGCGGTGTGTGATGATGGGTTCATATCATTCATTTTCTTGTTGCTGCTGTTGCAGTTCTTGCTCGTGTTCCTTATTCTTCTTGATCTTGACCTTGATGGGGTCAAAGCCCTCGCCATAGACACCGATGACGCTGCTCTGGCTGACGAAGGCGCGTGGGTCTATCATCTTGATGAGTCGGAAGATGAGCACACTCTCGCGCTTCTTGGCCAGGAGACAGATGACCTTCATCTCCTTGCCCGTGTACCATCCGTGACCGTCGAGGATGGTCAGCGTGTGGTCGGTCTTGCGCGTGATGGCTTCGGCTATCTTCTTGTATTCCTTGGAGAAAATCATAAACTGTACCGACTGGCGCTGTACGTTCATCACGTAGTCTATCATCGTACACTCGATGACCATCGTGCATAGACCGAAGACCACCATCTGGCACCGCTGTGGAAACTCACCAAAGGTATCGATGGCAAGACAGCTGCTGATGATGACGAGGTCGACCATGATGAGTCCCTTGCCGAGCGAGACATTGAAGTGCTTGTTGACTACAGCGGCAATGATGTCGGTGCCGCCGGTGCTGCCGTTGTTCAGGAAGACTATGGCAAGTGCCGTACCGGTGAGCATACAGCCGATGATGAGCGACATGAAGTCGTTGCCTTCGCCCATGAGCTTGTAGAACGTGCCGTCGGGCTGTTCCACTACCTTCTGAGCCAGGTCGAGCATCACGGTTATCACCACCGTGGCATAGATGGTCTTGGTGAGAAACTTGATGCCCAGCTCCTTCAGTGCCGCCACGATGAGCAGGGCGTTGATGATGAAGAAGGTCCACTGCACTGGAAACTTGGTGGCATAGAAGATGATGGCTCCGATACCCGCGATGCCTCCCGTCACGATTTGATAGGGAAGCAGGAATACGGTGAAACCGAAGGTGTAGAGCATGAGTCCGAGGGTGATGTTGAAGTAGTCCTTCGTCTCCTGCCAGATCATATTACGGTCGATTGTCATAGGAGTTATAGTTGTATTGTTGTTTACTGTTTGTCTCTAAGCAAAAGAAGTCGTCGTCTTGCACACGCCGGGTTGTGGTGTGTGCAAGCGGCAACTTCCTCTGATGTAGTATTCTTGGTGTGCGTTGCCGCCCGATTACTTCACGACGACATTCACAATCTTCTTGGGCACTACGATTACCTTCACCACCTGCTTGCCGTCGATATACTTCTGGCTCAGCTCGTCGGCGAGCACTGCCTGCTGTATGGCGTCGTTGGTGGCATCGGCGGCAAACTTCTTCTGGAAGCGGGCCTTGCCGTTGAAGGAGATGGTGAGCTGCACCTCGCTCTCTACCAGGTATTGCTCGTTGCATACGGGCCACTGGGCGTCGCATACGCTGCCCTTCATGTTGAGCCGGCTCCACAGTTCTTCGGCGATATGGGGCGCGAAGGGAGCGATGAGCACGGTCAGGATGGTGAGCAGCTCGCGGTTGTAGCACTTCTGCTGTCCCAGCTCGTTGACGCAAATCATAAAGGCAGAGATGGCAGTGTTGTATGAGAAGTTTTCGATGTCGGCGGTCACCTTCTTGATGAGCTTGTGCACACTCTTAAGGCTCTCTTTCGAGGGCTCGTCGTCGTTGACGCGGAACTCGTCGGTGCGGGGATCGAAGTAGAGGTTCCACAGTTTCTTGAGGAAGCGGTGGCAGCCGTCGATACCATTGGTATCCCAGGGCTTGCTCTGCTCTACAGGGCCGAGGAACATCTCGTAGAGACGCAGCGTGTCGGCGCCATACTGCTCGACGATCATGTCGGGGTTGACCACATTGAACATGGACTTCGACATCTTCTCTATGGCCCATCCGCAGACATACTTGCCGTCTTCGAGCACAAACTCGGCATTGGCAAACTCGGGGCGCCATGCCTTGAAGGCTTCGGTGTCGAGCACGTCGCCATGCACGATGTTGACATCGACGTGGATAGGTGTGACGTCATACTGGTCCTTCAGACCGAGCGACACAAAGCGCGGAGCGGCACTGTGGTCGTCGTTGTTGATGCGGTATACGAAGTTGGAGCGACCCTGTATCATACCCTGGTTGATGAGTTTCTGATAGGGCTCTTCCTTGCAGGTCACATTGTAGTCGTGCAGGAACTTGTTCCAGAAGCGCGAGTAGATGAGGTGGCCTGTGGCGTGCTCGGTACCACCCACATAGAGGTCCACATTCTGCCAGTAGTCGTTGGCTTTACGGCTTACCAGCTCGTGGTCGTTGTGGGGGTCCATGTAGCGCAGATAGTAAGCGCTCGAACCGGCAAATCCGGGCATGGTGTAGAGCTCGATGGGGAATACGGTCTTGCCGTCGATGAGCTCCTTGTCGACCACCTGGTTGTTCTGGGTGTCCCAAGCCCATTTTCTGGCGCGGCCCAATGGAGGCTCGCCGCTCTCGGTGGGCTCGTACTTGTCTATCTCGGGCAGCTCGATGGGCAGATACTGCTCGGGTATCATGTAGGGCATGTCGTCCTTATAGTACACGGGGAAGGGTTCGCCCCAGTAGCGCTGGCGAGAGAAGATGGCGTCGCGCAGACGGTAGTTGACCTTGACGCGGCCCAGTCCCTTTTCGGTCACATAGCGCTTGGTGGCGGCGATGGCCTCCTTGACGGTGAGTCCGTTGAGCGAGAACTCGGTCTGCTTGCCCTCTACGGGCGAGTTGCACACGATGCCCTCCTTGGCGTCGTAGCTCTGCTCGCTCACGTCGGCACCCTCTATCAGCGGGATGATGGGCAGCGAGAAGTGCTTGGCAAAGGCGTAGTCGCGAGAGTCGTGGGCGGGAACTGCCATGATGGCGCCGGTGCCATAGCCCGCCAGCACATACTCAGAAACCCAGATGGGCAGAGCGTCGCCTGTCAATGGGTTGATGGCATACGAACCGGTAAACACGCCAGTGACCTTGCGGTCTGACATACGCTCCAGTTCGGTGCGCTTCTTCACATAGGCGAGATACTCCTCGACCTCGGCCTGCTGCTCGGGGGTGGTCACCTGGGCCACATATTCGCTCTCGGGAGCAAGCACCATAAAGGTGACGCCAAACATGGTGTCGGCACGGGTGGTGAAGATGGTGAAGTTGACATTGCTGTCCTTGACGCTGAACTGGACTTCGGTGCCTTCCGAACGGCCTATCCAGTTGCGCTGGGTTTCCTTCATCGAGTCGGTCCAGTCTACAGTCTCCAGACCGTCGAGCAGACGCTGGGCGTAGGCCGACACGCGCAGACACCACTGGCGCATCTTCTTCTGCACCACGGGATAGCCGCCGCGCACGCTCACACCCTCTACCACCTCGTCGTTGGCCAGCACGGTGCCCAGTCCGGCACACCAGTTGACCATAGTCTCGCCCAGGTAGGCTATGCGGTAGTTCATGAGCGTCTTCTGCTGCTCGTGCTCGTTCATGCTCTTCCAGTCGCGGGCAGAGAAGATAAGCTCTTCAGAGCAGGCCACATCCATGCCCAGTGTGCCGTTGTCCTCGAAGTGCTCAATGAGGTTGCTGATAGGCAGCGCCTTCTGCTGGGTGTAGGAGTAGTAAGAGTTGAACATCTTCTCAAAGGCCCACTGGGTCCAGTGGTAATATCCGGGGTCGCAGGTGCGCACCTCGCGGTCCCAGTCGAAGCAGAAGCCTATCTTGTCGAGCTGCTGGCGGTAGCGGGCAATATTGTTGACGGTCGTGATGGCAGGATGCTGACCCGTCTGGATGGCATACTGCTCGGCGGGCAGACCGTAGGCGTCGTAGCCCATAGGGTTGAGCACGTTGAAGCCCTGCAGACGCTTGTAGCGGGCAAAGATGTCGGAGGCGATATAGCCCAAGGGATGGCCCACGTGGAGTCCGGCGCCCGAGGGATAGGGGAACATGTTGAGCACATAGAACTTCTTGCGATTCTCGTCCTCAGTTACCTTGTAGGTGTTCATCTCCACCCAGTTTTTCTGCCACTTCTGCTCTATTTCTCTGAAGTTATATTCCATGTCGTTATCCAGTTTGTGTTACTTGTTCAGTTTCCAGGTCACACCGTCTTTGGTGTCTTTGATTTCAAAACCGTCGGCGGCAAGCTCGTCGCGTATCTTGTCGCTCGTGGCCCAGTCCTTGTCGGCCTTGGCCTTGGCGCGCAGCTCGAGCACCATGTCGACCACCTTGCCATAGGCTTCCTCGCGGGCATCGTTGTTCATGCCCTTCTCGCTCTTCAGACCCAGCAGGTCGAAGGCAAACAGCTGCATCGTAGACGAGAGCTCGGCGAGGTCGTCGGCAGAGATGGCAGCCTTGTGGTCGATGAGGGTATTGATGACGTGGCAGGCCTCGAAGAGATAGCTTATCACGAGGGGAGTCATGAAGTCGTCGTTCATGGCGTCGTAGCACTTCTGGCGCAGCGCAGCCACAAACTTGTGGGTCTCGGCGTCGCTCTCCTTGCCAGCCTGGATGCGCTCCATGTCGGTAATGCCGTTGATGAGTCGCTCCAGACCCTTCTCCGAAGCCTTCAGAGCCTCGTTGGAGAAGTCTACGGTGCCACGATAGTGGGCAGAGAGGATAAAGAAGCGGATGGTCATGGGCGAGTAGGCCTGGTCGAGCGAAGCGTGGTCGCCGGTGAAGAACTGCTCGAGGGTGATGAAGTTGCCCAGTGACTTGCCCATCTTCTGGCCGTTGATGGTTATCATGTTATTGTGCATCCAGTAGTGCACCATCTGGTCGCCCTGACTGGCCACAGCCTGGGCTATCTCACACTCGTGGTGGGGGAAGATGAGGTCCATGCCGCCACCGTGGATGTCGAAGTGGTCGCCCAGATATTTGCGGCCCATGGCGGTACACTCGCAGTGCCAGCCGGGGAAACCGTCGCTCCAGGGACTGGGCCAGCGCATGATATGCTCGGGCTGGGCCTTCTTCCACAGGGCAAAGTCCACCTGGTTGTGCTTCTCGTCGGTGCCGGCGAGGTCGCGCGAGTGGTTGATGACGTCCTCCAGGTTGCGGCCCGAGAGGATGCCGTATTTATGGTCTTTGTTGTATTTCTCTACATCGAAGTACACAGAGCCGTTGCTCACGTAGGCATAGCCGTTGTCAAGAATCTGCTGCACCAGCTGCTCCTGCTCGATGATATGGCCTGTGGCATGGGGCTCGATCGAGGGAGGAAGCACGTTGAGCATATCCATAGCCTGGTGGTAGCGGTTGGTATAGTGCTGGGCTATCTCCATAGGCTCGAGCTGCTCCAGTCGGGCCTTCTTCTCTATCTTGTCGTCGCCCTCATCGGCGTCGTGCTCCAGATGGCCCACGTCGGTGATGTTGCGCACATAGCGCACCTTGTAGCCCAGATGCTTCAGGTATCTGAAGAGGATATCAAACGTGATGGCGGGGCGGGCGTGGCCCAGATGGGGGTCGCCATATACGGTGGGGCCGCACACATACATGCCCACGTTGGGGGCATGCAGAGGCTTGAAGGCCTCCTTCTTGCGCGTCAGCGTGTTATAAATCAATAATGTTTGTTCCATTTTAGCTAAAATATTATTGACTGCAAAGTTACTGATAAATGCCGATAAATACGAATAAACTCCCCTATAATTTAATAAGGTGTACCGCATAAGCGCAATTCCCCTACCCCACAGCCGCCCTCACAGCCACCCCGCTGCGCACATCATCCCTCACGCCTGCCGTGCCCACCACTCCGCTGCGCACCACATATCTCCCACTGCGCACCACCATCGTGCCCCCTGCCATGCCCATCCGCTCTGCTTGCCATACTCTTCATTCAACTTACTGTGCCAATCATCCAGCTGAGCGCACCGACCATACCTCCATCCATTCCATCCGTACCGCTGCTCGCACTAACCCTGCCTCTTGCAGTGATAATTGTGCTACTGAGCGCACCGACCGTGCCACTATCCATTCCATTCGCTCCACTACGCGCACTGACCGTACCTCCATTCATCCCATCCGTACCGCTGCGCGCACCGAACCTGTCCGTCGTTTTGATATCCGTACCGCTGCGCGCACCAAATCTGTCCGTCGTTATGATATCAGTACCACTGCACACACCAACCATCCCCGTAGATGTGCCTCACACCCCGCTGCGCACATCATCCCTCACGCCTGCCGTGCCCACCATCCCGCTGCGCACCTCTTTAATCTTGTTTCCGCGCTTTATTTTCACTAATTCAGGGCATGATATTATCATAGCGAACACAGATATCTATATTTCGCGCCCCGATTTCCCCACCAAGCTGCTCTCCACCTCTCCCGAAACAAGGGAAAAAACGAAAAAAGTGGCGATAACGTGCGAAAAGGGTACTTTTTTGATGCCTTTTCGCATACTATCGCCACTTTTTTGCCATTTCCACCCTATTTAGGGCAAACTCCCCATCCCCTCCTTTTGCTTCGCGTTGAGCCGGGGAGCAGAGGGCTTGCGCCAGAGAAAGGTCGGGATAATTAGGGCTGACCATATCAACTGCGGGGGTGACAAAAGAGAAGAGGTGTATCTGCCTGATGGTTGCAGATACACCTCCAGTATCGATGAGAGATGACTCTTACTTCATAGTGACAAGGTAGTAATTCTTCTTGCCGCGCTGTACGAGGAGGTACTTGCCGTCGATGAGGTCGTCGGCGGTGATGACCTGGTCAAAGGCTGCGAGCTTCTCCTTGTTGAGCGATACGCCGCCGCCCTGTACGAGCTTGCGCATCTCGCCCTTGCTGGTGAAAATCTTGACATCGCCCCTGCCCTTCTTTTGTGGAGCCGTGGCGAGGTAGTTGAGTTGGTTTATCGCTTAACCTTGATAGACTGGGAGCCTATACGGGCTATTATTACATCATCTGGGGCGGAGATGGAGGCCTGGCCGTTTAGGGCCCTTGTCTCACCGAGCTTTATACCGCTGACGTTGTAGAACGTTACCCGCTCGTTCTCCTTTAGACCTGATAGGGTTACGATTCCTCCCTCTGTTGATACTACTACGCCGCGCATCTGTGTGGCGGGCGCAATGCCGTCAGTCTCGATATTGGCGCTAATCCAGTACAGCTTGGCCGTAGCCGTCTTGGAGCGGGTATATCCATCAGCTGTGGCAAAGCAACTGATGTCGTAGCGGGCTGCGAGCGACACCTCGTCCTTGGTGAGTGCATCCGTGCATTTGTCCGCCGCCTTTATGGTGTAATGGTACTCGGCTCCTGGTGTCTGGCAGCCGAACTTCAACTTGCCGCTGACATAGCTGATGCTTGGCTTCTCGCACTCGGAGGATACCTCTCCTCCGTCTACGGACACGATAGTACCAAAGGATTTCCATACCGCAGCGCTCTGATAACTGCTGACCGAGGCTTTGGGTACCATCAGTTTTGCCTCGCCTATGTCGCAGCCATCAAAGCAGTCATCTGAAATGGTTGGAGGGGTCGTTGCCATAATGGTAAAATCTGTTATTATCGTCGAGGCAAAACATTCCTTTCCAAGTGTTATCTTGGGCGACTTGATGTTAACGGAATACAATTTATTGCATCCAGAAAAACAACCCACCCCTAAACTTGTCACCGATGATGGTATGGTAATAGAGGTCAAGCTACTGCATTTATAGTATCTATTATTAGTTGATTATCAGTATTATACGTTCTAAACGGTAGAAAAGTGA
>OQVS01002142.1_pt1 | contig 12883 bp, 12 predicted proteins | sample 1691601 | NCBI WGS metagenome assembly OQVS01 (sample SAMN03418268, study PRJEB22391) | human gut metagenome | biome: human-gut; feature: organic feature; material: feces | host: Homo sapiens | place: Tanzania | collected 2013-01 | reverse complement strand
GACATTTGTTTTTCTGGGCTCATTAGCGAACGAATATCCTGCGAAGCAGGATGTAAAGTGCGATAGCACGAATTCGTGAGCTTTATGATATAATGAAGCAAAATCACTTGCTTGCAAGTGTGATTTTGTGAAATGCATTGAGTGAGCTATGCTCACGATATAATACAGTGAACGATACTAAAGGAGAGTGAACCTATATGATACAGAAAAAGAAATTCGTAAAAACCTTCCGCAACACGAAAACCGTGCAGTTAGTTCTTCTGCTGCTGTTGGAGGCCGCATATGTTCTGGTTCTGACCATGCATCCGGCACTGGGCACAAAGCTTTTCGAAGACCGGACCCTCTTTATCTTATGCACACTTTCCTGGATTCTCGCATTATTTAATCTGATATGGCTGTTATATGATTTCTATAAATTGCGCACCTTTGCGGAGGAGAGCCATGCGCTGAACCGTGCGGCTTTCCTGGATCATCTGACCGGCATCCCCAACCGGCACGGTCTGGATGTGGTCTTTGAGACTTACGACTCTCCGGAATCTCTGGCTCACGTGGCCTGCTACATGGTCACCATCACCAATCTGAAAGAGGTCAATCAGACCATGGGACATGTGGTCGGTGACCAGATGTTGAAAGATTTTTCCGGAATTCTGGAAAGTGTCGGTGATGCTTTCGGCGTAGTGGGCCGTAACGGCGGTAATGAATTCCTGATGATCGTCAATCATGGTTCCCATGATACCATGGAATATTTCATCGAAAGTCTGGATCAGCAGTTAAAAGAATACAATGAGGAGCACAGCAATGCCCCGATTCAGATCCAATATGCTTATATTCTGAATGAAGAGGCGCACGCAGAGTATTTTTCCACCTTACTCACAGAGACCTATAACAAGCTGCACGCCTAAGGAACCCGTTAACGCAACAGTGAGACGAACGCATGAAAGACTTGAATATTCCTTACATTGCCGGTCTAGTGATCCGTGCCCAGCATAGCGACTCGGATGCCTTCGCAGAATTGTATGCTCTTACCTATAATAAAGTGTACAACTACACCAGACATTATCTGCGGGATGCATTTTTAGCCCAGGATGCCATGCAGGAGGTCTACATACTGGCTTTGAAAAATATCGGAAAACTGAATGATCCCACCGTTTTTATCGCCTGGCTGAACCGCATCTGCTTCCATGTCTGTTATGATATGGCTCAGAAGAATCGCCCGCAGAACGACTGTCAGGTACTAAGCCAGGAGATTCTGGATATTATTCAGGATCCTCACCTGGATGCCAACCCGGAACTGCACTACCAGCAGAAGGATGAATATTCCCGACTGTCAGAAGCCTTAGAGCAGCTGCCCTTTAATGAAAAACAGGTACTGATCATGCGTTATTATAACGACATGAAGCTGGAAGAAATCGCTGCCGCCATGGAGATCAGCCGCAGCAGCGTCAAACGTTACATTGCCTCCGGACAGGAGCATCTGAAAGATAGCATGAAAGGATAACAGAATTATGTTTTTTCATAAAAAGAACCGCTATGAACTGGACATGACGACTGCCAACAATGCGTTGCAGAATATCCTGTCCACCTGTAACCAGCCGGTCAATACCATTCCCTTCGACAAGCTGGTCCTTCGCAAAAAAGTCAATGCCGCCTCTTATAACAGGCTGATCATTGCCACGGCACTGATCTTTGTACTGACCTTTTTGTCCCCATTAGCCATCATCCCTCTCTCCGAGCTGAACGAGCGGCTGTTTTCCCCCACACCTGCAGTGCTTACACTGGATTATGTGGAAAATAATATATTAAGCCTGAAATTCACCGGTGAAAATATTCTCTACGAAGAAGCTTTCATGGAGACTTTGTCCGGAGAGATCATAGCACCGCTCTCGGTAGACAGTTCCAAGGGTGTGATCAACTTCCCGTTTCTTTCCGAGGAAGCCAATATTTATGTTCCCGTAAAAAACGGTGAGCCCCTTCACCTGCTCTTTACGCCCGATCATGTAACAGGAATGGATGAATAACAACAGGATGTAACGATTTTTATGCGGATACCAAAATCATCTGCGCTACTGCGCATTTTGTTAATTACATATTGCACGACCCTCAGTCTGTGTGCCTGCGGATCCGGCTCTGACAGCACCTCCGTAATGGCATCTGCAGCAGATCCTGTCGTGGAACAGCCTGCCGCTTCCCAGTCATCCCCCGACACGGATGGCGCACAGCCTGCCGTACCTTCCGCCGAAGCAGAATCTTCCGCCCCTGCCGTTCCTCTGCGGGATGCCACTCCTGTCTGTCTCGTGCCGCAGGCCGACGGCATCACAACGGCTTCCAATGATGTGGCCGTCATTGACTATTCCCATATGTCCGATGGCTATGTCTGTGCCAATTATACGGGCACCTGTCCTAAAGTCAAGCTGCGTATCACCGGTCCGGACACTGTTGTTTACACTTATGATCTGCACGGAGGAGGATATGAGACCTTTCCCTTATCTTCGGGGGACGGATATTATGATGTGACGATCTATGAGAATATTTCGGGTACGAATTACGCCACCTGTCTGTATGCCGACCTGGAGGTACAGATTACGGATGCATTCAGCCCCTTTCTCTATCCCAACCAATACGTGAATTTTACGGCAGACAGCAAAGTGGTTGCCAAAGGACAGGAGCTCGCCGAAGGTGCCTCCTCGGATCTGGAGGTGATCACCCGGGTCTATGACTATATTACACAGAATATCACCTATGACTATGACAAAGCTTCGGATCCTCCCACCGGCTACACCGCTGATGTGGATTCGATTCTTACTTCCGGTACCGGCATCTGTCTGGACTATGCTGCAGTGATGGCAAGTATGCTGCGAAGCCAGCGGATTCCCACCCGTCTGGAAGTCGGCTATGCCCAGGATGCCTACCATGCCTGGATCAGTGTCTACACTGCTGATACCGGCTGGCTGAACGGCATTATCGAATTTGACGGTAATGTCTGGACACTGGTAGATCCTACTTTCGGTGCCAACACGGATGACAAGACACTGAAAAAATTCATCGGCGACGGCAGTAATTATATCCTTCAGAAAATGTATTAGTGAAAGGGAAAACGACATGAAGACCACAGAGAAAAAACTACTTTCCAACGAAGAGATCGCTTCTTTTTGCAGTCAGGCTGCCATGCTGTTTCAGGCAGGTATTCCTCCTGTGGAAGGAATGTCGATCCTGCAGAGCGATGCACAGTCTCCCGAAGGCAAAGCAATCTTTGATGAGATCCTTGCGGTCTGCCGACAGGGAGAAAGTTTTCATAAGGCACTGGAAGCCACAGCAGTTTTTCCCGATTACTGCCTGCATATGATCACTCTCGGTGAAGAATCCGGTAATCTCGATGTATGTATGAGTTCTCTGGCAGATTATTATGAAAAAGAAGATGCCATCGCTAATAGTATCCGGGATGCTGTGACATATCCTTTTATCATGATCGCCATGATGGCCGCTGTGATCGTGGTCCTGGTCAGCCGTGTCATGCCCATCTTCGAACAGGTCTATGTGGAGCTGGGCAGTGAGATGACCGGTTTTGCCGCCTCTCTCCTGCGTCTGGGCAACCATCTGAACCGCTATTCCTTTATTTTTGTAAGTATTCTCTGCATACTGTTATTGCTGTATCTTTTTGCTACCAGAACCCAGACCGGTAAACGTACCACAGCCCGTTTTCTGAACTGGTTCCCACTGACGAGACGTTTTTATGAAAGTGTGGCCTGCGAACGCTTTGCCAGTGGTATGGCACTGACTTTAAGCAGCGGTATGGATACCTACTCCAGTCTGGACATGGTGGCTGCCCTGGTAGGCAATGAAAAAATGAAGCAGAAGATTTTGATCTGTAAAGAAGCCATCAATGCCGGTGCCAATTTTGCGGAAGCCCTGATAGATGCAGACATTTTCAATCACCTGTATTCCCAGATGGTATCTGTTGGTTTCCGCAGCGGTAACGTGGACGTGGTTCTGAAGAAAATAGCGGACCGGTACGAGGAAGATACCAACCGCAAATTACAGTCCATTATTGCCATTCTGGAACCAACACTGGTCATTATCCTGTCGGTGATCGTTGGACTGATCCTGTTATCGGTCATTCTGCCTCTTATGGGTATCATGACCAGCATCGGATAGGAGTGCGATACTATGAATCGTTTTGAGCAAAAGCATATATCCTTCGGGCGCAGACTTCTTTTTCTGCTTCCTGTTCTGGCCTTTCTGATCTTGTTTGTTCTTTTTATACAGGGGGTCAGCTCCGTCAGTGAATCCACCCTGAGCAAGCAGCAGGAAAGCCTGGAGACTGCATTGGAACGCAGTATTTCCCAATGCTATGCCGTGGAGGGCTCTTATCCCCCCTCCCTGGAATATCTGAAGCAGCATTACGGACTGTTGTATGATGAAGACAGTTTCTTGATTGACTATGAATACTATGGCAGCAACCTTCTTCCGGAAGTCACTGTACTTCGCCGGACCGGTGCCAGGTAAAGGAGTTTCTGACGTATGAACCAAAAGAAGCAGGAAAAACATTTTATTGTGGATATCTTGTTCGTTCTGACATTATTCGGTGTATTCGCAGTCTCTGCACTGGCTCTTGTCACGATCGGCGCAGACGTATACCAGCACACTGTGGAAGATATGAGTGTCAACTACGAAAGCAGAGCGGCCGTTTCCTATATCATGGAAAAAGTCCGTCAGAACGATACTGCAGACAGTGTCTCCCTGACTACTCTGGAGGATGTTCCGGCGCTCTGTATGCTTTCCGGGATTGAAGGAGATACTTACTGCACTTACCTCTATCTCTATGACGGACATTTAAAAGAGCTTTTTATGCGGGAGGATGCTTCCCTCGGCGGCCAGATACTGCCTGCCGGTACGGACATTATGGAGTTACAGGAATTTTCCTTATCCTATGCCAAAAATGATCTGATCCAGGTATCTCTGCGAACAGCCTCAAATGCTGCCCATACGTTTTATATTCATGTACACTGTAATACTACTGCCGAATAGTAACCGTACAGAAAGGATTTCGAATTTATTATGAAACATTCCAGATCCAGTTTGTTTTTAATGGAAATGATCATAGCGATCCTGTTTTTCTCTCTGACCAGTGCTGTCTGTATTCAATTGTTTACCAGATCACATCTTTTGAGTACGCAGACGGTAAACCAGAATCATGCAGTAATCCAGGCGCAGAATCTGGCAGAGTCCTATCTCTCTCTGGAGGGCGATATGGCTGCCATACAGAATCTGTTCTCCCCTTCGGAGCTGACTGATGATAATACGCTCTGCCTTGCTCTGGATGCCGACTGGGAACTATGTTCCATGGCGGACTCCGCCTGCTTTCTCGCAGAGCTTAAGAATACACCGGCAGGAGAAACCGGTATCATGGAAGCCGAGATTACGGTTTCTGCTGTCTCCTCCCCGGAATCTCCTATTTATACACTTTCTGTGATGCATCATACCGCAGAAAGGAGGGGTTCCCATGAATAATTCCTCAAAGAAAAAACAATTTGGCATGAATATCGGATCTGCCTCTATTTTGCTGGTATTCGTGATTCTCTGCCTGGTTTCTTTTGCAGTACTGTCAATCGTCAGTGCCAATGCTGACAGCAAGCTCAGTACCCGTGTACTGGAGCGTACCACAGCTTACTACTCTGCCTGCAATCAGGCAGAACAGTCCCTGGCGGGCATGGATAAGACGTTGCAGCGTATGTATGCATCCAGCGACAGTAAAGAGGCGTACTTTGCTTCTGTAGGCCATGGGAAATCCTATGTGATCCCTATTTCCGACTTACAATCTCTGCAGGTGACCATAGAAATCCTGTACCCGACGTCTGAGGAAGATCCCTTTTATCAGGTCACAGCCTGGCAGGTATTGAATACAGAAGAACTAAAATAGAGCATACCCTCTGTACGGGGTATGCTCTGTCCTTTTCCCTTTTGTTGTCAGGGCTTAAGCCTGATTCAATTCTTCTACCGTCTCTGATAATCTCCGGATATCTTCGTTCAGCAGCTTCAGATTGTCCAGATTCTTCTGATTCAGTTCCAAAGTATTCTGTGCATTGGCAGTAACCTCTTCTGTGGAAGCGCTGATGGAACTTACGGAATCCACCAATGCTTTCTTGGATGCCTGCATTTCTTCCATGGAACGCACGATTCTCTGGTAATCGGCATCCATGGATTCGGAAGCCTCTGTAATTCTGTTAAAGAGTTTTCCGGTATCGTCTACCAGGCTATTCTGTCTGGCAAATACCTCCGACAGCTGATTCATATCTCCCGTCACCTTCCGGGAACCGTCATTGATGCCCTGAATCTCTCTGCGGATCTTCTCTAAGGATTCATTCGTCTGCTCCGACAGATCTCTGATCTCTCCGGCTACTACGGCAAACCCACGGCCGGCTTCGCCGGCACGGGCAGCTTCAATACTTGCATTTAAGGAAAGCAGATTGGTCTGTCTGGAAATATTGTCGATCAGTCCCACGATCTGATTGACATTCTGAATCTTCTCCATCAGTTCATTCATCGCTGCCGTGGTGGATGCGGAAGTATCGGCCGTCAGTTTTGCGGAGGAGCCCAGTTGCTTCACATTCTCTGTTCCGCTTTCAATGGCCGTCAGGGTGTCTCCCAGACTGTTATGGAAGCCATCTACGGTCGCCTGAATAGAATCCATATCATGACTCATGGCATCGATATAACGGATTTCTTCCTGTACCGCCTCTGCGGTGGAATTGGTTCCGGCACATACCTGCTCCATGGCCTCTGTGGAGGATACGGATGCTGTGCGTAGATTCTCTGTTTTCTGCAGGATATTTTCAGAGTTTTCTGCTGTATTCTCTGCCACCTTGCGAATCTTCCCCAGAACCTCTTTCCGTCTCTCATGAGTTGCTTCGATCTCATCCATTTTGCGTTTTGTCATACCGGCATCAATATAACTGATCAGGCTTCCGTACAGTGCGATCAGGAATACCGCTGCCAACTGGATCTCAATATCAATCATTGGCACCGATTCCAAAGCGCCTGTTGCTTTCGCATATCCCAGATAGCCAATATTGCATGCCATGACTCCAATGCTGTAACAGGTCGTATATTTCCACTTGTGGAACAACGGGAAGATCATCAGTATCGGGATCATGTATACATACGTCATAGTCGTATTCCCTGTAAACAGCACAAAGATATATACTACAAAATAACTGATCGGCAAAAGATATTTTACCGCTTCCGATTCCGGATTTCTGGTCTGTATCACAATATCTATCACTGCAGGAATGATCAATAGAAGCATGAAAACAACCGTATATGCTGCTGTACGATTGCCTTTTATCAATTCTACCAGATAAGCTGCTCCCAACACACTGGAAATAAAAGCATAAGCAAGTAATACACAACGGTTAACCGTTCTCTTCTCTGTCAGTTTTCCATGTCCGTCAATAATCATAAATTCCCCCACCCTTTACTTTTGTATTTTAGACTTAATAACATTATCTTCTTTGCTTTTTTTCCTGTCAAGTTTTCCCTTACAGATACTGGATTTTTATTATTATGCCTAATAATGGGATTCATTTTTTGTGCATTTTAACAGACAAATTATGCTATTATGTTCAATAAAAGAGGAGAGTTCCCGTCATGCAGGAAATCTCCTCTTTCATTTATTGTCTGATTTTATGATGTCAGTGTCAAAAGCACCCGGCTTTGATGCCTACGGATTATACCGATTTTACTGATTATCAGTGTCTGCTCCCACTTCCACAGTTTCTGCTTCTGTGTTCACATCCTCATTCAGTTCTGCACCTTCTGCATCCAGTTCGCTTCCGTCGCTCAGGTTCAGTTCTGCATCGTCACCGTACATATCACCACCGAAATCAATGGTCTCTACGGCATCGGTGCTCAGTCTGGTATTACGGTATCTCTTCATACCGGTTCCTACAGGAATCAGCTTACCGATGATAACGTTCTCCTTCAGACCGATCAGATTATCTACCTTACCCTTGATCGCAGCTTCTGTCAGGACCTTGGTGGTCTCCTGGAAGGATGCTGCAGACAGGAAGGACTCGGTTGCCAGTGCTGCCTTGGTAATACCCAGAATGATGCGCTTTCCTTCAGCAGGCTCTTTGCCTTCTGCGGTCAGCTTCTCGTTCATCTCTTCGAAATCCAGAACATCTACCAGGGTTCCGGGCAGGAACTCGGTATCTCCGTTATTCTCGATACGAACCTTCTTCAGCATCTGGCGTACCAGGACTTCGATATGCTTATCTGCGATATCTACACCCTGCAGACGATATACACGCTGTACTTCGCGAAGCATGTAATCCTGTACGGCACGGATACCTTTGATCTTCAGCAGATCGTGAGGATTTACACTACCTTCGGTCAGCTCATCACCGGCCTCCAGTACCTGTCCGTCAACTACCTTGATACGGGAGCCGTAAGGAATCAGATATGCCTTGGTCTCACCGGTTTCTTCATTGGTGATCACAACCTCACGCTTCTTCTTGGTATCACGGATCTCCGCCTTACCGCCGAACTCCGCAATGATTGCAAGTCCCTTAGGCTTTCTGGCCTCGAACAATTCCTCGACACGGGGAAGACCCTGTGTGATATCATCACCTGCGACACCACCACTATGGAAGGTTCTCATGGTCAGCTGGGTACCGGGCTCACCGATAGACTGTGCAGCGATGATACCAACTGCTTCACCTACCTGTACGGCTTCACCGGTTGCCATGTTGGCACCGTAACATTTTGCACAGATACCAACGTGAGAACGGCAGGTCAGGATCGTACGGATCTTCACTTCCTCAATGGGCTCACCCTGTGCATTGACGCCAACGCTTAAGATCTTGGCAGCACGGCTGGGAGTGATCATATGGTTATGCTTTACGATCATGTTACCGTCTTTATCATAAATATCCTCGCAGGAATATCTTCCTGTGATTCTGTCTTTCAGGCCTTCAATGGTCTCTTTACCATCCATGAATGCCTTGACTACCATACCGGGGATCTCAGCCTGACCCTCACAGCAGTCTACTTCACGGATAGAAAGCTCCTGAGATACGTCAACCATTCGTCTGGTCAGATAACCGGAGTCTGCGGTACGCAGAGCGGTATCGGACATACCTTTTCGTGCACCATGTGCGGACATGAAGTATTCCAGTACGTCCAGACCTTCACGGAAGTTTGACTTAATGGGCAGCTCGATGGTCCTACCTGTGGTATCCGCCATCAGTCCACGCATACCTGCCAGCTGTTTGATCTGCTGACTGGAACCACGCGCACCGGAGTCTGCCATCATGAAGATGTTGTTGTATTTATCCAGACCGGACAGCAGTACGTCGGTCAACTCTTTATCGGTCTCGTTCCAGGTCTCTACAACGGCACGATAACGCTCTTCCTCAGTGATCAGACCACGTCTGAAGTTGCTTGCGATCCTGTCTACGGTAGCCTGTGCGGCTGCCAGCATTTCACCCTTCTTTGCAGGGACGGTCATATCGGAAATAGATACGGTCATAGCGGCTCTGGTAGAGTACTTGTAACCGATAGCCTTAACATCATCCAGTACCTCAGCGGTCTTGGATGCTCCATGGGTATTGATGACCTTCTCCAGGATCTGCTTCAGCTGCTTCTTGCCTACGTGGAAGTCTACTTCCAGCTTCAGGAAGTTCTCAGGATCACTTCTGTCTACAAATCCCAGATCCTGCGGCAGGATCTCATTGAAAATGAAACGTCCCAGAGTGGACTCTACCGTACCTGTAATGGTCTCACCATCAGCATTTACCTTGTGCATACGCACATGGATACGGGAATGCAGAGTCAATGCCTGGTTCTCATATGCCAGGATTGCTTCGTTTACGCTCTTGAAGTACTTACCTTCGCCGATCGCACCGGGTCTCTCCTGAGTCAGATAGTAAATACCAAGTACCATATCCTGGGAAGGAACAGCTACAGGACCACCATCGGAAGGCTTCAGTAAGTTGTTGGGAGACAGCAGCAGGAAACGGCACTCTGCCTGTGCCTCCTGGGACAGAGGAAGATGTACAGCCATCTGGTCTCCATCGAAGTCCGCATTAAATGCGGTACATACCAGGGGATGCAGCTTGATCGCCTTACCCTCTACCAGGATCGGTTCAAATGCCTGAATACCCAGTCTGTGCAGTGTCGGTGCGCGGTTCAGCATAACAGGATGTTCCTTGATAACCTCTTCCAGCACATCCCATACCTGTGTATCCAGCTTCTCGACCAGCTTCTTTGCATTCTTGATGTTCTGGCTGATTCCCTTGGCTACCAGCTCCTTCATTACGAAAGGCTTGAACAGCTCGATTGCCATTTCCTTAGGCAGACCACACTGATAAATCTTCAGTTCCGGTCCAACGACGATAACGGAACGTCCGGAGTAGTCTACACGCTTACCTAACAGGTTCTGACGGAAACGGCCGGTCTTACCCTTTAACATATCGGACAGAGACTTCAGTGCTCTGTTGCCGGGGCCGGTAACAGGACGTCCGCGTCTGCCGTTATCGATCAGAGCATCTACTGCTTCCTGCAGCATTCTCTTCTCGTTACGAACAATGATATCAGGAGCACCAAGCTCTAACAGTCTCTTCAGACGGTTATTACGGTTGATGATCCTTCTGTACAGATCATTCAGATCGGAGGTAGCAAAACGTCCGCCGTCCAGCTGTACCATAGGACGCAGATCGGGAGGAATGACAGGAACCACGTCCATGATCATCCACTCCGGCTTATTGCCGGACTCACGGAAAGCTTCTACCACTTCCAGTCTCTTAATGATACGGGCACGCTTCTGACCGGAGGACTCCTTCAGACCGGTCTTCAGCTCTACTGCTTCTTTTTCCAGGTCGATGGCCTGCAGCAACTCTTTGATCGCCTCTGCACCCATGCCTACACGGAACTTATTGCCCCAGGTCTCTCTTGCATCCTGATATTCCTTCTCGGACAGCACTGCCTTGTATTCAAGGTTCGTGCTTCCCGGATCCAGAACGATATAGGAAGCGAAGTACAGAACCTTCTCCAGGATTCTGGGAGACAGATCCAGGATCAGACCCATACGGCTGGGGATACCCTTGAAGTACCAGATATGGGATACCGGAGCTGCAAGCTCGATGTGTCCCATACGCTCTCTACGTACGCTGGCTTTGGTAACTTCTACACCACAACGATCGCAGACAACGCCCTTATATCTGATCTTTTTATATTTACCGCAATGACATTCCCAGTCTTTGCTGGGTCCGAAGATTCTCTCACAGAACAGACCGTCTCTTTCAGGCTTCAGTGTTCTATAGTTGATCGTCTCGGGCTTTAATACCTCACCATGGGACCACTCCCGGATTTTCTCCGGGGAAGCTAATCCGATCTTGATGGCATCAAATGTCATAGGCTGATAGGTTGTTTCATTTTTTGTTTCTGACATTAATGGCACTCCCTTCTATACAAACTATACAAGCATTAAAATTCATCATCACTGCCGTCAAAGCTATCATCGGTGTAATCATCGTCAACATAATCGTCGTCCTCAGAGTTCACCAGTTCACCATTGTCATCAAACTCCTGTGACTGATAGCCCATCTCGCCAAGGGAGCTCTTGTCGTAATCGTCATCGTACTTACGATCACCTTCCATCTCATAACGATAATCGGTATCACCGTAATCGACAGTCTCCATGATCTCAACCTCGGTCTGATCCTCACGCAGCACTCGGACATCCAGACCCAGTGCCTGCAGTTCCTTCAACAGAACCTTGAAGGACTCGGGGATACCGGGCTCAGGGATATTGTCTCCCTTGATGATTGCTTCGTAAGTCTTCACACGTCCGATCACATCATCGGACTTCACAGTCAGGATCTCCTGCAGGGTGTAGGATGCGCCATACGCCTCCAGCGCCCATACTTCCATCTCTCCGAAACGCTGACCGCCGAACTGGGCTTTACCACCCAGAGGCTGCTGTGTTACCAGGGAGTACGGTCCGGTAGAACGCGCATGGATCTTATCATCTACCAGATGATGCAGTTTCAGGTAATGCATGTGTCCGATGGTTACAGGACCATCGAAGTATTCACCGGTTCTTCCGTCACGAAGACGTACTTTACCGTCTCTGGAAATGGGCACACCCTTCCATACTCTTCTGTGATCTCTGTTCTCAGACAGATACTGCATAACCTCGGGAAGAAGCTCTTCACCATGCTTGCTGGTAAAGGTCTCTCCGTGCCAGGGCTTACCGTCTGCGGTAGTTTCCTGTCCTTTTGCCTTCCACTCATCGCTTTCCGCTTCATCGAAAGGAAGGTTTACATAATCGTTGGCAAGATCCAACGTATCCATAATATCATTCTCGTTTGCACCATCGAAGACAGGTGTTGCCACGTTGAAGCCCAATGCCTTGGCAGCCAGGGAAAGGTGGATCTCCAGGACCTGTCCGATATTCATACGGGAAGGCACGCCCAGAGGATTCAACACGATGTCCAGGGGACGACCGTTCGGCAGATAAGGCATATCTTCTACCGGCAATACACGGGAAACGACACCCTTGTTACCATGACGGCCTGCCATCTTATCACCAACGGAAATCTTTCTCTTCTGTGCAATGTAAATGCGGACTGCCTGATTTACTCCGGGTGCCAGTTCATCACTGTTCTCACGGGTAAATACCTTTGCATCTACTACAATACCATATTCACCATGAGGTACCTTTAAGGAGGTATCTCTTACTTCTCTTGCTTTCTCACCGAAGATGGCACGCAGCAGTCTTTCTTCTGCAGTCAGCTCGGTCTCTCCCTTAGGAGTAACCTTACCTACCAGAATATCACCGGCACGGACCTCTGCACCGATACGGATGATTCCTCGATCGTCCAGA
>OQVS01002140.1_pt1 | contig 12891 bp, 9 predicted proteins | sample 1691601 | NCBI WGS metagenome assembly OQVS01 (sample SAMN03418268, study PRJEB22391) | human gut metagenome | biome: human-gut; feature: organic feature; material: feces | host: Homo sapiens | place: Tanzania | collected 2013-01 | reverse complement strand
GCTGCTGGATCACCCGGAGATCGGCTCCGTCTGCTCCGGCGGCCGGTATGACAACCTGGCGGAATACTACACCGACAAGCAGCTGCCCGGCGTGGGCATCTCCATCGGCCTGACCCGGCTGTTCTTCGTGCTGGAGGACCAGGGCTACCTCAACAGCGCCATGCTCACCGCCCCCGCCGACGTGCTGGTGCTGCCTATGACGGACGATCTCGCCCCCGCCATCGCCTTCGCCGCCGCCCTGACGAACACGACCAAGAGCGGCACTCCGCCCAGCGCCAAACCGTATCCCGTCAAAACGGACGCGTCCGCCTGTTGCAGGCGTTCCGCCAATATTCCGAACACGTCAAACGGGGAAGACAGCATTTTCCTTTGAATCTTTCCGATAAAATGTTGCTTTGCGCTATAATTAACAGTAAATTAACCACAATTTTTTTACCAGCTTTATTTTTTTCAGGGACTGAACATGGGGTATCTGTCAAAGCGCAAATTCGAAGAACGGGAAAGCTATCTGACAACGTGGCTTTTGGTGCTGATTCCCGCGCTGACGCTGCTGGGCACGCTGGGGCGCAGCATGGATTGGCGTCTGGACTGGCTGGGCGAATTCAAAATGCAGGCGGCGGCGCTGAGCTTCGCCCTGTTTCTGTGGTGTCTGTTCAAACGCGAATGGATCAAGACAAGCGTTTTTCTGACGCTGGTGTTAATGAATCTGGCGCTGATCGCGACGCATTCCCATTTGTTTCAAAAAGCTTCCGAACTGCCCGAGGATTCGCATGTTTTCACCGTCACCTACCAGAATTTGCAAGGCGCGGAACACAAAGCGGACAAACTGCGCGAAGTGCTTGAAAATTCAAACGCTGACATTGTTTTGTGGGTGAACGTCCCCGTTCAAATCTATCGTAATCTGGACGACGTTCTGGGCGATTACCAGTTGCAAAACCAAACATTTGACACGACGGGGAAAATGAAGTTGATTTTGTCGCGCACCCCCGGCGTCGACCGCGGCGAAACGGCTGACGAAAACGGACTGTGGGTGTCCCGCGTCGTGGGATCGCGCAAATTGACGATCGTCCTGACCGACATCGCGGATCCGTGGCATTCCGATGCCTACGCCCGCGCTAAACAAAAAGTCGCCGATTTGTCCGAATTTGCGCTCAGCCGCGACGAACCCGTCGTTCTGGCGGGGAATTTCGGCGCGTCGGGGTGGAGCTGGCTGTTAAACGATCTGGAAACGCGGGGCGGTTTGAAACCGCGCGGAAAATTATCCGAATCGGGAACGGATCTGCCGCTGTTGATCCGCCGCCCGACGGATCACATCTACACCCACCCCGGAATCGAGGTCGCGGACGTCGCGGCGCAGGATTTGATCGGCACAAAGCATAAAGCCGTTTCCGCCGTATTCAGAATCGCCCCCATTCGCAAGGAAATCGAATTTTTCGAATTGCAGCCCGTCATGTCCGAATCGGAATTGTTGCAACCGCCGCTGTAGCTTCCGCCGCGCGCCGGACAAAATCGACCGCCGTTTCGACATCGCCGCTTTGTTCGAACAGAAAAGCCGCCTTGCGCCAATAATCGGCGGCTTTTTCGTTTTGTCCTTTTTTTTGCGCGATCAATCCCAGATTTCCGTAGTCGGACGCCGCCCCCAGTCCGCGGTGCAGCATTTCCTCGATTCTGACGGAATCCCTGAAACGGCTTTCGGCGCCGTCCAAATCCCCGCGGCGCAGCAAAGCCAGCCCGAACGCCGCCAAAGCGTTGGCGAGCTCCGCTTTTTTGCCGTTTTTGCCAAAGTAATCCGTCGCGTCGATCAACAAGCCGTCAATGGATTTGTCGCGCGGATTTTTTTCCGTTTTCAGCCCCGCGCACAACAGTTTGTTGCGCGCCGTTTCGAATCCGTCGCCCGATTTTTCGGCAACGGTCACGGCTTTTTTCGCCGTTTTCAGGGCGGCGGTCAAGTTCCCGCGTTTTTGGTACGCCAGCGCGGTTTCGTTCAAAACCAGACTTTGCAATCGGAAATCGCCGATTTGTTCAAATCCTTTTTCAGCCCGAGCGAACGTTTCCAACGCTTTGCCGCCGTCCCCCTTGCGCAACAGACACAATCCGATCTGGCGCAAAACGCAGGCGGCGTCGAAACGCCGTTCGCTTCCGCTTTTTTCATACAAAGCCAGTGCCGCCCCGTGCTGTTCAATCGCCAGATCAAAACGCTCTTTTCCTTCGTACACCATGCCCAAATTTCCGAGCGTTTCCGCCAAAACGTCGTCCCAACCGTGTTTTTCGGCAAGCCCTTTGGCGCGATAGTGCGCCTCCTCCGCGCTTTCGAACGCGCCCGCCAAACGATAGACCAGTCCCAGCCGATTGGCGGCGCGCGCGTATTCGGCGTCGTCGCCTTCCTTTTCAAAAACGGTCAAAGCCATTGTCAGCAAACGTTCCGCCTCTGCCAGATTGGCTTGATGAACGGACACCATCGCCATGTCGGCGTAAGCTTTCGCGTACAGGAAACGGTTGCGGCGATAGTGACGCAAAGCCGACAGGCGCACGCGCGGAACGCCGTTTTTAAACGAAAAAAGCTTGCCCGCCTCGAATATTTTTTCCAACGCGTTTTCTGCGGCGGCAAAGTCGTTCGCGTCGATCAGAGCGCGTCCCAAATCCAGCCACGCCGCAACGTCGTCGGGAAACCGTTCGCACGCCGCGCGGCGTTTTTCGATATTTTCTTTCGCCGATATATACGATTGATTCATATTCCGCCCCGTATAATGACCCGATTTGCAAAGCGTTGAACGCCCGCTTGCCGGTTTGGCATTATCGCCGATTCGCCGCGGGATTTGAATATTTATATGAACCGAGGTTAAAAATGACCGTATCCGCCCTTTCCCCCGATCAGCTGTACAGTACTTGCGATTTGGATTTTCTGTCGTTCGAAACGACGCGGGATTTGGAGGATCTGACCCAGCCTTTGGGACAGGAACAGGCGATTGACGCCATCAATTTCGGCATCAGCGTCGATTCCTACGGCTACAACCTGTTTTGCATCGGTCCCGAAGGCACGGGCAAGGCGTCTTTGGTGCGCCAGATTTTGACGAAAGCGGCGAAAAAATGCAAAACGCCCGCCGACTGGTGCTATGTGTACAACTTTAAAACGCCATACAAGCCGACCGCGCTGAAAATGCCCGCCGGCAAAGCGCGCGACTTTGCCAAAGCCGTCGACAAAATGATCGGCGAAATCCGCGTCGCCCTGCCCGCCGTGTTTGACGGCGACGAATACAAAGCGCAGATGAAAGCGATTGAGGACGCCTTCCGCGACCAAAAAACAAAATACTTCGACGACATTCAAAAACACACGACCGGCAAAAACGTGTCCGTCCTGCGCATGCCCGTCGGACTGGTCGTCGCGCCGACAAAAGACGGCGACGTTCTCAGCCCCGAAGCGTTCGAAAAATTGTCGGAAGAAGAACAAAGAGAGGTTCTTGCCGAACTGAACGCCGCGCAAGAAGAACTGGAAAACGCCGTCCACGACATTCCCAAATGGGAAAAGGAACAGCGCGAACAGATCGAAAAGCTGAACGAAAAATTCGCTTCCCTCGCCATCAAGCACCTGATTGACGAACTGAAGCGAAAATACCGCGGAAACAAAGGCGTATCGGCTTATCTGCGCGGCATGTACGACGATATCATCGAAAACGTCGATTTGTTTTTGGACGAAGAAGACGACGCCCAACAGTCGAACGCCGCCCCTGACGCCGAAGACGAACCGCCCGTCCCCGTCGCGCCGAAACAGAAATCGGACGGCGCTTTTCGCAGATACAAGGTCAACGTCCTGATTGATCACGCCGACATGCGCGGCGCGCCGATGATTTTCCTTGACCACCCGATTTTGACGAACCTGATCGGACGCGTCGACCGTCAACAGCAGTACGGCGCGCTGATCACGGATTTCAACATGATCAAATCGGGCGCCCTGCACGAAGCGAACGGCGGCTTTTTGATCATCGAAGCCAAAGATCTGATGAACCAGACGTCCTCTTGGGAAGCCTTGAAACGCGCTTTGCGGTCGAAAAAAATTACGATGGATCCGCCCAGTTCCGACGGCATGATGACCACCATTCTGGAACCCGAGGCGATTCCCCTGAACGTCAAAGTCGTTTTGCTGGGTGAACCGGATTTGTACTATATGCTGGCTGAAAACGATCCCGATTTTATGGAATTGTTCAAAGTCGAAGCGAACTTTTTCCCCTATATGGACAAGACGCGCGAAAACGTCGCCAAATACGCGCGGCTGATCGGCACGCAGGCGCGGCGCAACAATCTGCGCCCGTTGCAAAAATGCGCCGTCGCCCGATTGATCGAACACGCGTCCCGTCTGGCTGACGACAGCCAGAAACTGACCGCGCACATCGCGTCCATCAGCGACCTGATCCGCGAAGCCAACTATTGCGCCATGACGGACAAATCCCCCGTCATCACCCGCGAACACGTCGACCGCGCGATCGTCGCCAAAATCAAGCGTTCCGACCGCGTTCAGGAAAGAATGACCGAACAGATCAAACGCGGCACGGTCATGATCGACACGGACGGCGCGGTCGTCGGGCAGATCAACGGTCTGGCGGTGTTCGAATTCGGTCAGCTGTCGTTCGGAAAACCCAGCCGCATCACCTGTCTGGCGCGCATGGGAACGGGCGAAATCGTCGATATCGAACGCGAAGTCGATCTGGGCGGTCCCCTGCACACCAAGGGCGTTTTGATCCTGTCCAGTTTTCTGGCGTCGCGTTTTTCGCAAAACGCCCCGCTGTCCATGCAGGCGACGCTGGTTTTTGAACAGTCTTACGGTGAAATCGACGGCGATTCGGCTTCGTCGACGGAACTGTACGCCATGCTGTCCGCGCTGTCAGGCATTCCCGTCAAACAGAATCTGGCTGTGACGGGATCGGTCAACCAGTTCGGTCAAATCCAAGCCATCGGCGGCGTAAATGAAAAAATCGAAGGCTTTTTCGACGTCTGCCGAATGCGCGGATTGACGGGAACGCAAGGGGTTTTAATCCCCGCGACGAACATCGTGAACCTGATGTTGCGCCGGGACGTCGTCGACGCGTGCCGCAAAGGACTGTTCCACATCTATCCCGTTTCCACAATCGACGAGGGAATCGAGATCCTGACGGGCGTCCCTGCGGGCGAACGCGGCGCGGACGGGAAATATCCCGAAAATTCCGTCAACGGCAAAGTTCAGAGCCGGCTGGATCTGTTCTTGTCGCAAAATCTGGAATACCACAGACAAACCAGACTGCCCGCCGGTCCCCGAATCTGATTTTTCCGTTGTTTTCAACATGTTTGACGAACCGCCCGTGCAGTCGGGCGGTTTTCTTCATTTTCGGCGCCTTTTTTTGCTGGAAAACAAAGATTTTTTCGGCTATCCTGATTAATGAGAAAGTGGAACAACAATCAGGTTACGTTGTAATCAGGAGGGTATCATGAAGAAATTATTTCTGTTTCTCTTTGCCGCGATGACAGTGTTCTGCGTCAACGACGCCGACGCCCGCGCGGTCAAGCTGGGACGGTCAAAGGCGAACAAGATTTCCGCCGGCGTCAGTTTCGGCACCGAACAACAATGTTACGAGGGGCAATACCTCGACAAAGCCACGAACACCTGTAAAAACTGCGCCGACGCGATGGACGGTTGCACGAAGTGTTCGTCGGCGACCAGCTGCGACGCCTGCACCGAAGAATTGTTTGAGGGTGAAAAATGGGGGTATGAACTGGTCAACCACCAATGCAAAAAGGCGTATTGCGTTTGGAACCAATCCACAGATGTCATGACGCATTCGAAATGCTCGCGCATCGACGGCACGGGTTCGAAATCCGGCACGACCGCGATCACCGTCCCGACCAAGGACGACATCAGCTACGGCACGACAACGTTGCGTTTCAAAAACAACGCGACGGTTTCCGGCGGTAAAGTCCGCGTCGCCAACCTGATTGCCACGGCGCCCAGCGATTCCTCGTTGTCCAGCACGCTGAACACGAAAGTCACGTTCAACACGCCCGTCCGGATTGACGGCACCGTCACTTTGCAGGAAGACGCCAATAACGCCGCCGCGGGAACCAGCGTCGCCTTCTCCAAAGGTTTGGAAGGTTCCGTCCCGAGTTGCGAAGTCGTGAAATACGTTCTGCCCTATTCCAGCACGCAGACGACTTATGCATACGCGACGGTTAAATCCGACACGAACACGACCTGCAAATGCGACGGCAAAGGTTGCTCTTTGGTTGCGCCGGCTCCGTCTGCGGATCCGGGCGACACCTGCACGAACAACCACTTCTGGAACGCTAACGGCGCTCATACCGTCGGCACGCAGTACGACTGCTTTGACGGATACGGCGCGAACGCCAGCATTTCCATTCCGTCGGGTCATTCGAAGTTCGTCCGCGCGAATATCCGCTTCTGGGACTATGCGTCGGTTTCCGGCACTTTGAAAGCCAAAAAGCTGGAATCCGTCTACCACACCAGTTACCAGATGGACGATTTGGACGCGATCATCACGTTCAACGGTGCGGTCGAAGCCGACAACATCGTGTTGCAAGAAGCCATTTCGTCCAAGAAAGGTCAGCGCAAAGGCATCAAAATGGTGTTCAAAGGCGGTCTGACGGGTGATAAGAAATGCACCGTCCGCAAACAGTTGGTCAGTTCGGGCTGCGGTTACGCCAGCTGTCAGAAGGACACGACAACGGACGCGACCTGCACCTGCACGAACAGCGAATGTTCGATCAACAACGACACCGCTTCCTCCTGCAATTCGTCCAACAACGAATTCTGGAACGGCGACGGCAGTCACACCGCGGGACGCAAGGACGGCTGTCTGGACTTCTACGGATCGTACGCGACGATTACCATTCCGGACGGCGCGAACTATTCGAACGTCAACATTCGTTTCTGGTCGCGTGCCGCGGTCAACGGATCGTTCACGACCGACACGTTGCGTTCGACGTATCACACCGCTTCGGCGCTGAACGATTTGAACACGACAATTACGTTCAACAACGCCGTCACGGCGAACAAGGTTGAATTGGCGGAAGCCGCCTCCGGCGGCAAGGGCGTCACCATGAAATTCCCGAAAGGATTGAGTGGTAATCCGACCTGCAAAGTCGTCAAGCAAAAATCCGGATCGGGCTGCGGTTATGCCAGCTGTCAGGACAACATGACGACGACGACGACCTGCACCTGCACGACGAGCGAATGCAAACTGAACTAATCTGTCCGGTTCACGGATAACAAAACAGCCTCTGATTTTTTCAGAGGCTGTTTTTTTTGTTGATGCGCCCACCAAACAACGTCAAAACTGCGATCCCCGACAGGAGCGCGGCTGTCCACGGACGCATCGGCAAACACGGTGTCCTGACGACAGGCGGGACCGGATATTTGCGGCAGGCTCACTTGGATCGCTTCAGCCCTAACGGGCTTCGCAATTTTGATTTTTTTTGTGGCGTCCTCCTCGCTATTTCGATTTTTTTCGTGGCGGAGGCTTTCGGACATACGTCAAAATCTAAAAATCGGGGATATTTTCCGCATTTGCGCGCACGCAAAACGGTGACGGCGCATATCTGCACCGGTATAGCTGAAAGAGTTTTTCCAGAACCCCGCGCACGCAAAAGCGCAGGTCTGTCACAACAACAAGCCTTTTTCGGTTTATCCGGTCTGAAAAATAAAAACAAGGAAACTTCCAATCGGCGAATGATTCGTCTTGCGACGAAAAAATCCCCCGCCAATGCGGAGGATTTTTCGGATATAAGGAACATTCAAGCGTTCAATACGCGGGTAATCCCCGCTTTTTGTCGTTTTTTTGCCTGTGCTTTCAGAAATCCGTCTGTCGGAAACATTCCTAAGCTTCTTTCAGATTAGGCATCAAATGTGGCAAAATTATGGTGCGAATTGTGGCGAATTGTGGCAAAAATCAAACGCCGATTATTTATTAAAATTTTCAATCGGATAGACGCGGTTGATCGTTGAAAAAATATCTTTTTTCAAGTCTTCCAGCTCCGCTTTCGTATCGGATTCGCAACGGCAGACCAGATTCGGCGACGTGTTTGACGCCCGAATCAGCCACCACCCCGTTGTCGGAAACGTTCGTTTCACCCCGTCAGTCGCATCGAAATCAATGCCGTCGCGCGTCAACGCCGTCTTTATTTTTTCAACGACTGCGAATTTTTCGGCGTCCGGACACGGAATGCCGATTTCGGGCGTGGCGAATGTTTCGGGAATTTGGTCGATCCGGTTTTGCAGAGGCGCGTTTTGCCGATCGCCCGCAATATTCAACAGACGAATCGCGGCATACAAAGCGTCGTCAAAACCGAAATATTTGTCCGCAAAACAAATGTGTCCGCTCATTTCCCCGCCCAACGGCGCGCCCGTTTCCCGCATTTTCCGTTTAATAAAGGAATGCCCCGTCTTCCAGATCAAGGGACGACCGCCCAGCCGTTCGATTTCGGACGAAAACGATTTGCCCGATTTGACATCCGCAATAAAAACGGCGTTCGGGTGTGATTTTAAAATTTCTTCGGCGAAAATCGGCAAAAGATTGTCGACTCCGACCATTTTTCCCCGTGAATCGACAACGCCCAACCGATCGGAATCCCCGTCGAACGCCAGACCGAGATCAGCATGTTCACGCAAAACGGTTTCACTCAATTCCCGCAAGTTTTCAGGCTTCGACGAATCGGGAGCATGAGCGGGGAAATTGCCGTCAATCCGTTCGTTCAGCAGGATATGCCGCCCCGTCAGCCCTTTGACCAGCGTCGGGACGACCGCCCCCGCCGTCGCGTTGCCGCAATCCCACACAACCGTCAAATCGCGTCCGTCCCGATTGTAGTCCGTCAGCAAACGGTCGACATAACGCGTTAAAAAGCCTTCCCGACGCACGCTTCCCGCGCCGGATTCAAAATCCCCCGCGTCAATCATTCGTCCCAAAGCGTCAATGTCGGCGCCGCAAAACGGCGCGCCGTCGATCAGCATCTTAAAACCGTTGTATTCTTTGGAATTATGAGATGCCGTAACCATCACGCCCGCCGTTTCGGGCGTTGCGAACACCGCGAAATAAAGCATCGGCGTCGGACACAACCCGATATCGACAACGTCAGCCCCGCTTGCCGTCAATCCGCTGATCAGCGCCGCCGACAGTTCGGGGGTGGACAGACGCCCGTCCCCGCCGACAAAAATTTTCCGCAACCCTTTGCGTAAAACAACGCTGCCGAACGCGCGACCGATTGCCTCAGCCGTTGGCGCCGACAGCGTCAAACCCGCAACGCCGCGGATATCCGCGGCGCGCAATATTGATTTGTCCGAAATCCCCGTATCAGGTGATGACATCGGGTTTCTTGCGTCCCGTTTTTGTCTTGACGCCCGAAATGTTTTCGGCGATTTCGATCAGTCCCGCCAAAGCCTCTTGCGGGTCCATATCGTGACGGGCGACGTTCGGTTCGTACTTTTCGATATAGATGCGGATCGTCGCGCCCTGCGTCCCCGTGCCGGACAGACGGAACACGATGCGGGATCCGTCCTTGAACAAAACGCGAATGCCCTGATGCGCGCTTTCGCTTTTATCAACGGGGTCGACGTATTTGAAATCGTCGAATGTTTCGACTTCGTAATCGCCGTAGAACTTGCCGACTTCGCTTTCGGCTTTGGCGCGCATGGCGTCCATGATTTCGTTCGCGACCTTGCTGTCGACGGCTTCGTAATCATGACGGGAATAGTAGTTTCTGCCGTACTTTTTCCAATGCGCCTTGACAATGTCTTCCACCGACATGCCGACGGCGGCGATGATGTTCAGCCAGTACAGGACAGCCCACAGTCCGTCTTTTTCGCGAATGTGGTTCGACCCCGTGCCAAAGCTTTCCTCGCCGCAAATGGTCGCCTTGTTAGCGTCCAGCAGGTTGCCGAAGAATTTCCAGCCTGTCGGGGTTTCATAGCAGCTCATGCCCATGCCGCGCGCGACGCGGTCGACCGCCTGCGATGTCGGCATGGAACGCGCGACGCCCGTCAACCCGCGGTCATAACCGGGGGCGTTCCAGAAATTCGCAACGATAACCGCCAGACTGTCGCTGGGATTGACGTAAAACTTGCGTCCCAAAATCATGTTGCGATCGCCGTCGCCGTCCGAAGCCGCCCCGAAATCGGGCGCGTTGTCGGAAAACATGCAGTCGACCAGTTCGCGCGCATAGACCAAGTTCGGATCGGGGTGTCCGCCGCCGAAATCCTCTTTGGGTTCGCCGTTGACGACCGTCCCTTTCGGGGCGTGCAGGACATCTTCCAAAATGTGTTTGGCGTAAGGTCCCGTCACGGCGTGCAAAGCGTCGTAACGCATTTTGAACTTGCCGGATTCGAACAGACGGCGGATCAGATCGAAATCAAACAGCTTCGCCATCATTTCGGCGTAATCGGCGACGGGATCGATAATTTTAATCTTCGTTTCGCCCAGAACCTTTTCACCGACGGTGTCCAAATCGACGTCGGGCGTGTCGGCGATTTTGTAGTTTTCGATTTTCAGCGTGTTGGCGTAAATGGCTTCGGTCACCTTTTCGGGAGCGGGACCGCCGTTCGAAATATTGTATTTGATGCCGAAGTCGGCGGTCGGACCGCCGGGATTATGGCTGGCGGACAGGATAATGCCGCCGAACGCCTGATATTTGCGAATGACGCAGGACGCCGCGGGCGTGGACAACAGTCCGCCCCTGCCGACCATCAATTCGCCGAACCCGTTTGCCGCCGCCATTTTGATAATGATTTGAATGGCTTTGCGGTTAAAATAGCGACCGTCGCCGCCGACCACCAAAGTTTTGCCCCGATAGCCGTCCAGACTGTCGAAAATGGATTGCACAAAGTTTTCCAGATAATGCGGCTGTTCGAAAACGGTCACTTTTTTACGCAGACCGGAAGTCCCCGGACGCTGACCTTCAAACGGCTTTGTCGGAACGATTTTAATATTCATTCAGTCCCCCTAAAAAGAATCAGGAATCAACAAAAACAAGTTTATTCAAGGATTACGGATTAAACGCCGTCTGTCAAGACAAGCTTTTTTTAATTTTCGTTTTTCGCGCCGTCATCGCCCGCGTCTTCGCCGATCGCCTGCAAGATCGCGCGCAATTCCTGACGCGCGGCGACATGAGTCATCGACATCGCGCCGCCCGATTTTCCCGCGCCGACGTCCCACAGCGTCAGCCCTTTTAAAAACAGTTCGCGAAAGACGATTCTTTCGCCCAGCCCCGACAAAGGCGCGAAATCGATTCTTTTCCCCAGCGCTTCCAGAAGTTTCCAAATCAGCTTTTCGTTGTGCGTCGAAACGTGCATCAGCCGGTTGCGCAAAACGAACCAACGCAACGGCGGCATTTTCTTCGCCGCGCGTTTTTGACGCGCCTGCCACACGTTTTGGGCATAATGTCCGGGAGATTTGACCGTCAGCTTTTCGGGATCGATTTTCGCCAGAACGTCCAAATCGATCAGACTGTCGTTCAGCGGTGTAATCAAAATGTCGGCTTCGGCATGCGCCAGCCGGAACAAATAACTGTCCGCCCCCGCCGTATCAATGACGATCAGATCGTTTTCCCCGCGCAATTTTTCAATCAAACCGGAAAAGTCCGCCTCGTCCCGCGCGCGCTGGTCGGGCGTCGGGTTTTCGCGCGCGGCGACACAGACGTGTTCGGGCAAATCCAACGGAACGCCGCAATGGTCGGCGTAATCCGCCCTGTTCTGAATATAGTGCGTCAGCGTCCCCTGTCTGCCGTCCAGATCAACCGAAGCGACCATTTTCCGCCGATGCAAAAACCAAACGATCAAGTGCATGGCAAGCGTGGATTTTCCCGTACCGCCCTTTTCGTTGCCGATGACGATGACTTTTCCGCGTTTCATCTCCCCTCCATGGTGTTCGTTTGACAGCGAATCCTAACCGCCGCCCCGATAAAATTCAAGGCTTTTGGCTTGCCGAAAAAATCGAAAACGTATAAAAAGGATAAAAAGAGCTTCCATTAAAGGACTTTCATGATGACAGAACTGCACACGCCATTGTTGATTTTGGGTTCGGGTCCCGCGGGGTACACCGCCGCGATTTACGCCGCCCGCGCTTTGATTACGCCCGTCGTGATTTCGGGCATGCAGCCCGGGGGACAGCTGACGCAAACGGGGGACATCGAAAACTACCCCGGATTTCCCGAAAAAATCAGCGGGACGGAGCTGACCGACAGAATGCGCGAACAAGCCGAAAATTTGGGGGCGGTCATCGTCGACGCCACCGCCGAATCGATTGATCTGTCCCGCCGTCCCTTCGTCGTCGCGTTGGATTCGGGCGATGCGTACAGCTGCGACGCGCTGATTGTCGCGACGGGGGCGTCCGCCACATGGCTGGGATGGCCGAACGAAGACGACCTGCGCGGATTCGGCGTATCCACTTGCGCGACCTGCGACGGTTTTTTCTACCGCAAGAAAAAAGTCGCCGTCGTCGGCGGCGGCAATTCCGCCGCGGAAGAGGCGCTTTATCTGGCGAATCTGGCTGCCGAGGTTTATCTGATTCACCGCCGCGACACCTTGCGCTGTGAAAAAATCCAACAGGAACGTCTTTTTTCCAATGAAAAAATCAAACCCGTCTGGGACACCGTCGTCACCGGTTACGTCGGCGCGAAAGACCAAGGCGGCTTGACGGGATTGAGATTGAAAAACGTCAAAACGGGCGAGGAATCGGAATTAAACGTCGACGGGGCGTTCATCGCCGTCGGATTGACGCCGAACACGGCTTTGTTCAAAGGACAGCTTGAACTGGACGACGCGGGCTTTGTGAAGACAAAAGCGGGAACGCCCTTGACGTCGGTGGACGGCGTGTTCGCCGCGGGCGACGTTCAAGAAATTCTGTACCGCCAAGCCGTCAC
>OQVS01002138.1_pt1 | contig 12894 bp, 8 predicted proteins | sample 1691601 | NCBI WGS metagenome assembly OQVS01 (sample SAMN03418268, study PRJEB22391) | human gut metagenome | biome: human-gut; feature: organic feature; material: feces | host: Homo sapiens | place: Tanzania | collected 2013-01 | reverse complement strand
GTCGGCGTGGCGGGCAAATATCTCACGGCGCCGCATTTGGCGGGTCCCCGCCGCCGCACGATCGACGTGCTGCGTGAATTAATCGAACTCGCCAAACAGTCGGCTTAATTTCAAAGGGGTTACGTCATGCGCATTTTCATCACCGGGGCTTCGAGCGGCATCGGAGCCGAAATGGCGAAAATCTTCGCCGCCCGCGGCGATACGCTGGGACTCGTGGGCCGCAGCGAGGAAAAACTCGCGGCGGTGAAAGCTCAGCTTGCCGGCACCGGGCACGAAACCTATGCGATTGACGTCACTGATCGGGAGGCGGTTTACGCCGCGGCCCGTGATTTTGAATCGAAGGGCGCGGTGGACACCGTCATCGCGAATGCCGGGATTTCCATCGGCGTCAAAACCGAATACGCCGAAGACATTGACGTTCTGGAACGCGTTTACCGCACCAACGTCTTTGCGATGGCTTACACCTTCCAGCCCTTCATTGAACCGATGCGCCGGCGCGGCCGCGGGCATTTCGTAGGCACGGGATCGGTGGCCGGCATCCGGGGGCTTCCGGGGAGCGAAGCCTATTGCTCAAGTAAAGCCGCCGTCATCAGCTACCTTGAAAGCCTCCGCAACGACGTGAGGAAATACGGGATCGACGTCACCACCATTTCACCGGGCTTTGTACGGACGCCCCTCACCGCTAAGAATCCCTACAAGATGCCCTTCATTCTGAACGCAGATGAATTTGCGCGCCGCGCCGTGAAAGCGATCGACGCCCGTGTCTCCTACCGCACGATTCCGTGGCAGATGGGGATTGTTGCAAAGTTGCTGCGGATGCTTCCCAACGGAGTCTTTGATCGGGCCGTGGCCGGACGCGGCGAGAAACCGCGGGCGGGAGAACTCTGAACTGCACCAAAATTTGAGACTAGTACACTAAACTTGCACAATGGTTTGGCTAGTTAAGTGCACAAATTCAGGACCTTCCTAACATTTAATCTAACAAAACGGATGCAATCTAACATTTATCTTGAAAAACGATTAGATTGCATCCATTTAAAAAAGTCACTGCTTGACCCGATATTTGGTGCTCCGGCCTCCACCCACCACTTCCAAAACATCGTTTGACACCATGTCGCGAAGCAGATTGATGGTCGCCGACTGTGATAATCCCAATTCCGACTGGACGACCTGACGCGTTATTTCCTGATAGTCCGCGATTAAGTTCAGCACCGTTTGATACCGGGGTTTCTCTGCAAAACGAACCACCTGATTAATCGGCAGGCGGGTGAAAAATGAATCCCCTGACACGCTGGAAATGTTAGATTGCATCCGTTTGCTGAAAAGCGATTCCAATGGGAAACTTTGATAGCACTTCCGAATCCGGCGGAAACCGCCGCCGAATCTCTCCGTCAGCTTCAGGGCTTCCAATAAGTGCCGCAAGCCTTTATTACGGCACTCAACCGACAGGTATTCCGCCTGACTTTCCAAGCTGTCTCCGGCAAGCAGACGACCGGTCACATACACCTCGATCGCAGAGGGCGTCACATCGATCAGATTGGCCCACCGCAAGCTGTAATCTCGGTGGATCAACATCATGACGAGCGCGTCTCGGACAGCACCGGGATCCACAAAATAGTCACCGGCGGTCGTCATCTCCCTTGTACTGCGCCATTCCTGCCGAGCACCAAGCCCTTGCGAGAGAAAATCCTCCGCCCGTTGACAGGTTTCAAACACAGAGCCGGTAATTTCCTCCGATCTCAGTATTTCCGTCTTCTCTTCGTCCGCGAATTGAATGATGACAGTACGAACTTCACTCTGATCAGAACAGATCGCCGCTAAGTTGGTGTAAGTCGCCTGTTTTCCGTTCCGAAAACCATAGGTGTTCTGCCGCTCCGGATCAAGTTCCACACCGTGCTGCCGGCAAAACGCCATACAGTTCTTAAAAGTCAAATCCTGATTAAACGACGGTCGCTCCTCAAACGGCACCGGATTCTGAGCCCGTACCATACGAGTAATGTCGTCCAACGACGCCAAACTGTTGGTATCTCTCCTGCGGATATAGATGCCGGAAGCATCCTTCGGATCAAGGCAATAGGGCTTCAGCAACCCGGCATCCACATGCACCCTCAGGACAACCTTCCCTTGAATGTTCAATAGCTCAGTCACAACACTTCCCACCAACGAGGGTGAAATATTGTCCCGAACGGCTGATGCGAGTCTCTCTTCCACATCCGGCGAATCCGTGAGTCCAACGACATCACCGTCGTCATCCACCCCGATGTAGAGATCACCGCCTGCGGTGTTGGCAAACGCCACCAACGTTTCCTTGATGAATTCGCCGTCTTTGCTCGCGTCCCACTTACTTTTGAATTCCACCGTGAAGGATTTGTGATTCGGAAGCATCTCATTCCTTACGTCTAATTTAACATGATATGCAATATTCTAACAATCCATGTGTTAGATTGCTAGATTGTACAGCCAGAGGTTTATTCCTTTTTGGTTGAATACGTACTCTGATGTCCGCAATCGTTTATCTCCACAAACAACAGTGCGTTTCCAAGGAATTTTTATGCTAAATTAACAAATAATTTTCCGTTTAAATTCATTTGTGTTATAAACATCCGCCATCTCCATGTCAGAATTTTTTACAGTTCTACTTCATAAAAATTCCCGTTTCTATTTTAGGAAAATTCCCGTTTCTACTTTAGAATTTTTCCCAAATCCATTTCTGAGAGGTACTGAATGCTGATCGAGCGCTGGGCTAACGCGGAGCTTCTGTCCAAACTTTCTACCAACCGCGTCGTTTCTGTCGTCGGCTGCCGGCAATCCGGCAAAACTACGTTGCTGCTCAACGCTCCGCTGCAGCACACGCGCTTTCTGTCCCTGGATACCCAAGCGACTTTCGACGAAGCAAAATCGGATCCGTCGTTCTTCGTCCGCCGCCAGAGTCCTACTACGCTCATCATTGATGAAATTCAAAAAGTCCCTCAATTGATCGGCGAAATCAAGTACCGCGTAGATCGAGATCCGGACAAAGGGCAGTACATTATTTCCGGTTCATCGGACTACCGAAAACTGCCTCAGGCCAACGAATCACTCGCCGGACGTGCCGGTTTTGTCCGAGTACGAACCTTCAGTGAAGCCGAAAAGCGCCGTTGTTCGCCTGGATTTCTTCAAAATCTCTTTGAGAAAAAATTCCCTTCGGACAAAACTTTTGAATGCAACAAACCGCTGGTACTCTCCGCTGCCATCCACGGCGGATTTCCCGAACTACAGACGCTCTCTGACATTGACGGCAGAACAAGCTGGTTCACTGACTACCTCTCCAACCAAGTCTTGCTGGATATGAGAGACCAATGGGGCGTCAGAAAAAAGAACACCATTGCGGAAGTACTGAAAGCCGCCGCTATCTTCTCCAGTCGAGAGATGGTGAAGTCCACTTTGGCCGCTGATTTCAATATCGCCTGGAAAACACTGGACACCTATTTCTCTGCGATTGAAGCCATGTATCTGGTTGATATGGTACCGGGCTGGGCGAAAAAAGACTACGACAAACCGGGACTGACTCCCAAACCTTTCATGACGGATTCCGGATTGATGGCACACCTGCTTCACATCTACAGTCCGGACGACATTCTCAACAACAACGAAAAGTCCCAAAACGAAGGCGGAAAACTTGTTGAAACCTGGGTGTACAACCAGCTCGCTTCCGAAGTCGATCTGCATTCGCCATGGAACATTCATTATTTTCGCTCACGGCGTCACGAAATTGATTTTCTCGTAACCAATGAAAAAGGTCATGTCCTCGGCATTGAAGTGAAAGCCGGCGAGAGCGTTGCTTCCGATGACTTTCAGCATCTCCGCTGGATGCAGGAACTGCTCGGGGAGGAGCATTTCACCGGCGTCATCCTTTATTCCGGCGACCAAGTCCGCTCCGGCGGACGCGGCTGCTTTGCTCTGCCCATGGCCGCTCTGTGGTCGAATTTTTCAACCTGGACGCCTTTCGAGTGAATATTCGCAAAAATGCCGAGACCACCAAAGAGCGATCTCGGCACATACGGGCGTTGCTCTGCGCCTGAAATTCCCTGCTATGAGAGCTGTCTTAATCAGCTACGCCTTCTTCGCCTTTCCAGCTTTTTTTGCCTTCTTTTCCGCCAGAAGCCGCCCTGCAGGCGACACGCCGTTTTCAAACACGGCGCTGGCGCGGGCGACGATGAGAGGATCGGCCGTTCCCACGATCTGCTCATCCTTGTTGGCATACGGAATGCGGTTCAGTACGTACCGCATGGCGTTTAAGCGGGCGCGCTTCTTGTCGTCGCTTTTGACGACCGTCCAGGGGCAGTCCGCCGTATCCGTCGTAAAGAACATCGCTTCCTTGGCGCGGGTGTAGTCGTCCCACTTATCAAGAGACGCCTTATCAATGGGAGAGAGCTTCCAGCGCTTCAGAGGATGCAGCTCGCGCTCTTTAAAGCGCCTTCTTTGCTCGTCCTGTGACACGGAGAACCAGAACTTCACGAGATAAATCCCGGAACGCACGAGGAAACGCTCAAAGTCCGGGCACTCGCGCATGAATTCCTGATATTCCTCATCCGTGCAGAAGCCCATCACGCGTTCAACCCCGGCGCGGTTATACCAAGAGCGGTCAAAAAGAACGATTTCACCTTTCGTGGGCAGATGCGCCACATAACGCTGGAAATACCACTGGCCGCTTTCAGCGGACGTGGGTTTTTCCAGCGCCACCACCCGTGCGCCGCGGGGATTCAAGTGTTCCATGAAGCGCTTGATGGTGCCGCCCTTACCCGCGGCATCGCGTCCCTCGAAAAGAATGACGACGCGCGCCCCGGTTTCCTTCACCCACGTCTGCAGCTTCAACAATTCCACCTGCAGCCCGAACTTTTCCCGTTCGTAACGTTTGCGGTCCAACCGGTGGCTGTAGGGATAACCGCCGCGTCGCCAATCAGGCGACAGCTCTTCATCAGGATCGATACCGGTACGTTCCTTCTTTTCCTTCGACTTTTCGTCCGCAAGAAGTTTTTTCAGAATGATCTTCCGATCCTTCGGCGACTTGCCGTTCAAAATCGCAGCAATCGCTTCACTGTCCGTATCTTCCCCACGTTCCGTCGCGTTGTAGATCTCAAAATGAGCCGCATCTTCTTCGCTCGTGAACACCGGCTCACTGCCGCCGACCCTTTCCGCTTTCGTCCACACGGGCCGCGTTTGATTTTTCTTCGCTTCGCGTTCTCGCAGATGCAGTGCCTCTTCCTTCGCAGCATCCGACGCCGTCCGAGCATGTTCCGCTACTTTTTTTGCCGCGGTTTTCAAAAGCTCCTTATCCGTCGATTCCGACACCGTTTTTTTCTTATCCGTCATGGTCTGATTCTCCGTTATTGGGTTATTCCTCAGTTTTATTGCGCCGCGTTTCCAAAAATTGGTAGATCGTGTCGCGCTTCACGCCCGAGACACGTGCGGCGATACCCGCGGCTTTCGAAAGCGGCAATTCTTTCGCGATCGCTTCGGCCCATGCCGCCACGTCGGGCGTCACTTCGGCACCGGTCTTCGTTTCTTTTTCGTCCACCGCAATCACGTACTCGCCGCGGGACTCGTGTTTTTCGCACCAGGCGGGAACGTCCGAAGCCGTCATCACCTCAAACGTCTCAAAACGCTTCGTGATTTCGCGCGCGACCGCGATGCGGCGCTCGGGTTCGAGTTGTGCCGCCAAATCCTTCATCAGATCCTTGATGCGGTGCGGGGCTTCGTAAAGTACGAAGGCGTCGCCCCGGAGCGCGTATGTCGAAAGTGCGGCTTTGCGCTGCTTGGCCTGCGGGGGCACGAACCCTGCAAACGTAAAGCTGTAGGCCTTCAGACCCGCGGCACTTAAGGCCGTAATCACCGCCGAGCACCCCGGTATCGGCACGACGCGATAACCCGCGCGTCGCACGGCTTCCACGGCCCGCGCCCCCGGGTCACTCACGGCCGGCGTTCCCGCGTCGGTCACAAGGGCAATGCGCTCGCCCTTTGCAAGCCGTTCAATCAAGAGTTCGCTCGCCTGCACTTCGTTGTGTTCGTGCACGGAAATCGTCGCCGTACGAATGCCGAACCGATCCAGAATTTTTCGGGTCTGACGGGTATCTTCGCAGGCAACGGCATCGGCAGCCGTCAAAATCCACAGTGCTCTCAGTGTAATATCCGCGGCATTTCCGATCGGAAGCCCTACAATATAGAGGGCGGCACGGGGAAAACTTTGTTCAGCCAGTGCGGCCTGCTTCATGAGAGCGTCTCCTGCGAGGGGATGTTCGCCCCCGGCTTCACCGATCGTTTCATTTTCCGTCTTGTTTTCATTTTCGGACTGCATTGTGACCTGTCCCTTCCACTCGTTTTTTGCCCTGTGCGCCTCGGCACTCGCGTTTTTTTCCGGCACCGTTTCCGCACAAACCGCGATTGATGCGCTGATGCCGCAGGAAACGGCGGCGCCCGCTGCCGAAACGCAGCCCCTCAAAATTGCGGTGTTGCTGCCCGCCAAGGACTCCCCTTTCTATCCGGTAACCGAGGCGGCCGTCAACGGCATCCTTGCCAGCAATTATGCAACAACCCAGCCCGCGGAAATTCTCCTCATCCACCCGGACAGCTCGGACAACATCCTGCATCAGGCTCAGAAAGCGGCGGCCGCAGGCGCCATGGCCGCGATCGGCCCGATTGACCGCGCAAAGATCGAAGTGCTTGCCAAGGAAGATTTTCTGCCGCTGCCCGTCGTCGCCTTGAACCAGATCGACATCGACCGAGAAATTCCGCTCACCGAAGAAGAAATTGAAGCGCGGAAACGGGAAAAAGAGGCGCAGGACTTGGCCGATCAGGCGCAGCGCGAATTAAACCGCCCCGAAACGACGGAAACCGCGGGGCGCGCCGCAATCGACACCTTGATCGATACGGAATTTACCCCGTCGGGCACCATTGACGCCCGCACGAACGTTCCGGGCTTTGTTGCCGCGGAAGACCTGCCGGAAAAAAACGTGCGCTACGAACCGCGGCAGTTCCCGCGGCAGTTTCTGATGTTGGGCTACTCCATGGAAGAGGATGCCCAATACGTTGCACAGTTGGGCGTTGAAGCCCTTCCGCGGTTGACTGAATCCGGCAAGCGCCCCAAGGTGCTTCTTTTGGACGGAAAATCCCCCTTGGAAACCCGCATTTCCGCCGCCTTTGAAAAGAAACTGCGCGCCCTCGGTTACGTTCCCGACCGTCTCACGATCGACGTGGATGCCTATAAGTGGGTCAACACCTTCTTCCGACTCGTCGTCGATAAGAAAAATGAGGCCGTTCTCGAAGAAGAACCGATTGACCAGGAAACCGATCCCGCCGGCTGGCGTCAGCAGCAGCTGAGAATCCGCCGGGCGGAAGCGGGACTTCGGGCCCGCGCCGCGCTCGCCGAACCTCCGTACCAAGCGATTTTCCTCGCGCTTGACGCCGCCAACGCCTCTTTGGTGCGGTCGCGGCTCCCCCTTCGCTCCCGACTCTGGGCTACCTCCGCCGTCAACCCCGGCGATACCGTCAACGACTCCCAGGCGCGGGCCCTCACGTTTGACCTGCTGCAGGTAGGGTTCGTGGAAAGTCCCTTTGTGCTTAACTTCGACACCGAAGCCTTTGAAGAAAACTATAAGACGACGGCCCCTGCGACCGTGCTCGACCGCCGGCTCTTCGCCCTGGGCGCAGACGCGCTGCACCTTGCGCAGGAAATGGCCCGCGGCACGGTCACCGAGGATTACAACGGACTCACCGGGCACCTTACGTACAACCTCGACGTGTCGCCCGCAGTGACGCGCCGAAGCGAAACCGCCATGATCGAACGCGGTGAAATCGTGCCGATGACGCCCGAAGACTTAAAGGCCTTCCAGGTCGTGACGTTTAATAAACGCCTGCGCCGCTTTCAGCAGACGCCCGTCAAACGCGCCCCCGTGAAAACGGACGAAGCGGCGGAACCCGCAGCGCCCGACGCGGAAGATCCCGCGTCTGCCGACGACGACCTGCCTGACCTCACTACCCAAGCCTTGCCTCAGTAATTCATCATGTCGCTTTTTACGTTATCCGACGCCGAACTCGCCTGGGGGGAAGCCCCGCTCCTGGATCATGCCGCCATGAGCCTTGAAGCCGGCGAACGCGTGGGCCTCATCGGCCGAAACGGCACGGGGAAAAGTTCCCTCTTGAAAGTCATTGCCCGCCGGGACAAATTGGACGACGGCGAACTCATTTTGCAGGACGGCATGCGCTCCGTCTACGTCGAACAGGAGCCGCAGTTGCCTGAGGCCCCCACCTTCCGCGACAGCCTCATTGCGCGCGGGGCACTTGACTCCATTAGCGACGACCGGGAAAAATGGACGGCGATTGCGCGGCTCGAAGAATACCTGCAGCGCCTGAAACTCAACCCGGACGCCGATCCCGCCAAAGCCTCAGGCGGCGAAAAAAAGCGCGCGGCCTTGGCGCTCGCCCTGAGTTTGAAACCGGATCTGCTGCTTTTGGACGAACCCACGAATCATCTCGATATTGAGACCATTCTCATCCTCGAAGAAATTCTCACGGGGGAATATAAAAACGGCCGGTCTCTGATGGTGATTACGCATGACCGCGCCTTCTTGGACGATACCGTGACGCGCATCGTCGAGTTGGATCGCGGCGTGCTGCGTTCCTACCCGGGCAATTTCGCCGCCTACGAAACCCGCAAAGCCGAGGAGCTCGCCGCAGAAGCCGTGGAACGCGCCCGCTTTGACAAATTCCACGCACAGGAAGAAGTCTGGATCCGCAAAGGGATTGAAGCCCGCCGCACCCGCAACGAAGGTCGCGTACGCCGCCTGGAAGCCTTACGGCGCGAGCGCGCCGCCCGACGCGAACGCCTGGGGTCGGTGAACCTTACGATCGACGCCGGTGAAAAAAGCGGCAAGATCGTCGCCGAAGTCACGAACCTCACGAAGGCCTTCGGCGACCGCCCGATCGTAAAGGGACTCAACTTCAAACTGATGCGCGGCGACAAGCTGGGGCTCTTGGGGCACAACGGCACCGGGAAATCCACCCTCATCAAACTGATTCTCGGGGAACTCACCCCGGACGAAGGGACGGTGAAACTCGGAACGAACCTTAATATCGCCTACTTTGATCAGCTCCGGGAACAATTGGACGACACCAAAACGGTCGCCGAAACCATCAGCCCGGGGAGCGACTGGGTGGAAGTCGCCGGCGAACGCAAGCACATCATGAGTTACCTCTCGGACTTTCTCTTCACGCCGCAGCGCGCGAAAGTGCCCGTCGGGAATCTTTCCGGCGGCGAACGCAACCGCCTGCTCCTCGCGCGGCTTTTTGCACTCCCCGCAAATTTACTGGTGCTTGACGAACCGACGAACGATCTCGACATCGATTCGCTGGAACTCCTGGAAGCGACGCTTGAGACCTACCCCGGCACCCTCATTCTCGTGAGCCACGACCGTCGCTTTCTGGACGATGTGGTAACGCAGGTCTTGGCCCCCGTGAACCCCGCGCAGCCCGACGGCCGCTGGATGGAATTCGTGGGCGGCTACGAAGACTGGATTCGCCAGCGCCCCGCCTTTGAAACCGAGAAGCCCAAGACGCCGGAAAAGCCCAAGGAAAAACCGCAGCGCGAGGTGAAAAACGCCCCGCCGCAGCGTGTGCGCATGACCTTCAAGGAAACGAAGGAATTGGAGGGACTCCCGGCAGCGATCGAAGCGCTCGAAACCGAACAAGCGGACTTAATGACGGCGATGAGCGACCCTGCGTACTTTAAGAGCGAACCCGCCCGTCAGAAAGCCGACAAAGAACGGATGGACGCGCTCCCCGGACTCATTGAAGCCGCATACGCCCGCTGGGAAGAACTTACCGCGAAATCCGAAGCGGCCAACCAACGTTAAGTCCCATGGAAGCGTTTCTTGAATCCGTCAACTGGACGGTGGTCGGAGGCGCGGCCGCGGCCTTTCTGCAGTTTGCATTGGCCGTTGCCGTCATTTTGCGGGTGATTTTGACGCGTCACCCGCCGTCGGCGGCCCTCGCGTGGATCATCCTCACGACGATCCTTCCCTACGTCGGATTCATCCTCTACGTCACGATCGGGGAACGCCCGATCGGCCGCTGGCGTCAGTTCAAATTGAAAGCCGCCGTCGACCGTTGGAATGCGGTTCTCGCGCAAAAATCGCGGCAGGCGGGAGATGCCGCCAAAAGTCAGCGCCACAAGGGGCTCGTGCGCCTTGCGGAAAAACTGGGCGACATTCCGATGAGTTACGGCAGTACCCTGGAACTCATCAGCAATACGGACGACGCCCTAAAGCGCATCGCCGCCGACATCCGACAGGCAAAATCGTCCGTCTCCATGGAGTTTTACATCTGGCAGGAAGGGGGACTTGTGGCCGAAGTCGCCGACGCCCTTTTTGACGACATCGGCGCTCACGCCTTTTTAAAGAGCCCCACAGCCCAGAATTTTCGGGACGCGGGAATTCACCTCTTGTCCGCGCTTCCCGTACGCTTTTTCGGCCCCACGCACGGTCGCTTTGACCTGCGGCTGCACCGCAAGACGATCGTGATCGACAACACCGTGGGCTACACGGGAAGCCTCAACATGATCGACCCCGCGTGCTTTAAGCAGGACGAAAACGTGGGCGAATGGGTCGACGCCGTCGTGCGCGTCACGGGCACGGCCGTGGCGGACTTAAATCTCGTGCTCGCCTTTGACTGGGCTCTGCAGCCCGATGACGCGGGCCAAAACGTGAGTTTCCTCCCCGTCTCCGCCGTCCCCGCAACGGGCGACGCCCGAGTCGTCGTCGTCCCCTCGGGGCCCACGGCACCGGACGACGCCAACATGCGGCTCATCATTGAGGCGGTGAACTGCGCGCGCCGTTCCGTTCTCATCACGACGCCTTATTTCGTTCCTAACGAAGCAATGGCGGTGGCGCTGCAGAACGCCGCTTACCGCGGGGTGGACGTGCGGCTCTTGCTTCCCATGAGAAACGACTCGAAGTTCGTGCATTACGCAAGCCAGCGTTATTTCGAAGGCCTGATGAACGCGGGCGTCCGGATCATGCGGTTTGATGCGGGGCTCCTGCACACCAAGGCCATTACGGTGGATGACGACTTTGCGCTCTTCGGTACGGTGAACCTTGACAACCGCAGCCTGCATCTCAATTTCGAGATGATGCTGTTGGTCTTTGATCCCGTCTTCGTCAAGTCGCTCGTCGCTTTGATGAAGACCTATGAATCCCGCTGCTCCGTCATTGATCCGACTACCTGGCACCGGCGGCCGCTCAAGGTTCGTTTCTTGGAAGGGGTGTGCTACCTCGTGTCGCCGCTCCTTTGAGGTCATCTACGGGTTATCCCGAAGATGACATGAAAGTCTACACAGAGGCCGTTTTTCGGTTGTTTTATGTCATCTTCCCCGTTTTATGTAGTCTTAAGATAACACTTAAACGGTTATTCGGTCAGTTTTATGTATACTTACCTCAAATCATGTATACATGATGTCAAGTTCATGTAGAGTTACTTGTCATCTTTTCAGGGAGTCCGACATGTCTCAGCCTTTCGATCTCGCTGCCAAAATCCGAGAACTTCGCGCCGTCAAAACGGACACCCAAGACTGCGAAGTAAAAGAGTCCGTCGGAAAGATTCCCAACACGCTCACCGACACCCTGTCAGCTTTTGCCAACGGCAGCGGCGGTTGGGTCATTCTCGGCCTGTCGGAAAAAAACGGGTTTCGCCCGGCCAAAGGTTTTGACGCCGAAATCATCTTCAAACGTCTGCAGACCATCGGCGACCTGATGACACCGGTGCTGCGCCCGGAAATCTTCATTTTCCCGTTTGAAGACGCCCAAGTCATCGTTATGCGGATACTGCCCGTCGCTCTCAATCAGAGACCGTGCTTCGTCACAGCCAAAGGCCCTTATATGGGATCTTTCATCCGCAGCGGCGACGGCGACCGACGTCTCACGGCTTACGAAGTTGATCGGCTGCAGGAAGCCCGTCAGCAACCCCGCTACGATGTAGAACCCATTCCGGAAGCAACCCTTGCCGATTTGCACACGGAGACACTTGACGCCATCGTTGCGCGCGTCAAAGAAATGAATCCCCGCGTTCTCGGAAAGATGCAGCGGGACGAAATTCTCCAGCGCTTAGGCGCCGTAGCCTGGGTGGGCAACCGCCTTTGTCCGACGCTGGGCGGCTTATTGGCTGCCGGTATCTTTCCTCAGCAGTTCTTTCCTCGGCTCAACGTCACCTTCACCGTTTACCCCGGCCCCACCAAGGCTCAGGATCCCGATGATCCAATGCGGTACTTAGACACTGTGCAGCTTGACGGCTCGATCCCCGAAATCTTGCTCTCGGCCCGAGATTTCCTAAAGAAAAACATGCGCACCGGCGCCCTTATCGACGGAGCACTCCGCAAGGATGTGACGGACTATCCGCTGGTGGCCTTCCGTGAGGCGTTGGTGAACGCCCTTCAGCACCGCGACTATTCGCCGGAAGGCCGTGCTTCCCAGGTTCAAATCAATCTCTATTCCGATTCGTTGGAAATTCTGAATCCCGGCGGTCTGTACGGCGCTGCGTCGTTGGATGAAACCGTCACCGGTATCTCAGCCACCCGAAACACGAGTCTCTCCCGCCTTTTGGAACACACACCGTTTACCGATGACAACGGACGCCAGGGGTTCGTCATTGAAAACCGCGGCACCGGCATTATTCAGATCCGACGCTCCCTCACGCAGTCACTGATGCCGCCCCCGATTCTCCGAAATTCGCCGGCAACCTTTTCCATCACCATGCTGCGTCGGCGCATGACGGAAAGTGAAAAGCATCCCCTGCACCGCGAACAACTGGCCGAAGGCATTCTGCAGATGCTGCGTAACTGTCCTTCCGCTTCTATTACCGAGCTCGCTC
>OQVS01002136.1_pt1 | contig 12898 bp, 9 predicted proteins | sample 1691601 | NCBI WGS metagenome assembly OQVS01 (sample SAMN03418268, study PRJEB22391) | human gut metagenome | biome: human-gut; feature: organic feature; material: feces | host: Homo sapiens | place: Tanzania | collected 2013-01 | reverse complement strand
GCATTTCTTCCAAATCTGGAAAGTTTAAATACAAGAACATAAGATACTCCATCTTTTCCTGACTTAATATCCTCCATCATCTGATTAAATGAAACTCTTCCCTCTATTGATTTGCCGGATTTTCCAGCATCCTCATACTCACCGGCAATTTCATATTCATTATAGTCGCAGAACGCTTTCATTTTTGTTTTCTGTGCATCCAGAGAATAGCCATCTATCTGCATGGTTGTCGAGACACGGGTGTATAAATATACTTTGATTTTCTCTTTCTTCAATTTACATATCACCAGGAAGTGTCGAAACTGCCGACAGATTGATACTGACTAATGTATCCATCTGCCTGATTGCCAAATTTCTAAGCAATATAAGTCTTTCTGATTGAGGTTTCCCCTGCTCAATTAAAATAGCATTATAACTTTCCATATTTGCCAACACCAACAACTGATTTAAATTTGCATCATCACGCACATTCCCCTTTTTACCCGGATTATTATTTTTCCATTGCTTTGCAGTCTGACCAAATAAAGCAACATTTAAAAGATCTGCTTCACTGGCATATGTATAAGCAATCTGTTCTGGTGTTAGCTCTGGTGGAATCAAATTTTCCTTCACCGCATCCGTGTGAATACGGTAGTTCACCTTTGATAAAGCCCTGTTCAAGTTCCAGTCCAATGAATGTGAATCCCTTGCCTAATTCCAAGATGAAACGTGTTATTTTCTTTACCAGTCTATGTTCTAGTTTCAGCTCCTTCACTGGTTCAGTAATGCCCAAGAAACCAAGATTGTAACGGCTACGAAACACCTCATTTGCGTATTCTGCAACGGGTGCAGGTAGGGTCTGGTTGAAATTATTAGATCGTGGCGTGGCAAGAAGATTCTCGTAATAATTTCCCTTGACAGCGTGAAGAAGCATATCCCGGGACCAACTTTTGGAAATGACCTCCTTGGCGTAGAAAATCGTCTGCTCATCGGAAAGATTCTTGTTCATCATAAGCAGATTGTGACCCCATGGTAAAACTGCGACAGCCTGTCGCAGTTTTGGATCTGAATATAGATACCTCAAATAAAACCGCTTCATATCCCACAAGTTGCGTGGAGAAACGCCTAAGTCCGGGAAACGTTCTCTCAGATCTGACGAAAGGCGATTGACCACACCGCTTCCGTGCTTGCTTTCGAGCTTCTTCTCCGTCAGAAGTTTACCAAGATTCCAATACGCATTGGCTACGGTATTGTTCACCTGAATCGCCAGGGAGGATCTCGCCTGGTCGATTACTGCGACAGCTTGTCGCAGTAATTCATTATATTCCTGTTCGCCCAAAGGCATAAGATTCAGTTCTGTCATATTTGGTCAATGTTAGTTGATAAATCAACATTAGGTCTTGCAAAGGTATTATTTTTCTGTGATAATTTCTCCTCCTTCATATCCTTCATCATACAGCACCAGTCCTCTCTGCGGTCCGGGATACCTGTGTGAGATGTGTACGAAATTATTGTAAAGAATCATCTGGTCAAAAGGCAGATTCTTCTGCAGAACGAGACCTGCGAGACAGTGAGGATTATCAGAAGCGATGTCCGCAGCCTGGCCTTTGGTGTGCTGGGAGTTCTTCTGCCTTGCTGCTGCGCTGGTGCGGGCTTCGTGAGTTCGGCACGGCATCTCTCCACAATCCTCTGCCATTCGTCGATGGCGAGGTTGATGTTCTCAATCTGTGCCTTTGTCTCCTCCAATGCGGATAATCTGGCCATCCTTTTTAAGTTTTCTAATGTTGTAGTCAACGCCGTCTACTGTAAGGCCCAATTCTTCGGCAATCTGCCCAGCGGTTGCATAAGGCCGATCTTTAAGAATCCAGATAATTTTCTCCGTAGCATTCTCAGTATTCTGTATTTTGTCAGTATTAGTCTTCCCATTACGCAGAACCACCATGACATTTGCTGCAGTCTCAACAATCTCCGGCTATCGTGCCGAGGTAGTAGATAGCGTCACGGAGGTCTTTGGGGATAATGCGTGGATGAGCGGTGGATATAACCACCTAAAAAGGTGGTAAATTTCCCAAAGGTGGTAAAATATAATCCCCGCGTCGAAAGGCGTGGGGATTATATTTTCACCAGCTTATCAGCGAGTAGGAGAGTCCTACGCCGACGTACGGCGCTGGCTTGAACTGGCTGTTGCTGATGGTGACGCCGTAGCCGGCCTGAATGCCGATTGAGAAGCGGGATTCATAATAATCTGATTTTCAGCAAATATAGTAATTTTTACACTATTTTATCATAAGATGATAATCATTTTATGATAAAATAGTGCTGACGTATTGCCGCAATAACCACAAATGAAGCACATCGAAAGATTTTTCTGCGCAAAACACTGATTTTTGCCCTTGGATTTTTTATCATATATTTGCATATGTATGCGCGAGTTAGACGACAGGTTTTTAGTTAAACAACTGAAAGATGGAAACAAGGCTGCCTTTCAAATTCTATTTGAGAGGTATTTTTCTTTATTCCTCACTTTCTCCAACAATTTGATGAAAGACCCGGCTAATGCAGAAGACGTAGTCCAAAATGTCTTTATCAAGATTTGGGTCGGACGAGACAAAATCGACGAGAACAAAAATTTCAAGAACTACCTCCTCGTGTCTGTAAGAAATGAGATATATCAGCACTTCCGATTCGCAGCAAAAAACCAGCACGACAATCTCTCGACCGACATCATCGACAATGAAATAAACATTGAAACAAACTTATCTGTCAGGGAGTTGGAACAGCGCATCCGAGAACTCGTGCAAAAGATGCCACAAAGAAGGCGCGAGATTTTCAATATGAGCCGGAACGACAAGCTCTCCAACCTGGAAATAGCACGTCGCTTGGGATTATCTGTCCGGACGGTGGAAAAGCACATTGAACTTGCATTGTCCGACATCAGAAAAGGACTGACAATTTCAGTCGCAATGCTGATAATGCTGCTTTAGCCATTTTTTTCAATATCGATTACGTATTGAAGCCGATTTCTGAATACTATTATAGAAAACAAGAAATTGGCTTTATGAAACTTGATGATCTACTGAAAAAATATGCTGACGGAAAATGTTCAGCAGAAGAACAGAAAGCGGCCAGGAAATGGCTGACGACACATGTGGCTGACCCGGCCTATGACAAGGTGTTCGAAAACCTGCTGAACGACACTGTCAGCGTCGAGAACAAATCAAGTCAAGAGCGCGTGAACCGCCATCTCAACCAGATGATTTACAACGACTTGGCATCCAGAAAAACTAGAAAATCGAAGAGAATATTTTTCAGTATTGCCAATGTTGCCGCGTGCACGATATTCGCCTTCTGCATGCTGCTTTTCAACAATAAAAGAGGAGATGACATCGTCTGGAATGAAGTCCACACAGAAAGAGGTGAAACCAAGACACTCTCCTTGGCTGACGGAACCAGCCTATGGATAAATTCGGGGACCAAGGTCATTTATCCATCTTCTTTCGACGGCAAGACCAGAAATATTTTCGTCGATGGAGAAATCTATGCAGACGTAACACGTGACAAGAAAAAGCCGTTCATAGTATCCGCTTCCGGAATCAATGTCAAGGTACACGGCACTCAGTTCAGCGTGAAAGCGTTTGCCGAAATGAAAAATGTCGAAGTGGCTCTCATAAGCGGAAGCGTGACAGTGTCAGACGCTAACGAAGAAAGCAGATTCTCACGCACTCTGGTCCCGGGTGAACTGATCCGATACAACAAGTCACTCGGCACAATAGAAGAATACCCCATCAACACCAAGACATTCGGCGCTTGGCAGAACAACCACAATATCAGGTTCATAAATCAAAGTCTGATAGAAATCGCCAATGACCTTGAGAGACGGTTCAATGTAAATATACTTATCGAAGACCCTGAACTTGAGCAGACACTCTATTACGCATCATTCATCAACAATGAAGGTCTTGACAAGATTCTGAATGCACTCAACAGCAACCACACATTGAAAATCTCCAAAAGAAACGACACAATTATAATTTCATCCAACAAATAACACAAATTATCGCATGTACTACAGAAACCACACTTTCATCTTGAAGGAAAAGTACAGGCTTGTTGCACTGATAGCCTTTCTGTTCATAACGGTCGGCTTGCGGGCACAAAACATAAACCTGAAGGTAGAAAATACCGCCATTCGAGATGTGATTGAGACTCTGCAGACTGATTACGGCTATTCATTCTCAATCAGGACCAGCGAAGTCAATGTCAATAAGTTGATCAGCATCAATGTTGCCAATGCTGACATCAAGTCCGTCCTGGACAAGATTTTTGCATCCGAAAAAGTATCCTGTCAAATTGACGGGAAACTCATTTCAATAACAGAAGAAAAACCGACTCAGCCACGCAAGGCGGCAGTCGTCAAGGGACAAGTTCTCGATGACATAGGACCGGTTATCGGAGCTTCAGTAATCGTCAAGGGTACGAAAAGAGGTGTAATTACCGATGCGGAAGGAAAATTTACGCTTGATTGCGGTGCTCCCGCCCCAGTTGTCATTGAGGTTGCATTCCTTGGAATGACCACCCAAGAGATTACTGTAAAAGATCCCGCCACTCCTCTGTCCGTAACATTGCACCCTGATGCCGACGTACTTGATGACGTCGTTGTCGTCGCCTATGGTTCTCAGAGGCGAGAACTCGTGACCAATGCAATTGCATCATTCAAACCGGACGACAACTCGGCGAGGACAGCACTTTCTCCGACAGAATTACTTCAGGGACGCATAGCCGGCGTGAACATTTCCACATCATCCGGCAACCTCGGATCTTCTGAAAGAATGAGCATCCGAGGCTCCAGTTCACTAAGTGCGAGTAACCAACCGCTTTATGTGATTGACGGCATTCCGCTTAACAACGAGAGCGGCTCTCTCTACTCGTTCGGTGAAGACCTCAGCTCACTTTCCGTACTGAATCTCAGCGACATTGAATCAATAGAAGTCCTGAAAGATGCCGCATCGGCGGCCATATACGGCTCGAGAGGCACCAACGGCGTAATCCTCATCACTACCAGACAAGGCCGCGACGGAAAATCCGAAATCAAATTCAACTACAACTTCGGAATGTCCCAATTCAACAACCGCAACAGAATAGGCTATGCAAATTCCTCTTCCTGGATCGAGGTATATAATGAAGGCATTGACAATTACAACCTGCAGAACGGATTCAAGGCCGGTGATGCAGGTTATATCCAGCATATCCGCAATCCTTATAACGGACTTCCAGATACGGATTGGCTCGATTTGATTACAAGACTCGGCATGTCGCATTCTGCCGATGTCGCATTCACAGGCGGAAACAAGAAGACAAAGGTGTATATCGGTGGAAACTTCGCATATCAGGAAGGCGTAGTCAAGACCAATGACATCACCAAGGTAAACCTTAAGGTCAATGTTTCCCACCAGGTCGCCAAATGGCTGAATGTCGGTGCCAATGTAAGCGGCAACTACATGCACAACAACCGTGTCCCTGGCGCAAACATCGGTTCCACAATTATTGCGCGTGCCGTGGAACAAAGGCCATTTGACCGCCCATACAAAGCAGATGGAAGTTATTTCCTCGGAGGTACTGACGAACTCTCCCGCCATAACCCGGTACAGATTCTCAATGAACAGACATCATATGTGAACAATGCCCGTTATCTTGGAGCATTTTGGGGAGAATTGAGCATTGTTGACGGACTTAAATTCAAGGCCTCGTTCAATACAGATGCAGGATATACTCTCGACTATCTGTATTACAATGCCAATCATCCCTATAAGGAAGACAACGGACGTATCATTGAAAAGAACCGTTTTCTCATGAGCAACCTCGTGGAAACGTACCTCAACTACGACAAGACATGGGGAGACTGGACATTCGGGGCGATGGCAGGACACTCTTATCAGAAAACCACAGCTCGCCAGAACAGTGTTGATGCTCAGAATTTTCCTTCTCCATCATTTGATACAATCGGCGTAGCAGGAGTCATCTCCGGTGTTACCGGCGGACTGTCAGAATATGCCATGGAGTCGTGCTATGGGCGAATAAACCTTTCTTGGAAAGACAGATACGTATTTAACGCTACAGTCCGCGCCGATGGCTCAAGCCGCTTTGCGCCCAAATGCCGTTGGGGCTTGTTCCCTTCAGTTTCATTAGGATGGAATATCTCCAAAGAGAACTTCTGGAAGAGTTCCTCAACGGACCTGAAACTCCGTCTCAGCTACGGTAAGACAGGAAACCAGGACGGCATCAGCAACTATGGCTGGATGCCTCTCATCAGCGGCGGAAACAACTACGGAGGAACAAGCGGTATCGCAGTAAGCAACAAGGGCAATGAAAACCTCACTTGGGAGACTGCTGACCAATATGACTTCGGTTTCGACTTGTCATTTCTGAAAGGAGCTGTAAGCATGATGTTCGACACATATCTCAAGAACACCGGCAATCTTCTGTACAGAATGCCGATGCATTCCACATCAGGTCAGACATCAATGCTTGCAAACATCGGATGTATGAGAAACTATGGTGTTGAGTTCACACTCAATACGCATGCTGACTTCGGTCCGGTACATTGGAGTTCTTCTTTCAACATTGCTCACAACAAAAATAAACTTACGAAACTTCTGGGCGATGACGTCGTAGCCATCGGTTCTAACCATGCGCTTAAAGTCGGAGAGGAAGTTGGAGCATTCTATCTGCTCCGTTTCGATGGCATTTACCAGTATGACGGTGAGGTCCCGACCCCTCTCTACGAGCAGGGTGTCCGGGCAGGAGACATAAAATACTACGACAAGGACAACAATGGTCTCATCAATGACAGTGACCGCATTATGGTAGGTTCTCCTAATCCGGATTTTGCCGGAGGATGGAACAACACCTTCGAATGGAATGGACTGAACCTCAATGTATTTTTCACCTACAGTTATGGTGCCGACATTTATGCCCAGTGGATGACCGGACCTACACGTATGGGAAACTACCAAGGACTTCTGCAGGAATGGTGTGACAACAGATGGACCGGCCCAGGCAGCACGGATGCTTATCCGAGAGCCGTTTACTCTTATCACGGAAACAACAGCAAGTCTTCCACCTACTATCTTCAGGATGGTTCATTCATAAAGCTCAAATCATTGATGCTTTCATACAAACTGCCTCAAAAGTGGACAGACGCAATGAAGATGAAGAGCGCACGAGTATTCGTCCAGGGAGAAAATCTCGCACTCCTCAGCAAGTATCGCGGATGGGACCCGGAGATTTCCACGAGTCTCGATCCTTCACTCATCGGCATTGACAACTATGGCGTGCCTACACCACGAATTTACAAACTTGGAGTAAGCCTCACATTCTAATTTCGCAGAATCATGAAAAAGTATTCAATCATATTAGCACTCAGCATGTTGACAGTAACATCATGCGACTTGGAAATGAATCCGCATTCGGCAGTGTCCCCCGGTTCTGTAGGAATTAAAGATATCGAATCTCTCAGAAGCGGCATGTACCATAACGTACAGGAACTTCCTGAAACGGAATCATATATAATGTTTGACCTCTTCGGCGGAGAACTTACCACCAAACAGAGCACAAATTCGCTTGACCTTATCAATTCTCTTGCAACTGCCAACAATGGTCTCATGAAGAAGGCTTGGCAGGGTTACTACAAAGCCCTCATGCAGGTAAACAATGTCTATGATATTGCCCAGGGGCTTCCGGAAGGGAATCAGAAGAAACAGGTTCTGGGAGAATGCCACTATTTCCGCGGATATCTTCACCTATGCCTTGTAACCCGTTATGGAGACGTTCCTCTGATGAAGTTCAATACTGATGAAAAGGTATCGCGCACACCGGCTGCGGAAGTATGGCAATTCATCGGTGACGAACTTGATGAGGCTATCAGTCTTCTTGGTTCTCCGACAAGCACATACTACCTCTCGGCAGATGCCGCCAAAGCGCTGAGGGCACGGGTTGCGTTATACACTGGAGAGAAGTCATTGGCAAAAGATCTTGCAGAATCATTGATTGCAGACGCCCGCTACGGACTTGATTCTTATGACAAGATTTTCCGGGGTGCAGCAAACAAGGAAGTCATCTTCGCTTTCTCGTGTCTCACCATCGAATCAAAAATTGCCATAAGTACCCTCTTCTACTCATACAACCATCCTAATTCCGGTTCATATGTGTATGTCCCGTCAAAAGAGGTGATGACAATGTTTGCCGACACTGACAAGCGTAAGGATATTTCCATCACCACTATGGACAATCTCAACTTTATAAACAAATATCCAAGCGGACAGAAAGGAACAGACCCGGTCATAATTTCACGTCTCGGCGAAATGTATCTCATCAGTGCAGAAGCACAAGGACTTTCAGATGGTCTGACACGCCTCAACGAATTGCGTGCATTCAGAGGACTCCCTGCAATTTATCCTGGTACCGAGGCTGCATTCATTGACGCTGTTCTTGATGAAAGAAGACACGAGTTGCTCTGCGAGGGGCACAGATGGTATGACCTCGTCAGACTTGGAAAGGCTGTCGAAGAACTCGGAATCCTTGATTATATGACACTTATGCCGATCCCCGAATCTGAGCGACAGACAAACAGAAACCTGACTCAGAACAAGGGCTATTAAAATTGACTTATATGAAGAAGTTTTTTATAAACACCCTATCAGCAGCCGCATTATTGGCAACAATATATGGCTGCGGCAAAGATTCTTTTGACAAACCGGACTACTATAGCCGCAAAGCCGAGACAGTATTCGGCCAACAGGTTGTAGATGGTTCTGCCGATTACATCGCGCACGTAAAGACTTCGACCGAGAGAAACTTGATGGACGGAGTACAGCTTCTGGAGCTCGGCATTCTCGACAGGTCAAGTCACGCTGTGCAGGCCTATATCTACAAAGTAGAACTTGGAGCCGCACTGGTAAAAGTATCTACACCAGACAATGCCGTCAAAGTCGAGAAAACACAGAAGCTCACCAAGCAGGCGACTGCTATCGAAAATACCGGAAAGTATCTGGTTATGGGCGGAATCTGTGGAGGCGCCTTCAATTCTGAGACAGGCACGCCTGACGGAATACTCTATCACAGCTCCAAAGTAATCGGAGCCTCTTTCGGGAAAAACGAAAACGCTTTCTTCGCCATCAAGAAGGATGGTGCAGCTGTATGCCTACCTTCTGACGAATTCGAGTCTCATAAAGCCAAAAGCGTCGAAGCCGTAAGCGGTTCCGCAATGATTCTTCAGGAGGGATATGTACTTACGGAAACAGATGCGAAAACGATAGCTAAAGCCGCTGTCGGAGTGGACGCGGAAGGCAGCACCGTATATCTTATCGTTGTCGATGGAGGAGATTATTTTTATTCTAACGGCATCAGCAACAGCGATATGGCAAATCTCATGAAAGGTTGCGGAGCTTCCAATGCTATGATTCTGAACCAAGGGAACAACGTTTCCGCATTTGTCAGAGACGAAGATTCGATTGAATTGTTCAAAGTCATTGACAAGCCGAGCAACATGGGCCTGGAAGCAGCTATCGGCAATGGTCTGGTGATTCTTCAACTCTAAACTACTTGGAACATGAAAAAGATATACCCGATATTACTTGTATTCATAGGATTGGCCGTATCCGGCTGCCTCAATCAAAACGACAAGACCGGTTTCACTCCTGACAAGCCTTCCATTTCATTCAGTCAGCAGAGTGTCAATGTAAATAAAGATGCCAATGAAATCACAATCGCTCTGGAATCCAATCTGCCTTGGAGAGTAAAAAGCGATGCCGGATGGGCAAAAGTGAAAACCGACAACGGAATGGAAAGCGGCGACATTGTCGTAAGTATCGCACGCAATCGCCTTCGCGAAGAGCGTGTCGCAACACTCACTGCATGGATCACCAATGACAGCAGGACCACCCTGTCTATCATTCAAGCTCCAGCAGAAGCCTCAGAATCAATCACATATCACGTAAAAGCCAATGGTGACGGGCTGGCTTCAGGCGCATCCTGGGAAGAGGCGACTACCCTTCCGACAGCCATTAACGCTGCGGGAGACGGGGACATTATCCTGTTGGCAGCCGGAACATACGCACCTGTCGCACTGATTACTGGCGGAGAATCTGCTGAAGAGCGGACTTTCGAAATTCACAGCAACTTCACCATTGAAGGCGGCTACCCTGCAGATGCCAAGACGGGAGATGTCGCAGACCCTGCCAATGAAACCATTCTCACCGGCAATCTCGGCACAACTCAAGCATATCACGTCGTAGTCATATCTGCTGCTAAAAGCAGTACTCACAAAGCCGTACTCAAGAATCTCACCATACGTGACGGAAAGGGTCACAGCAAGAACAAGGAAATTTACAGATATTCAGGCGACTCAGAGTTCGATGCAGGAGAAGGTGCAGGATTATGTATAGGAGTGTCCAACGCAGAACTTGTAAATTGCAGAATCATCGACAATACCAGCTGTATGGCCGGAGGTTGCATTGTTTCATACGAAGGCAGCGCGACATTCACCAATTGCTCGATCAGTGACAACAGCGCGACCGGCAACGGTGCGGGACTTTGGAATGAAGGCGAAGTAACAATGTATGACTGCAGCATTTCCAACAACCGGGCGGACTTCGCCTGTGCCGGATATTATGGAGTAGGTGGCATTTCACGCATCTACAACTCTTCCTTTATCGGAAATGACAACTACAAGGGCGGAAAACTCGGCGGCGGCGCCTATTTGCGTGAAGGGCATGGCCGCGGTTCCGATGCGATATTCGTAAACTGCACTTTCGCAGAGAACAAGTCAGGCTCAGGAGGCGCTGTAGCACTCTACGGAACATCCGCCGTAGGAGCATGCGGTAAATTCATCAGTTGCACAATCAAAGGAAACTCATCCGACAAGGGCGGCGGAATATGGATGAACAATGCGACCCCGACAGCAGAATTCTACAACACCATCATTTCAGACAATGGTACTGACATAGGATATGGCGGAACCGTCGTAGCACAAGAAAGCCAGGTAAGCAAGAGTTTCTCGATTATCGGCTCTACCCTGCTCAATGCAGAGGGCAACACCGTAAGCGGCTGGATTTTCAATGCTTCAAGCATGCTCGGTGCACTCGACTTCCATAACGGAGGAGTGACAAAGTCATTCCCGCTTATCCCAGATGGAGCCAACCCTGCGATAAATCAGGGAATGAGCACAAGCGAACTGAACGCACTTGCGACGAGACTTGGAATTGACTCAGGACTTGCTACAAAAGACCAGAACGGTCAGACTCGTGAAAAGAACTCAATCGGCTCATACGTAATAAATAACTAATAATCAACATATTATGAAAAGAAACTTCACCATACTTTTTCTTTTCCTCCTTACCCTGACAGGATTGGCATCATGCCAGAAGGAGAACAACACGGAGGACAACAAAAACTCTGACGGGGGATTGGCAATACTTGCCTCAACTGACGGTAAACTTGTTCCGGAGTGGACCGAAGGCGATATAATCAAAGTAACCTGCAACGGCACCTCTTATAACTTCAAAGCCGAGACTGCCGGCAATTCCGCCAAATTCACGGATGACGGGACATTGACCGCCCAGATTATTGGCAACAATGCCATAAGCGCATATTACAACTGCACTTCCGCTCGCGGTGCGTTCCGCATCTCAGGAGAACAGACCTATAAGGACGGAAAGAGTTCCGCTGCAATCCCGATGTACGCATATACATTGAATGCACCTCAGAATAATACTCTGGCATTGACATTCAAGCCTGTCGCTTCAATCCTGAGAGTAACACTACCAGCACATCCGATAAGCATCGAATCCGTCAGTGTAAAACTTGCGGAAGGCGCAGCCCTTTCCGAAGGAGCAATTGCCGGCACATACATTGTAAACGCCGCAGAAGGCACGATTGCAGTAAATGCTGACGCGGAAAGCGTTGACCTGGCCTTCGACAAACCTCTTGACATCAAAGCCGGCGGCGTGGTAGATATTCCTGTAGGCATGTTCGCCGCAAGCGGAGGCATCGAAATCGCCCTCAACTATGAATCCACAAAACAGATGAAATATGTAGTCGATGCAGAAGGTGTATTCAAGTCTTACAACGATGCCACTGGCTTCAAGGTCGGCGCCATCGTACCGGTATCCTTCGAATTGGATGTAAACTCCTTTCCTCGTGACTACTTTGTAACATCAGATGCGACAAAAGAAGGCAAAGGACTTGATTGGAACACCCCTGCGACACTGGATTATGCGCTTGCCAATGCACTTGCCGGTTCCACAATTCACTTGGCTGCAGGCACTTACCACCCAAGCACCGCACTTCCTTACAGTTCAGAAGCTGAGATTACGGCTTCTGAGGCGCTAAACGGATTTGAGGTTAAAACCAATGTCACTTTAATCGGCGGATATCCTGCAAAACCAGGAGAAGGAGCTGCTGCAGACGCCTCTGCCAATGCCACAGTCCTTGACGGCAACAGCACCAGTCTACACGTAATGGTCGTAAGTGCCGCTAAAGTAGCAGGAGAGAAAGTCGTCATTGACGGTATCTCTATCAAGAATGGTAAAAACACCAATGAAGCCAAAGGCCTACTCCTCAAATACGGCACTGACGAGAAGTCATACACTCTTGCTGCAAACTATGCAGCCGGTATTGGCATCGTAAACACTGATGTGGAACTCAAGAATGTAACCATCGCGTCCAACTCAGGCGACAATGGCACCGGCATATTCGCTCTCGGCTCCAAGATAAAGATGACCGGGTGCAATGTCAAGGAAAACATTTCAGCAGGTAACGGCGCGGGTGCATGGTTCTCTGGAGATACCGAACTTGAAATGGATGGCTGTGTCATTGAGAAAAACGATGCCGGCACTTCTGTTGTCGGCGGTCTTTATCTCCA
>OQVS01002135.1_pt1 | contig 12907 bp, 10 predicted proteins | sample 1691601 | NCBI WGS metagenome assembly OQVS01 (sample SAMN03418268, study PRJEB22391) | human gut metagenome | biome: human-gut; feature: organic feature; material: feces | host: Homo sapiens | place: Tanzania | collected 2013-01 | reverse complement strand
GTTTTGGTCTTTAAAAAACTGGACTTTTTCAGTGCTTTCGCCTTTGGCATGTTTCCAATGCGTTGATATATTGACAATTGCATCGATGCAAACCGAAGGCATATCTCTACGTTATGATGAATCGCTAAATTTATCACACCCCCAAATTCTATTTTTCAGCCATCATCATTTTTTCAATACACAGAACAACACACAAAATAGGAGCACTTCTTTTCGGACTTTTCGGGCAACGGACTTTTCGGGCACTCTCCGTTTGCACAAGCAAATGAAAATCACTAATTTTGTAGTTAATTATCAAAACTCTAAAAAAGTGAGCAACAACCCATTCATAAGTTTCAAGGAAAATCACCCAGTGCTGACCAATTTCGTGCTGGTGATGGTCACTCTGGTAGCGTGCCTCTACGCTTGCTACATTTCATTAGACATCTTCACCGACCACGGCAACCAAACCAAGGTGCCCGATGTGAGATGGAAACTCATCGACCAAGCCATCGACATTCTTGAAGACGCTGGTTTGAACTACACCATCGACTCCATCTACAACGAGGATTACGCTCCTGGCGTGGTCACCGACCAAAGTCCAAATGCTGGCTCGTCGGTGAAGTTCGCACGCCCTATATTGCTGACAATGAACTGCCTCTATCCTCCACAAGTGGAAATTCCTAAGGATATTACCGACATGGCAGGCACCGATGGTGTGACCACGCTCAAAACGCTCGGTTTCCGACATGTGACCACCGACACCGTGCCAAGCGAAATGCAGGGCTTGATTATTGAGGTGAGAGTGAATGGACGCTCCGTGGAAGGTGGCACTAAAGCCGCCCTCAACTCCAAGATTGTGGTTTCGATTGGCGACGGCTCTGTTGATGCCATTGAATTCGACCCTCTGGGCTCACAGCGCGACTCACTCATCAAGCAGAAGATTAAGAGTGGAGAATTCCAAATCATCACCGACTCGCTCGGCAACACACGTCTTGTTCCACGCTCTAAACGATAATATGGCAGAAGAATTTACCGATATAGAAGATTTTGACATCAGTTGCCATTCTGAAATCCAGCAAGATTTCAGCGACCCCGATTTCAGCGAAAATGGCACAGACTACTGGGAACACTACCGCTTCGAGGTAGAAAAAGGGCAAGTGCTTTTGCGTATCGACAAATACCTTGTGGAGCGCATCAAAGGCACTTCGAGAAACCGTATTCAAAACGCAGCAGAAGCGCAGTGCATTCGCGTGAACGGCAAGCCCGTGAAGTCGAACTACCGTGTGCACCCCAGCGAAATCATTACCGTGGTGATGGACCGCCCACGCTACGAAAATGAGATTATAGCGCAAGACATTCCCATCGACATCGTGTATGAAGACGATGCCTTGCTGGTGGTGAACAAGCCTGCCGGCATGTGCGTGCACCCTGGCCACGGCAATTACGATGGCACGCTGGTCAACGCCCTTGCATGGCACTTCAAGGATAATCCCGATTACGATGTGACTGACCCACGAATGGGGCTCGTTCACCGCATCGATAAAGACACCTCCGGGCTGCTGGTGGTGGCTAAAACGCCCAACGCCAAGACCTCGCTCGGCAAGCAATTTTTCAACAAAACCACCAAGCGACAGTATGTGGCTGTGGTGTGGGGCACGATGAAGGAGATGGACGGCACCATTACCGGACATGTGGGACGCAGCCTTCGCGACCGTCTGCAAATGTGCGTGTTTCCCGACGGTGAGCACGGCAAGCACGCCGTCACCCACTACCATACGCTCGAAAACCTCGCGCATGTGGCTGTGGTGCGATGCCAACTCGAAACGGGCCGCACCCACCAGATTCGTGTGCACATGAAGCACATCGGTCACCCGCTTTTCAACGATGCCCGCTACGGCGGCGACAAAGTGCTGCGAGGCAACACATCGAGCCACTACGCGCAGTTTATTCACCACTGCTTCGAAGTGTGCCCACGTCAGGCGCTTCACGCCAAGACGCTCGGCTTCGTGCACCCCGTCACCAATCAGCAAATGGACTTCGACAGCGAAATCCCTGCCGACATGACCGAACTGATTCAGCGATGGCGCAACTATGCGGAAAGTTTGGCAACCAAATAAAAAAACATAAGTGTAAGCCCCACAGGGTTTGCACTTTTTGGTTTAAATTCAACTATATCAGCCGTTTCCCGATTGACAAAGCGTGACGAAACGCCCAAAAATCAGAAATCTTTTAACATTTCTAACTTAATGTTGTATAAATTAACTACATTTTTGCGCCACTTTTCGTGCCAAAGTGATAATTTTGCAATGATTAAAACCCAAATCGGTCATTAGGCCGTGTAAGGCTTTTTAGATTACTTCTTGCGGTCTTTCGGCTTTTATAAGATGCCTTTCGCTTGTTTTTAATTCGTAATAGCTCGCTATCACTCATTAAAAGACAAGCAAAATTCATTCTTCTAAAACACCGAAATACCACAAGCCCTAATAACCGATTTGGGTTAAAACCGAATTACAACAACAGAAAAAATAAACTATTTGCAACTATGGCAGATTCTGTAAACATTAGAGAATTAAACGACTTGATTGCAAGCAAACGCAATTTCATCGACGCAATCACTCAGGGTATGGACCAAACAATCGTGGGTCAGAAGCACCTTGTGGATTCGCTGTTGATTGCCCTTTTGGCCAATGGTCATATCCTGCTCGAAGGTGTGCCTGGTTTGGCTAAGACACTTGCCATCAAGACCCTCGCATCAATTATCGATGCTAAATATAGCCGTATCCAGTTCACCCCCGACCTTCTCCCTGCCGACGTGGTGGGCACCATGGTGTATAGCGTGCAAAAGGAGAAATTCGAGGTGAAGCAAGGTCCGGTGTTCGCCAACTTCGTTTTGGCTGATGAAATCAACCGTGCGCCAGCCAAGGTGCAGAGTGCGCTGCTCGAAGCCATGCAGGAGCGCCAAGTGACCATCGGCGACCGCACCTTCAAACTCGACGACCCATTCTTGGTGATGGCTACCCAAAACCCTATCGAGCAGGAAGGCACCTACCCTCTGCCTGAGGCTCAGGTCGACCGTTTCTTGATGAAGGTGGTGATTGGCTACCCCAACAAGGAGGAGGAAAAGCAAATCATACGCATGAACATCGCCCTAACCAAGCAGAATGTTCAGCCTCTCATCACTCCACGCGACATCGTGGAAGTGCGCGACATCGTGAACAAAATCTACATCGACGAGAAAATCGAACGCTACATCGTAGATATCGTGTTTGCCACCCGCTTCCCTTCCGACTACGGATTAAACGAACTGAAGAGCATCATTTCATTCGGTGCATCACCTCGTGCAAGCATCAGCATGGCGCTCGCTGCACGCGCCTACGCATTCCTGCGTGGCCGTGGCTATGTGATTCCTGAAGATGTGCGCGCCGTGTGCCACGATGTGATGCGTCACCGTATCGGCCTGTCGTACGAAGCCGAGGCCAACAACATCGGCGCCGATGAGGTGATTAGCCAAATTCTCGACAAGGTGGCTGTGCCCTAATCCATAAGGCTATGCCTCCCACATTCATCCAACCATTACAGAAAGGTGCATGATGGACAAGAGTGAATTATTAAAGAAAGTCAGAAAAATAGAAATCAAGGCGAAAGGCCTGTCGCAAAACATTTTCGCTGGAGAATACCACTCCGCCTTCAAGGGGCGTGGTATGACCTTTAGCGAGGTGCGCGAATACCAGTACGGCGACGATGTGCGCGACATCGACTGGAATGTGACCGCACGCCAAAACCACCCCTACATCAAGGTGTATGAGGAGGAGCGCGAACTCACCGTGATGCTGCTCGTGGACGTGTCGGGCAGCAAGGATTTCGGTGCTGTGGGCGAAACGAAGCGCGACATGATGGCTGAAATAGCCGCCACACTCGCTTTCTCCGCCATCGAAAACAACGATAAGGTGGGCGTGATTCTGTTTAGCGACAAAATCGAGAAGTTCATTCCCCCAAAAAAGGGACGAAAGCACATTTTGCTCGTGATTAGCACCCTGCTCGACTTCAAACCCGAGAACAAGGGAACAGATGTGAATTGCGCTCTCGAATTTCTCACCAGCGGCATCAAAAAACGCTGCACATCTTTCCTTGTGAGCGACTTCATCGATGAGGGCGATTACAGCAAGGCTCTTTCCATTGCCAACAATAAGCACGACCTCATTGCCGTGCAGGTGTACGACAAGCGTGAGATGCAACTGCCCGATGTGGGACTGATGCGTGTTTACGATGCCGAGACCGGCGAGGAGCGATGGATCAACACCAGTTCGAAGAAGGTGCGCGAAACCTATCAGCGGTGGTGGTACCAGCGCCAGCTGAAAATGAGCGAAAAACTCCAGCACAGCCGTGTGGATTTAGCGTCGATTGCCACCGATGAAGACTACACGAAAGCGCTGCTCGCGCTGTTCAAGCGCAGAGGTGTGGCTCGCTAATCGCCTATTTCCCCAACGCATTTTTTCTGATAGAGATATAGAAAGCAACAACTGATGAACAGTAGATTCATAACATATATATGCCTGGCGTGCTTGCTCATTCCATTCGGAATGAAAGCAAAAAACGAGAATGCGCTCATTTCCAAGGCAGAACTCGCCAATCGCCACATCGTGATGGGCGACACCACCAGCATGAGGCTGGAAATCGTGCAGCCCAAGAATGTGGTGGCTATGGCTGGACTGGAGGTGAAGGACTCGGTCAGCAGCGTGGTGGAACTTGGCGACATCATTGCGTGCGACACCATCGACTTGGGCAACAACCGCATTCAAATCAATGCCACCTACATCGTTCAGGCATTCGATTCGGGCGAATGGCACCTCAACCCTGCCCTTGTGATTGAACCCGACACCATTCGATGCGACATTCCTTTGGTCATCAAGGTAAGCCCCGTGAAGGTGGACCCGAATGGCGACATCAAGGACTTCGCACCAGTTTTCGAGCCCATACGCAAATTGCTCGACTATGTGCCCAACTGGGTGGTGAGCCTCTGGTGGGTGTGGGTGCTGATTTTGGCAGCCGCGGCTCTGCTTTTCGCCTACTTCAAATGGTGGCGCAAGGGCAAGAACCCATTGAAGCGAGTGAAGAAACGACTTCCACCTTACGAAGAGGCGGTTGAACGCCTGAACATGCTCAAGGGTATGCAGCTGTGGCAAAACGGCCGCGAAAAGGACTACTACACAGGCTTGACCGACATTCTGCGTGAATACATCGACCGCCGATTCGGCATAAATGCCGTGGAAATGACTTCAAGCGAGATTATCGACGCGCTGAAGCACAACAGCGAAACCCAACTCGTCAACGACCAGTTGAGCGAAATCCTCGCCGTTGCCGACTTTGTGAAATTCGCTGGGCAGCGTCCTCTCGCCGACGACAACGAACGCTCATTCCAGCGTGCCGTCAACTTTGTGAACGCCACAAAGCCACAGCCTGTGACCGACAATAACAAGACTTCAAAAACCAACAATAAGGAGGGCAAGAAATGATGAACTTAGCACACCCAGGCTACTTATGGCTATTCCTGCTGTTCATACCGCTCATTGCGTGGTATGTATGGAGCCAGCGTAAGGCTAATCCAAGTATGCGCATGTCGTCGATTAGTGCCTTCAAGGGGCTTTCCACCAGTTGGAAGGTGTATGTGAAGCACCTCTCGTTTGTGCTGAAACTTGCTGCCCTTTCGTGCCTGATTATCATCCTGTGCCGCCCACAGACCTACGACAAATGGTCGATGAGCGACACCGAGGGCACCGACATTGTGATGGCTATCGACATTTCTGCCAGTATGCTCTCGCGCGACCTTCAGCCCGACCGTCTTGAGGCCGCCAAGAAGGTGGCAAGCGATTTTGTGGCGAAGCGTGAAAGCGACAACATCGGTTTGGTGATTTTTGCTGGCGAAGGTTTCACACTCCTTCCCATGACCACCCATCAGGCCACGCTGCTCAACACCATTCACGAAATCAGCATCAATATGCTCGATGCCGACGGCACCGCCATTGGCGACGGTATTGCCACAGCCATCAACCGTATTAAGGACGGCAAGGCGAAATCGAAAAGCATTATTCTGCTCACCGATGGCACCAACAATTCTGGCGTGGTGGCACCGCTCACCGCTGCCGAGATTGCACAGAAAGAGGGCATTCGCATCTACACCATCGGCCTTGGCACTCGTGGCACAGCCGAAACGCCATACGCACAAGGCTTCGGCGGCGAATTGCTTTACAAGCCTATGCCTGTGACCATCGACGAGGAATCGCTCAAGAAAGTGGCACAAATGACTGGCGGCAAATATTTCCGTGCCACCGACAACGATGTGCTCACCAGCATATTCAACGAAATTGACAAACTGGAGAAAACGAAAATCGATGTAAAGAACTTCACCAACACTCAAGACAATTACATGCCATGGGCATGGGCGTTGCTCTTGCTCGTGCTGCTGAATCTCACTATCAGTTACACTGTGCTACGTCGCATTCCATAATGGTTTTCTTACAGCTAACATTATAATATAATAAAGAAAGATAAAGGTTTTGGCTATGTTTAGTTTTGCTAATCCCGAATATTTATATCTCCTTTTGCTGCTCCCCGTAGTGGCTGGCTTGTTTTGGCTCTCTCAACGTGCCAAAGCGAAGAAAATCGCCAAGTTTGGCCGCGCTGGAGTGGTGAAGGGGCTCATGCCTGAGCAGTCGAAATACAAGCCTTGGATTAGGCTGACGGTGGAACTGGTGCTTTTAGCCACCATCGTGGTGATTCTGGCACGCCCTCGTGGTGGCGCACAGGAAACCAGCACCACCATGAAGGGCATTGAGGTGATGATTTGCCTCGATGTGTCAAACTCCATGAATGCGGCAAGTGACGACGACGCTCCCGATGTGAGCCGCCTACAACGCTCGAAACAGGTGCTCGAAAAACTCATCGACCGCATCACCGGCAACAAGGTGGGGCTGATTGTGTTTGCTGGCAACGCCTATATGCAAATGCCTATCACTGGCGATGCGCAGAGTGCGAAAATGTATCTCTCCAGCATCAACACCGACATGGTTCCAACCCAAGGCACCGCCATCGGTGCAGCCATCAATATGGCGTGCCAATGCTTTTCGAGCAATCCTCGCACACAAAAAACGATTATCGTCATCACCGATGGCGAAAACTTTGAAGACGATGCCGTGAGCAGCGCAGAAGACGCGCGCAAGAAGGGCATCAGCGTGAATGTGGTGGGTATCGGCTCGGTGAACGGCTCGCCTGTGCCTACTGCAGACGGCGAGGTGCTGACCGATGAAAACGGAAGTCCTGCCATTTCAAAACTCAATGAAAAGGGCGCGATGGAAATTGCCAAGGGCGGCAAGGGCGTGTATGTGAATGGTGCGGCAAGCGATGCCGTGGATGCGCTCAACGACCAGTTGATGAAACTCTCGAAAACCGACCTCGGCAGTTACAACTATTCAGTTGAAAGCGAGTTGTTCCCCATTTTCGCTTGGATTGCGTTTATTCTGCTGATTGCCGAACTATTTATCCTCGACCGCAAGAATCCAATCTTGAAGCGATTCAACTTCTTCACCAAAAAAGAGCAAAAGAAATGAAACATTCAGCTATATATATAGTATTGTCGGTGATGTCGCTCACTTGGCTTTGCGCTTGCTCCAGCCACAACGATGGCAATAAGCCTGCCGAAAGCGCTAAAGCGGAGCGCAACTTCATCGTGGAAGGCAATGAGCAGTATGCCCAGGGCAATTACACCGAAGCAGAAGCCGCCTACCGCAAAGCCCTGACGGAAAATCCAAATTCCGCCATGGCGCAATTCAACCTTGCCAGCGCTCTGCTGCGCCAGGACCCTAAAATGGGGAAAAACGCACCTGCGCCAGTGCAGCCCCAGCAAACCAATACCACCCAACAAGAGCAAATGAGCGAACAACTGCAACACGCTGTCGAAATTCTGAAGAGCCTTGTGGAAAGCAGCACCGAACCTGCCGTGGTGAGTGTGGCAGCCTACGATTTGGGCAACATTTCCTACAAGCAGCAAGACTATGGTCAAGCCATTGAATGCTACAAGGAGGCGCTTCGCAAAAATCCGAAATACGACGACGCAAGATACAACCTGCGTATGGCTCAACTGAAACAGAAAGACAAAAACAAGAATCAAAACAAAAATCAAGATAAGAACAAGGACAAGAATAAAGACCAGAACAAGGACAAGAATAAGGATAAAGACAAGGACAAGCAAAATCAAGATAAAAAGGACCAAAATAAGGACCAAAACAAAAATCAAGATAAGCAAAACCAACAACAACAGCAGCAACAGCAGCAAAAAGGCGGTATGAGCCAGCAAAACATGGAGCAAATTTTGCGCACCATGCAGAATCAGGAAAATGCCACCCAGCAGCGAGTGAACGCCGCAAGAGCCAAGCAGCAGCAAGGTGAGCGTGCACGCACACGCAACAAGTGGTAATCTTCCACCGCCACAGCGCGTATCCGCTTTTTATCACATTACTTTTTTTAGATGATGAAATTATTCAAACATATAATCTACATAGCATTAGCGATTCTGATTTCCGTACCAGCGCTTGCCCAACGACTTGAATATGTGGGCGGTGGCAGCATGGGCGGAAATAAGTTTCAACTGGTGTACCAACTTTCCGGCGTGTCGAGCCCCGGCACTTTCAACGCACCGAGCGTTGAAGGCGCTAAGAAACTCTATCAGTCGGGCGCGCAAGCCATCGGTTCAAGTTCAAGCACCACGATAGTGAACGGCAAGGTGATTGAGCACAGCAGCGGCAATGTGTATCGCTACACCGTCACTTTCAAGGCTGAGAAGGAAGGTCGCTTGACTGTAAGCAAAGCCTCTGTAAATGTGGGCGGTAAGCATATCACAGCAAAAGGTTTTCAAATGAAAGTGGGCAAGGGCGAACGCCAACAGCAAACCCCACAATCCATCATGAGCCAACTCAGAGGCAGGGGCGTGAACGCCGAAGACCCATTCTCGCAAGGCGAGGAAAAGTCGGTCACTGCCAACGATCTGTTCGTGAAAATCGAGATGTCGAAGTCGCGCGTTTACGAGCAGCAAGCCGTGGTGTGCACCGTGAAACTCTACACCAAGTTTCCTATCAAAGAATTTATGCCGCTCCAGCAGCCTGAATACACAGGCTTCCTGATTGAAGACATCACACCCAAAATGGCTGGTACGGCACGAGTGGAAAACTACCATGGACAGAACTACTACACCGCCATTCTGCGCAAGAGCATTCTCTATCCTCAAAAGTCGGGCACACTGACCATCAATTCTGGCGAATTTGATGTGATTCCGGTGCAACGCAGAGTGTATGTGGGGCTCAACAGCGCCATTGCCGTGCCTGTTGATGGCGATAAGTTGCGCATCAAGAGCAACAGCGCATCGGTTCACATCACTCCTCTCCCCTCTCCACGCCCTGCGGGCTTTACCGGTGCTGTGGGTGAGTTCTCCATTAAAGATGCCATCACTCCAGCCAATCTGAAGACTTTCGCCACCGCCAACTACACCGTCACGGTGACCGGTAGCGGCAATATCAAATACATCAAAGCCCCCACCATCGGCTTCCCGAAGGAATTTGACACGTTCGACCCTCAAAACGACATCAAGACGGCTTCTGAAGGCGACGATGTGAAAGGCAGCATCAAATTCACCTACCAGTTCATTCCACAGCAAGTGGGCGTTTTTAGCATCGCCGAAAGCGAGTTTGTGTATTTCAACCCCAACACCGAAAAATACGAAACGCTGAAACTCCCTGCCCACAAACTCACCATAGCCAAAGGCAACGGACAGCCCTCGAATGCAAACGCCGACGGCGAGCGAATGACCGACATTCACCCTGTGCACAGTGGCGACATGAATTTGAGCAAGTCGCACACGCTGCTGCTCGATACCTTCGGCTACTGGTTGCTGATACTCGTGCCGCTTTTCGCATTTGTGGGCATTCTCATCTATTACCGCAAACTGGTAAAGGAGCGCACCAATGTGCAACTCATGCGAGTGAAGCGCGCAAGCAAGGTGGCCCAACGCCGCTTGAAGCAGGCTAAAAAACACATGCTTGCCAACAACAGCACCGCTTTCTACGCCGAGGTGCTCACTGCTTCGTGGGGCTATCTGAGCGACAAATTAGGTATTCCTGTATCGGAACTCAGCAAGGAGAACATTGATGCCGAACTGGAGAATTACGGCGTAGATGCCACGCTCCGTGCCAAGATGCTTTCGCTGCTTGAGAAGTGCGAGTTTGCCCAATATGCTCCCGAACTGAGCGGCAACAATATGCACACAGTGTTTGATGAGGCTGCTTCCGTTATGGACCAACTGGAAAATGTGAAACGCAAAAAAACTGTTGCAAAATGAAAAAATCGCTCATTCTGCTGATTTCAGCTTTTATATATACGGTGATGGCTACTGCCGCCACCACCGACAATGCCGATAGTGCCTACAACCAAAAGCGCTATCAAGATGCCATCAAGATCTACGAAGCGCAAGCCCAGGAAAGCGGCACCTCGTCGGATTTGTACTATAATTTAGGGTGCGCCCACTATAAGATGCAGAATGTGCCACAAGCCATTCTTTACTTTGAGCGCGCGCTGGTGCTCGACCCTTCGAACGCCGATGCGAGAGCCAATCTGCAATTTGTGCGCGAGAAATCGCAAATCGAGGAATACACCTCCGACAGTTTTTTAACCGACCTTTTCCAGTCGAGTGTGAGTCAGCTTTCGAGCAACACTTGGGCTATTATCTCCGCCATCGTGTTTGTGATGCTGCTGCTTGCCATTGCCGCCTACATATTTATGAACAGCATTCTGTGCCGTAAAATCGGTTTCTTCGGTGCTGGCATATTGTTGGTGGTGTTTATCGCTACTATGGCATTTGCTTTTTATCAGCGTTCGGTGGCAGTGAATCACACCGATGCGATTGTGATGCCACAAACCGCCACCCTCAGCACCGCCCCTCACGCCCCATCAGAAAAAGAAGTGGCTTTCAAACTCAAGGGCGGCACAAAGGTGAGCATCGCCGATTCTGTGGTCACCGCTGGCAAACCTGTGGTGGTTTGGTACAAAGTGGAGTCGGCACACCACGAACCTGCGTGGATTAATTCAGTTGACGTAAAAAAAATCTGAGAAATATGCTTGAATACCTGAAGCAACTTGATGCCGAACTGCTCTGCACGCTCAACGGTTGGAACTGCCCCTACGCCGACCAGCTGATGTGGTTGATTTCCGGGAAGTTTTCCTCAGCACTCATCATCATCGCGCTGCTGGCACTCTTGGCGCGCCACCGCTCTTGGCGTGGCATTCTCACGTTCGTAATCATGACGGCTCTGGTGGTGCTGCTTGCCGACCGCATTTCGTCGGGCATCATCAAGCCCATAGTGGAGCGATTGCGCCCCACCCACGACCCCGATTTGCAAAACATCGTGCATGTGGTGAACGGTTACCGTGGCGGACTCTACGGCTTCGTTTCGAGCCATGCCGCCAACCTGTTTGGCATAGCCACACTCATCAGCCTTGTGCTGCGAAACCGTGGCTCTTGGTTTGCGATGATGGCGTGGGCGGCGATAGTGGCGTACAGCCGCATCTATCTTGGTGTGCATTACCCTGGCGACATTCTCGGTGGCACGGTGATTGGCGTGGGCGTGGCATTTTTAGTGTTCTGGATATGGAAAAGGCTCTCAAAAAAATGGGATATTCCTGCCCCAGATGCGCTATTGAGCCAAACCGACGCAAAAATCATCAATTTCGCCATAGTGTTTAACTTGCTGATAATCGCCATTATCGCAGTATTTAAAAGCTTTTGACGAAAAATAACACGCAAAATATTTTGCAATCTCCAATTTTTGTGATAATTTTATAGCAAAAATAAAACCATTTATTAACTAATTTAATTTACATAATCATGCCAAAAACAATTCCTTTTAAAGAACTACGTCGCATCAAAGACAGTTTACCTGAAGGTTCAATCCACAAAATTGCGGATAAGTTGAACATGACAGACCAATCAGTTCGTAACTATTTCGGAGGTTCAAATTATGAATACGGCACCAATATGGGCGTTCACATTGAGCCAGGTCCCGATGGTGGTTATGTAGTTCTCGACGATACAAAAATTTTAGATATGGCCCTCGAAATTCTTGGACAGAAGGAGGAAGCCTAAAAGTTGACAACAAGAAAGAATAGCATGGGGCCAAACATTAAATAGAATGTGCGAGGTTCCATGCTTTTTTATATCTACAATACATTTATATATTCATCACTTTTCACTTAAATCATCATGGCATCAACTCAAAGCAACAACAACGATCCCAATCGTCTTATCACACTTGCCATTCACACCTACGACCGGGCTGTGATTCTCAAATTCCAACTTGAGCAAGTTGGTATCACTGCAGTTCTCCACAATGTGAACCTGTCGGAGCCGGTGGTGTCGGCTGGCGTGCGTGTGCGCATCAGAGAAAAAGATTTGCCAAAAGCCTTGGCTGTGGTGGAAAGTGAACAGGCACCCAACAAAGCCGCGTTGAAAAACGACCGAAAGGTGCTTATTCCTGTGGATTTCAGCGACTATTCCATCAAGAGTTGCATTGTGGGATTTGAATATGCCCGACGCTATCACGGTAGCGTGGTGCTGCTGCACGCCTACATGAATGCCGAACGCAAATTCACTCTGCCTTTCGGCAGCGACCGTTACGAACGCAGCGGCGACGACGACAACACACTTCGCGCTAAAGCACTCTTGGCAATGAAAAATCTCCGCTCCAAACTCGAAAAGATGATTGTGGACGGAAAATTGGCGAATGTGGCGTTTGAAACGGCTGTGCGCGAGGGTGTGCCAGAGCATTGCGTGCTATCCTGCGCCGAGGAGGTGAAAGCGTGCCTCATAGTGATGGGCACCGCCGGC
>OQVS01002133.1_pt1 | contig 12914 bp, 13 predicted proteins | sample 1691601 | NCBI WGS metagenome assembly OQVS01 (sample SAMN03418268, study PRJEB22391) | human gut metagenome | biome: human-gut; feature: organic feature; material: feces | host: Homo sapiens | place: Tanzania | collected 2013-01 | reverse complement strand
AACGGCAGCATCATCACCTTCCACGACTCGCTGAAGAGCATCGACAAGCTGAAGACGGCACTTCCACAATCCATAGAATGGCTGATGGAACAGGGATACGAATTTAAGATTTTTGATTGAAATTATGAGCAAGAGAATCAATAGTTATCAGGCTGTAGCCTCTTTCGTAAGAGGATTCTTCGAGGCATACGCACGCGGCATTATGGATGCTGCGGTTGGCGGCGATGACTTCCAGAAGAAGAACGACCCGAAAGAGGTGAAGCAGATGATGCTGGAACACTATGGAGAAGTGAACCAGTACTTCTTCGACATCATGTTCTCTACCCTCGTACGACTCAACTACAAGAGTGCGGAAGAGGCAAACGAGCGCATGCAGAAGAATTTCGAGAGTATGAAGAAGACCGTTCCTACCTTCGAGCCTACCATGCTCGACTATCTGCGCATCGCCTGCAAATCGAACCAGCTTTACAAGGCTATGGAAGCTGAATACAAGCGCAACTTCACCTGGCTTCTGCAGGGTAAGTTTACAAGCATAGAGGAGCACGTACGCGATTATACCCATGGTGTGCTCATCAGTCTTGCCGACGAACCGATGGCTATCCATCTGCTGGTACGCATCATCGTGAAGGCATACGCTGCCGGACTGAAGTGTGGCAGCAAGGAAGGCACCCAGCATCAGCTCCACATGCCTACCCTGCACGGTATGCTGCTGAACAATGTGAATATCCTTCTGAACGAGGCTCCGCTGAAGGGCGATCCGGAAGATCCTGTCGCTCTCTTCAAGGAGGCGTGCAGGAACCAGGAGGAAAACATCAATGTACTGTTCAATACATTGAATGATGCCATGAAGGAACTGGCAGAGCAATAATAGAAAAGCCCCTGATGCGAGATATGCATCAGGGGCTTTTCTATTATTCTTCTGCTCCATCACCGTATTCCGTTTACGGTTACAATTCTATGGTTCTGCTGTAACCATCGTTACCTTTAACTTCAGCCTCATGTTCATTCCACCTATATATGTATTTATATTCCGGAGGCAGGATGATGTTACCTCTCCGGTCCAAAAGACCAAACAAACATTTCTGTATTCCTATCATACATTGAGCATAATCACCTCGGAAGTTAGAGATATGCGTGTAAATGGGTTTCACGATGATGTCGTTCATCACCCTCAGTCCCCATCTGCCATCCTGCTGGAAAGGCTCAACATTCTTCAGATATTCCTTCAGTTGCTTGGCAGTCATCTTCTTCTTTACCGTATTCGCCTTCTTCACCGTTATCATCTCATCATTCACGGCAATGATGTTCTGCACCTTCTTCACATAGGTAGGAATGATACCCTTGCCAGCTCTCAACCCCGCAAACATACTCTCCCAGTTGCGAGGCTTGTCGGGCAAGCCGAACTTGCGGTAGTTACCTACGTTGTCGATGATCATACACACCTTATCCTTGTTGTCATGGTTGATACGCAACCCGCGCCCCACCATCTGCAGATACTTGGCAAGCGACAGCGTAGGACGTGCCATCTGGATAAACTCCACGTCAGGACAGTCAAAGCCCTCGTCGAAGAGGTTCACGTTCACCAGACAGTCTATCTCGCTGCGCCTGAAAGCCTCCACCATCTCCTTGCGCATCTTGGCAGGCGTCTTGCTGTCCAGCGCCACGCTTTTCATACCGAGGGCATTGTAGCATGCGGCTATCGCCTGGGCATGCACAATGTCAATGGCATATACGATACCCTTCTTGCCGTCAGCATATTTCTTCACGCTGTCGTAGAGGCGTTGGATCGTCTGCGGAATATTCAGTTTCTCGTCCATCTCCTTGATGGCATAGTCGCCATCGCTGCCTCGTCCTTTCAGCTGGTTCACGGTCATCTGGTCGTTGGAGTACTTGCCGATTACCACATAGTCGTAGGGTGCCAGATAACCACGCAAGATGAAGTCGTTGGTACAAGGAGATTTCAGCAACATCTCGAACATCCTGCCAAAGGATTTCTTGTTCATGCGGCATGGGGTGGCAGTCATGCCAAGTTTCAGAGCCTTCCTGTACCTGTCAAACAGATCTTGATAGGAGTCAGCAATGGCGTGGTGCGCCTCATCCACGACGATGAGTCCCGGCGTACATCCAGCCCCTTCCAGTTCGTCGATATGTCTGTTCAACCATTGAATGGAGAGCACTCTTATCCTTACTTTCGCTTTCATCTCCATTTCCTTCTCCCCATAGACCAGACAGAATCTGTCGAGCGTCTGCTGCATCTGTTCCACCAGTTCACGGCGGTGCGCCACAATCCACACTTCGTCCGTGTCATGGTTATCAAGAAACCATTTCACCACCGCCGCCATCACGTAGGTTTTTCCCGTACCGGTCGGCATCTGCACCATCACCGAGCTGCCAATCCTCTCCTTTTTCCCATTCTCATTATAGAATGTACTGGTAGAATCGGTGGTCAGCACGTTGATAATGTCCTCCAGCATCTTCTGCTGATAATCAAATAGCTTGATTTTCTTCATCAAAAGAAATTATTTCTTCCCAAACAGTCCCCACCCGCACAACTCCACAATCTGTGTAATCCGTGCAATCTGTGGGACTGAAGAAGAAAAAGGCAATAAGCCAACAAGATGAGCCGAGCTTTTATTCAAAGCTCATTTGTTTTACTTCATCCACAGTCTTGTAAGACGACGACCATGCAACAAAGGAATCTGCAAGTTATCAGCAAATTACCCGCAATCCCCCAAATATAAACAGTAAACTATTAACTCTCTTCCTCCAGGCGGTCCCATCCCGCAAAACCTGGCGAGGGCTTTGATGCCCCGCCAACCTTAGAGCGAAGCGGTTCCGAGCACCGGAGGGCGGTTACATCCCTTGCCCTTTTGGAAAGGGCGAGGGCTTGGGAGTGGGTTAAGGACCCTCCCCCAGGGGAGGGACAGGTGGGGCATCCACAGCACTGTAGGGCGATTACACAATCGCCTCTTTAATACTTTCTACAATGTAACGAACATCATCATCCGTTACCATCGGACCCGCTGGCAAGCAGACACCCACCTTGAAGATGGCCTCACTTACACCATTCACGTATGCAGGAGCATTCTGATAAACAGGCTGCTTATGCATAGGCTTCCACACTGGTCTTGCCTCAATCTTCTTGCTCAACATGAAGACACGCAATGCCTCCACATTCTCATTCGGCTGACAGTCAGTGATAGGAGAATCCACCATGTGAATCACACCAGCAGCACCACCAACGGCAGTCTTCACAACCTCCTTATACGCATTCTCCTGACCCTGAATCTTCAGCTTAGGATCAAGCGTAATAGTACAGAGCCAGTAGTTGGAATCATAGTCTGCATTAGGCGCCTCATGCAAGGTAACGCCCTCAACATCCTTCAAGAGTTCCTTGTACAACTCCTGCACATGCTTATGGTGAGCGATGTGATCCTCCAATACAGTCATCTGACCGCGACCGATTCCCGCACAGACATTACTCATACGGTAGTTGTAACCGATGGCAGTATGCTGATAGTAAGGATAAGCATCACGAGCCTGGGTAGCATACCACATCACGTTGTTCTTGCTCTCGGCATCCTGGCAAATCAAGGCACCACCACCAGAAGTAGTAATCATCTTGTTACCATTGAATGACAACACGCCAAACTTACCGAATGTACCCAGCACCTGACCTTTCCATCTGGAACCGCAGCCCTCAGCAGCATCCTCCACTACAGGGATACCATACTTTTCTGAAATCGCCATAATCTTATCGCAATCATAAGGCATACCATAGAGAGCAACAGGAACAATCGCCTTAGGATACTTACCCGTCTTCTCCTTACGATCGATAATCGCCTTCTCCAGCAATTCCGGATCCATATTCCATGAATCAGGTTCAGAATCGATGAATACAGGAGTAGCACCAAGATAAGTAATAGGATGAGAAGAAGCACAGAAAGTAAAGCTCTGCACGCACACCTCATCACCAGGGCCTACGCCACTAGCCAGCAAGCCCAAGTGAACGGCAGCAGTACCAGCGCTCAGCGCCACCACCTCACGAGACAACTCAGAGCCATCGCTATTCTTAGAAACGAAAGCCTTGAGGTCATCCTCAAAACCATTCACGTTAGGACCCAGAGGCACCACCCAGTTGGTATCAAATGCCTCCTTCACGTATTTCTGTTCCTCACCAGTCTCGCTCATGTGAGCCAGACAAAGATAAATAGTCTTTCTTTCTTCCATTTGTATATTGTATTTAAAGTTTATTCATTAACATTCTCCCCCAACATCCCCAGCCATACCCTTCACCCCCAGGAAGCAGCCCTTCTCCCAGACAACAGCCACTCCACCCCAGGCGGTCCCAGCCCGCAAAACCTGGCGCAGACCTTTGATGGTCCGCCAACCATAAAGCGCAGCGGTTCCGAGCACCGAGTAGGGCGGTTTTCTCCCTCGCTCCTGAGGAGAGAGGGCTGGGGTGAGAGGTGGAGCCTTCCTTAAGGGTAAGGAAGGACGGGTAGGTTTTCGAAAAAACACCTTCTTTAATGGTAAAGAAGTATGGGTACGTTTTCGAAAAAATCCTTCTTTCTAAAGAGAGCCAGAGAATTTCGAAAACAACCTTCTTTTCCCTTTAAGAATTCCTAGGAATCCCAAATATCCTAGGAATGCCCCCACACTATTATGCATTACATCATCCGTTTCACAAAGCCCTTTACAAAAGGCGAATTGTGAAACCTCAATAATCCCCGATAAGCAGATTCCCGATAAGAGGATTTTCTTAGTTTTAAAACCAATTCCTCCGAGCAGGAATCCTATCGGAACAAAGAGTGCCATATTCAGCAGTACCTCTATTAGGTCTGCAGGATAATCCACCTTATTCCAGATATCGGAATAGTTCCAAAATGGCATCAACTCGACATGTCGTTCCATGACACTAGCTCTACAGATCACGGTAGAACAAAGAACCAGGAAATAGTACTCCGCAAGCAAAGCCCCAAGCACGAACCTCTTTGCTCTACTCCCCTTCATCACCAGCATCCCAATCACGATTGCAACAGAAAGCACAAGAAAGGAGATGAGTACATACTCTACAGGAATCCTAGGATTCAGCCATTCGTAGAATTCATCCATGAAACACTAAACTTCCTCCCCTGCAAACTTCACCTTTCTACCAAGCACGGTAGCGAATATCATTTCGATATCCTTCCAGAAGGAGTAATGGCGATAATAATAGCAGTTAAGGCGAACCTTATCAGGGTATATCACCTTGTCATTATACTCAGTAGCAATCTCCTGCATAGGGCGAGTATCCCCCTCTGCCTGTTTCTTTGCTACATACTCAGAAATCATTTCATCCTCCAGGCGATACTTCAGCGTAGCAGGTCCCGTGATACCAGGACGAAGCTTCAGTACATCCCTGTCATCACCCTCCAACTTATCAGCATAACCAGGAACATCAGGACGAGGCCCCACAAAACTCATGTTACCAATCAACACGTCCCAAAGTTCCGGCAACTCATCAATCTTATAATGGCGGAGCTTCGCACCAAACGGAGTGATTCTGCTATCACCCGCCACCGATACCGACGAACCATTATGACTCACCACCATCGAGCGGAACTTATGGCACTTAAACAACTTTCCCCCCTTGCCCACTCTCTTCTGAACAAAGAAAGCCGAACCTCCCGGCATCTTCTTATGAATAAGAAAAGCCACAAGCGGAAATATCCACCATATCAAAAGCAAACCGCAAAGGGATGCTACTATATCAAATAATCTTTTGAAAATCATGACTGCAAATATTATCTTAACACCTTATATGCAAGCTTTAACAACCAACTTGGCGATATCATCAACCAATACATAGCATAGGCATAAACTACTGCCATAAATCCATAGCTCAAATCTTTCTTGATTTGCAGACGCAACTCCAATTGACTTTTAGCAAACGCCTTACCATTACGTCGATTCTTAAACATATCATCAGTCATTCGGAAATTAAGAACAACATCAGGTATATTAGCTATCTTACATCCGTGCTTATATCCCTCATGCCATAATCTAGTATCCTCATTACGAACATAATCTGTAGGATAATGCCAACCTGCCTTATCAAAAAAACTACGTCTGAACATTACTGTTGGATGAGCCACAGGATTTCGTTTTGCAAAGAAAGCACGACACTCTTCTGATGTACAAGGATAAGAAGTAACTTTTCCTCTATTCATGCCATTTTCATCAATTTCATTGATAGCTCCACCTACCACATCTACTTCTGGGTGATTCTGCAAATAATTAACTTGCTTTTCAAATCGATCCGGGGTTGAAATATCATCAGCATCCATACGTGCTATAAATTGATAGTCTAAGGGCATAACAACAGACAACAACTCATTCAGTGATTTAGCTAAACCTTTATTTTCATCCCTTTTATAGATATGAATCCTTGCATCTTCTAAACTAGAGAGATATAAATCAACATCATCCTTTATATGACCATCATATTGAATATAAAAGTCAAAATCAGAATATGTTTGATTCAATATACTATTTATAGCTTGCGAAACATAGTCAACATTATCATTAAGATAAAGAGACATTATTACAGCAATTTTCATATCAAATTATTCTTTTGGAAGTTCAAATTCACAAATAAAGTGTCTTTCCCTCTTCTCCAAAGGTGGTAATTCCATATAATTATTATAAAGATTTCTAAGATATTTATCTGTTTGATGAGGCAGATTTACTTGTAATCCTTCAAAAGAACCTTTAGTCACAGGAACAAATACATCCATATCAAATATCTCGCCATTATAATACTTACGCCCTGTAGGAATTCCCCATTGATTACCATTTTTGGAAGACGAGACAAACTTATCAAACCAATAAATCCATTTACCATGTGGTGCAAATCCACACAAAGTGCCTATCACCTTTTTAAAAAGGTAGCGCTTCTTCAAACTAGAATCCAAATTCGTATATTCCTTCAATTGACGACTAGGGTATTGTGTGTAAAGTCTACAAATAGATATAAATTGAATACTATTTGCAAAAAAACCCTTTATCTTTTGCAAAAGAATACTATCAGGTACTACATCTATTGGAAAAACATCCATAAATATACCTTTAGGAAAAGGAGACGTAACATTATGAATTTCAACATCTTTAGAATCCTTTCTAAAGATTTTCAAGAACACAGTGTTTGCATCTGAGCTTTTATTTGGATAAGTATATTCATATTTTTCACCTAATTCTCCATTTTCCAACAAATCGAGCAACACATTATAATCAGCACGAGGCATCATTACATCAAGATCATCGTCCCAAGGTATAAACCCCTGATGCCTAACAGCTCCTAAGCAAGTACCTCCTGACATCATATATGTTAGCTCATACTTATCGCATAGAGCTGCAACATCTTTATATATATCAAGAATTGCACTCTTAAGTTGAGCGGATTCCTCAGGAGACAATTCTCTTAAATAGTCGCTCTTATGTGACAATTCACTCATTATCTGACTTTCCGATTTCATAAGTTATTATTTTTTAATGAACTATTTTTTATAAACTTTATCCATATATATCCTCCATTTCTGCTATCGTAGAAATCATTTTATCCTTCATATTACCATGAATATTCCAACCTAATGATTTAAGTTTTTCTACAGAAAAAATAGATTTAGTTACGACATTAAAACCAGACTTTTCAGCACAAGAAGGAATATTAAAAACAACTTTTTGATTTCCAATCTCAGCAACTAAATCTGCAAGTTCTTTTATAGTGATATTGGATGATTCATCAGCAACATTATAAGCCTGCATATTTTCTCCTTTCAATAAAATATACAATAGAGCAGATGCGCAATCCACAACATAACACCATGAACGATATTGCTCACCATTACTTTTCATAACAATATTCTGACCAGCAATTACATCACGAAGAAATTGTGCAAAAACTCGGTTATCAGATTCCGTGAAATGAGGACCATAAGTGTGGCTAAGACGTGCAATTACAGTATCAACGTTATATTCTGCGCCATACGATACACATAAAGTTTCGGCCGTTCGTTTACTTGATGGATAACAAGAACGTGGATTTGTCAGATTTACATATCCATTATAACCTTCGGTAAAGACACGCCCATCACCTTCTCCATAAACTTCTCCTGTTGACACATAAAGGAAGCGTTTTAAACCATGTTCTTTGCCATAATCTATTAAATTACAAACACCATAAACATTTGATTTAATAATTTCAACAGGATATGATACAAAGAAATTTGGACTAGCATTACTTGCAGCATGCATAATATATTGAAAATCCACATTACTTTGTAGAGGATCTAGAACATCGTATTTTATAAAGTGGAATGCAGCATCATTTATATAGTTTTTAAAACGAGCCAAAGCTCGTTTTTCATTTCTTCCAGATGCATAAACATGATAATCCTTATTAGGATGAGCCATTAATATCTCCACAACACACGAACCTATCAGTCCTGTTGCTCCTGTTATTAAAATATTACACCCACTCAATTTATCCCAAGGTAAATCGAGTGTGGCTACATTATAAATATCGTCTTTATAAGCCATAAAATAATTATTTAAGCCACTCGTCTTTGTTAATATGCATTAAAGCTTTCAAAATTTCCAGGTCTTCAACAGTCGTAATTTTAATGTTCTTTTCCGAACCAGGAACAATGTGCATCTCTATTCCACCAATCTCTGCAATAAGCGTGCAAGAAGCCACACTGTCTATAATCCCTTTCACCTTAGCCATTTCATGTACTTTTATAATATTTCCAAGCCGAAACGTTTGAGGAGTTTGAGTTCGAATCAATTTATCTCTAGGAATACTTTTATCTGTTGTAAAGCCATCTTCACTTTCAAGAATAGCCTCTCGACACTGAATTCCAGTAACAGCATATCCATAAGCCTTACAAATAGCAATATTACTACTTATGATATCTTGACCTAAGAGAGGACGAACAGAATCATGAATAAGAACCAAATCATCATCATTACATCCAACTTCTTTCAAACCATAGACACCATTGTGTATGGATTCCATACCAGTATTACCACCTGAAAATATCCACTTTAGTTTGTCTATGCAAAATTGATTAGCATAAGCCTGCAGTACTGTTTCCCATCCTTTAAGACATACAACAGCAATTGCATCTACATCAGGATGAGTTTGAAAACATCTCATTGTATGTATGACAATTGGACATCCATCTACGTGCATAAATTGCTTTGGAATATCCTGACCCATTCTATTGCCAGAACCTCCCGCTATTAAAAGAGCTATATTCATTGTATATAAAAATAAAAAAATATAAATAATTAAATATTACTACTTCTTTAAGTAGTCACTACTATAAGTATTCTTTATACATAACATGATATCCAAATTCTATCTTTTAAATAAGAAAAAACAGATATCATTGTCAAACGATAATAATCAGTAAGCTCATACAAGCTACATAAAGCAGAAGTGTCAAAGACTATTGTGGCATTCTGCCACAACGCATCTTCTTCCTCTTGAGAAAAATATGGCGGTTGATAGATATTCATAATTACTTAGCCCAGAACAAAAAGACCATGTTATTTATTAAAAAGTGAAAGATATGCATTTTTATAGTTAGCCTTTATTTTCTGAGGACAAAATTTTTCTTCAACCATTGCAACATCTACAGTTTTACCTATCGTATTGCTAACCACATTAACAAAAGAAGAATAATCGTGATATTTAAAGATAGAAATTCCTTCAATTCCTTCTAAATGATCATAAATTCTAACTCTATCTGATAAAACTACAGGCGTATTATTCATCAACGCTTCCAGAGCAACAAAAGAAAAAGCCTCATATCTTGACGGAACAACAAGCAATGAAGATTTTATATATAAATCTTTAAGTTCTCCATCAGTTATATTAGTATGTTTTATCATATCAGAACGCAATTTAATAGTTCCTTTTCCAACACAATGTATCTCATACATCCCCTCGGGCAAATGAAACAAGTGTTCAATTCCTTTATTCGTTTCATCCAAACGACCAACGAACAATATCATTTTGGGATTTTTTTGCAAAACATTAATTGGCTTTTGAAATTTTGACCAATGAGGTATACAAACAACATTATTATGATACTTTTTAAATATTTTAGTATCCTCATTATTTATTGTGAATATAAGATCAACATCACCCAACACATAACGAGTTATTAAATGAAAAAATAATTTTCCCAATAAAGGTCTTCGCAACGCATAAAACGGATGAAAATGTGGAGAAAGGACAATTTTTTTATGAAATTTCTTGGCACATTTTACAGCAACAAGCAAGGTAAATGAATACGCACCATGAATATGAACCACATCAGGATTGAATTTTTGTATACTATCACAGATTTCTTGTTTGTCAAGCCAATACTGATGAATGAAAGGATCTGAATGACGAGAATAATCTACCGTTGGGAAAAATTTAATTTCTTCATCATCCAAAAACAGACGAATAAGACCTTGACAATTAGCATCTATTCCAGCACATTTATTAAGAGGAGTCTCTCGAATTTGCAAAACTTTAACCATATATCAATTTAATTATTTTTTTCAACATAAGATAAGTATGTATTTTTAACATACGATAATAGCGGTATACTACATTAGTATGACTTACCAAATATGGAATACTATACAATTCTTTGGAAGACAAAAGAAGATTCGATTCAGTAGCACCAGCTCCCGCCTCTTCTAATACAACCTTTATATCCATAAAAACATAAGAAAATTTTTTTTCAAGCAATCTATAAAGCAATTCAGAATCTCCAGAAAGTTTATAACTTATATCATACAGATTCTTTTTTAACATCGAAAGTCTAAAGAAAATAGCTTGATGACAAAAAGCATATGGTAGTTTTTTAAAATTTGGCTTATGTACAGAATATGTACTACCATTTACATATTCAGCATATCCAATATAAATATCATTATAAGGGAATTGACATATTTCAAAATTTACCATTTTTAATATATCAGGCGAAGCAAAAGCATCTCCAGCATTTAAGAAAACACAAAAGTCACCAGTTGCTGCAACTATTCCTTTATTCATGGCATCATATATACCATTATCCTTTTCACTTATATAATAATTAATTATATCTTTATTATCTTCAATTATAGATTTCGTATTATCTCGACTATTACCATCAATTATAATTAATTCATAGTTTTTATAGCTCTGCTTACGAACACTATCTAACGTTATTTTTAATGTTGTTTCTGCGTTAAATGTAACTGTAATTATACTAATTTTAATATTCATTGTTTTAAACTTTTAATTGCCGTTAACTTCCAAGTAATTATCAAAAAAATAAACAACATTGTATAATGCTGAATATTAATATGAAAGGGACGCTGTAAATAACCAACACTTAAAATAAATGCTGCATAAAGGATATTTTTATTAAGATATCCTCTGATAAATGCAATAAACATTGGTAAGTATATAAAAAAAGAACCTATTATACCATCCTTAGCTAATGTTTCATAAGGATTATCTGCCATATATTGTCCCATATAAAAGCGAGTAGGTCCAATTCCGAACATTGGATTACTCAAAAATGTTTTTTGAGCCATTTCTGTCAATATCGCACGAGAACTATCATGCATCATATCATATGAAGTTCCTATTCCTAAACGGCCAAAAGTAAGGAAATATATCGGTGAATCTTTATCCATAAGAAGATAGGCACCAAAAACAAGAAAAGTCGCCAGAAAAGTTGCCAAAACTTTAACTTTAATTGTTGTTTGCATGAGATAGTAAAACAAAAGATATAAGAAAACCTGAATAATAAAAGCCAACGAAAATGTAAACAGAAGGCAAATTATCAAAGGTACTTCTATAACTTTATCTTTTACGTAGATTTTATTAAAAACAAGCACAAACATACCCCAAAAAGCCATTGCACCAGGTTCATCAAAAATCCCAGCGAATCGTATAAAACCATTTCCAAATATATTAGTAAATGTTCCATATACCAATGCTCCTGTTCGACCATCCATTTCTCTGAAAGTCATTATAACATGTTCACCAAATAGCAAAGTTAGAACAGATGAAATCACGCCGAGTAAAGCTATTCCTAATATCATCCTATCATAATAAAATAAAAAGCGCTTTACACCCAAACAATTAATAAACGAAATCATGAAAAACCCCCATATAATATATGTCACTTGCTTAAAGTATTCTGTATCAGAAGACTGGGTCAAAGAGACTAGCGTACCAAATACCTGCACCATACATAATGGTAAAAGCTTAGAATATGGCTTAACAACGCCCATCATAGCAGCACAAACGAACAACACAAAAGAAACAAGCATTAAAATCGTTATCGAAGGGAGTGGTAAAATTAGATTAAACACATAGGGATAAGTTGAAAACAAAATACCAACGATAACTACAAATCCTATTTTTCCTCCTATTGACAAGCGATTTATATTATTTTTTAAAGACATTTTCATAATATTTATTTATAACATATATTTAAAAATAAAAGAAGATCAGGTTATATATAAACATGCTTATACTTTCGGTAGTAAATATCTAACAACCTAACTTTTAAACTTCTTAAAAGATGACAGCGAACAACTTTCCATATTTTAAGAAAACTTATTTTCTTAGCTTTATAATATTCGGGATGTTTTTTTATTAAAACCTCAACATTATACTCTGTAGATAATAACGTTTTGTAACAGTCTATCTCTTTTAAATAATTTGGGTATAATGCATTTGCTAGAGCCGGCGACATTCCCCAGGAGTTGTAGAGATTATTTAAAACAACATGCTTCCTGTCTACATATTCGATATCTTCAAAATGATAAAATATCAACTTACATCTATTTCCTTTATAATTTACAACAATTTG
>OQVS01002132.1_pt1 | contig 12923 bp, 6 predicted proteins | sample 1691601 | NCBI WGS metagenome assembly OQVS01 (sample SAMN03418268, study PRJEB22391) | human gut metagenome | biome: human-gut; feature: organic feature; material: feces | host: Homo sapiens | place: Tanzania | collected 2013-01 | reverse complement strand
AGTCGGCGTTCCAAGAGAAAATGTTTTTGATTTTTTAAGGACGGCTTCGAGCGGAGCTATCGCTGGAGTTAGCGATTTAACGACTTCGGTAGACGGATTAAGCTCCGTAGTGAACGCTTACGGTTCTGAAGTTTTAAATGTTAATGAAGCAAGCGATATAATGTTTGCCACTCTCAAATTAGGAAAAACGGATTTCACTCAAATAGCGAATACCGTATCTAATGTTATTCCAGTCGCTTCGGCAATAGGTGTAAAGTTCCACGATATAGGGGCGGCTATAGCGGTAATGACGGCTCAAGGAACGCCGACTGCAAAGGCAACAACTCAAATAAGACAGGCTTTAGTCGAATTAAATAAAGAAGGTTCTATAGCCTACGAAACTTTTAAAAGTATAACGGGAAAAACTTTTAGAGAGTTTATAGAGGGAGGCGGAAATCTACAAGAAGCTCTTAATTTAATGTCAGAAACTGCAAGTTATAATAAAAAAGAAGTTACGAGTTTATTCTCAAGCGTTGAGGCTGGAAACGCCGTTTTATCTTTATCTGGTAAAAATGCTCAAAAGTTTAAAGACGCTTTGGAAGAGGTTAAAAACTCTGCTGGGGCTACGAGCGAGGCTTTTCAAAAAATAGACGATGGACCAGCTCGAAGATTTGAAAGAATAAAAGCGGAAGTGGACTCTCTTATAATAGAATTAGGAAATAGTCTCTTGCCAGTAGTGGAAGAAAAATTATTGCCAGCCTTCAAAGACACTTTAATACCTACGGCGGAAAAATTGGTAATAAAAATATCCGATTTAATAACAGCGTTTAGAGAATTACCCGCCCCCGTTCAGACTGCGGTTGTAGGTTTTGTGGGATTAGCGGCAGGTTTCGGACCAGCTTTGCAAGGAATAATTTCACTTAAAAGTGGATTTGTAACGGCTACAAAAACTATAAAAGATTTCGGTAAATCGGTTGGATTATTAAAAGATTATGTAGTCTCAATTAAAGCGTTAAGCGGAGTATGGAAAGCTTTAAATACAGTTATAGTTGCAAGTCCAATCGGAATAATAACGGCGGTAACGGTAGGACTCGGCGCTTTGGCGGTTAAGGCGTATAAAACAGGACAGGAATTAAGAAAACTCAAAGAAGAATTAAATACGAATACTTATAAAAATCTCGGAGAGTTTAATACCGTAAATAGAGAAGCTAAAGATATATCGAAGCTATTTATAGAATATAATAATTTGGCTAAAGCTAAAAGTTTGGACGAAAAACAAAGCGAAAGATTAAACGAACTTACGCGGGAGATTACCGAATTATTCCCCGAATTAAAAACCAAAATGATTGACGGCGTTAATTATATAGATAACGCCAAAAATAAAGTCGAAAACTTTACCCTTGAAACCGAAAGAGCTTTAAGAGACGACACTAAAAAACAATTAGAAGAATGGGCTAAAATAAAAGAGCAAGCGGAATTCAAATTAAAAGAAGCGGAAAGGACTTACGAGGGATTTGGCGAAGGTTATAAAGACACAAGCGATTATAAAAACACAGAAAAAGAATTAACCGAAGCTACGGCAAAATACGAAGCGTTATCAAAAGCGGTAACGGAGCTTAATAGCAACGAAAGATATAGGCATTCATTAACCGTAGACGGAATAGACTTAAAAGAAAAATCAAATAATGTAGATAGCGATTCGATTAACCTTATAAAATTAGAAACTGAAAATACAAAAAATAAAACGAAAACTTTTAAAGAATATTTGGAAGAATTAAAGAATGTCGAAGAAGAGGAAAAAAGGAGAGTTTCAAACCTTCGAGCTTTAGGGCAGGAAATAAACGACACGGAAGCGCTTGAAACTAAAAAAGAAAAAGTCGGCGCTATACTTTCCGAAATGAGCGCAGCTTTATCAATGAATAGTCAGCAAATAAAATATTTAAGCGATAATTACGGCTACGCTCTGGATAATATAAAAGGCGATAAGTTTTCCGAATTGGTTAAAGAAATCGAAAAGTCTATAGAGGAATACGAAAGAGGCGTGGAAATAGCCGAAGAGTTTGGAGATAAAATAAGCGACACCGAAAAAGCATCTCAAAAAAGCGAGATTGTCCGAAAGGGAATTGAAAATATCGCAAACGAAATAGAGCTTACTTCCGAACAAGTCGAAATATTAAAAGAAAAGTTCGAGGAATTATATAAAACTCCAAGCCAAAATATATCGGAATATTTTAAAAGCAATCTGGCTCAAATGCTTACGGATACTATAGGTTATATCGGCGATATGTATTCGGCAATAAGTAATATAAAAATTAACGCCATAGAAATGGAAATGGATAGAAACGAGGAGAGAAAAGAAGCGGCTATTAAAGCGATAGAGGAAGAAAAAAACGCCAAATTAAAAGCCATAGGAATAATGGAAAATAGCGAAAAACAAAGCTTACTTACAAGCATAAAGCAAATAAAGAATAGACAGAAAGTCGCGCTCGGACTTTACGAGCAAGAAAGATTGCAACAAGAACTAAAAGAAAAAGAGCAGGCTTTGGCTAAAATCGAAATAGAAGAAGAAGCAAAATTAAAGCAAGCGGAAATAGAGAAAAATTATAATAATGAAAAAATGCGACTTGAATATAATTCAAAAAATGAAAGCTGGAAAATGTCCGTTTCGCAAGCCACTACCTCTTTGGCTCAAGCGGCTATTAGCGCAATATCTTCGGCAATGTCTGTTCCTTTTCCTGGCTCTATAGTAGCTTATGCAACTTTACTTGGAATAGTGGCGTCTGGGGCGGTTCAGATAGCGGCTTTACAAAAATCAAAACCGCAAGAGCCTAAATATTTGGCAAAAGGCGGAATAGTCGGAAGGAGAGCGGGCGGAATAAACGCCGTCATAGGAGAAGGTCCGAACGATGAAGCGGTTATTCCTTTGGAAGATAGAATACTCGGAAAAATAGGAGATAAAATATTTAACGCGGCTAAAGAAGAAGAGGGGGAAAACAAAACGGAAAATAACAATTCGTATTATCAGCCTATAATATTAAAATTGGACGGAAGAGTTGTCGCTCAAACTATATTGAATATAAGTAAAAGAGGCGTAAAAGTCGTAAGCGAAAGAGGTATATTATGAGAGTGCTATGCGATAATATATTTAATAATAATAGCTGGACGGCTTCAAGTTCGGATGATTTTTTTCCTATTGAAAATATATTTGATTATCAGAGATTGAATATAGGCAAATTTAACGATAAAAAATTAGGAGTTTTAAAAGTATCAGGCAGTGGCGATAAAGTTATAAACTCTTTTGCAATATTTAATACTAACGCTTATTTAGTAAAAATAGAAATTAATAATAACGAAGAGATGAGAATATATTCTATAGATATAAATGCAGATAAACAGGTAATATATAATATATCTCCAATAAAGTTTTTAGAATGCAAAATAACCTTTTACGGAAATGAAACAAACGAAAATAACCTTGAATGTGGATATTTAATAATAGGCGAAGCCGTAGATTTCCCGCCGCATGATAAAATAAAAACGCATACTATTAATTATACTCATAATCAATTTTTTTCCGTAACCAATCATTATTTTCGAAGAGTTTTGCCTGTTCGTAAATATGATATTTGGAAAGTGTCTTTTTCTTATCTAACTAACGAAGATAAAGAAAAAATAGAAAAGTTTTTTGAAGATAGCGATTTTTATCCTTTTGTATTACAAGTTTGGAAAGAAGCGGATTTAAGCGAGAGTTCCGAAGGAAATGAAACTATATCATACGCTAAATATGGAGTGGGTAAATATGGGAAATCAAAATATGCATCGAAAGAACAAATTAATTTATCTAACGAAAAAGTCGGAGCGAAATATTATATGAAAGCTGGTTTATATGTTTTGACTAACGATAAAATAGATTTTAAAAAAGGGAAAAACGATTTATATCAATATTCGACAGAATTATCTTTTAGAGAGGTTAATTAATGAGTGGCAATACATTTGAATTGATAGAAGAGCCTTCAAGTATTCCATTGACTTTGGACGCATATAATAAACAGCAGCAACAGCACACCTTTTGAAAACAGAACACATTTGTATTGGGCGCATATAATAAACAAAATGAAATATTAAATAAAATGATATTCTTACACACTGCTTTTGAAGGCATTAAATTAGATATTTCGGATAATAGCAAACCGCCAGTAATTTTGAAAGGTTCTATTTGTCCATTTTGTTATTCAATTTTTGAAGCGAAAGAAAATATAATATTAAAAGATAACTGTAAAGAAGCAAATCAAAAATATATAATATTAAAATTATCAAATAACGGAAAAGAATTAATCCCCGAAATAACGGAAAGTTTGATTGCAAATTATAACGAAGAGCTTGGCGGTTTTTATTCGACTGCTAATAATAGCGTATCTAAATATATTCAATGCATTATAACTTACGCCGCAGATGAGAATAAATACGGAATAAGTTATTTTGATATATATAATAACGAGGTGTATTAAAATGAGATTTAATTTAATCAGAGAACCAGCAGAAAACCCAATAGATTTATTAAATAGTTATAGACAGCAAAATATAATGATGCAAAAAATAAGAGTTTTGCATACGGCTTTTGACGGTATAAAATTAGCTAATTGGAGCGATTCAAATAGAGAACTTCCAAATATATTAATCGGAAGCGTCTGCGAGTTTGGAGGGCGATTATTTGAAGCCGAAGACAATATTATTCTTACTGACAGTGACGACTCGGACGGCGAAAGATTTATAAGGCTTGCGATAGTAAGAGAAAATCAAGTTATTGATTCGGATAGCGATTATTTAATTGCCGAATTGGTAAGTTCCAAGATGCCCGAATATGATTATTATAACAGAGGCTTTTATTCAAAAGTAGACGGTTTTATAAAATATAAATATTTAAGAATTTCAATGAAATATAGCAAAACTTTGGGAGGTTATGTTGAAAAGAAATATTGGAATATAAATGATTTGATGCGAGCGGGAATAACATTTAAAAAGCATTCCGTATCTTTTGGAGTGGGAGAGCATGAGTTTGAAGTTCCAGATAGCGCAAATAGTATAACCGTTCATTTAGTAAGCGGTGGAGGTGGCGGGTCTCCAAATCTATCACAAATCGCTGATTCAAAAAATGCAGAAACAGGCGGCGTTTCTAAAATATCTATAAACAATAAAGATATAACAGTTTGTGGAGGAGGAGTAGGTGGTTATTATTTAGGTAATTTAAAATGGCAAATGGGTATAGGAGGAAAGGCTTCTGGAATGGGAAAGTTAATTCAAGGAACATCTGTTCAAAGAGTTAACGGAACTGGAAATAATCCAAAAGGAGCAATATTGATGAATAATATTACATTAGCCTCTGGCGGTAATGGAGGAGACGGAGGTCAAGCTGGGGGAGGTTCTGGTTCTGCAGCTATAGTTGAAATAACTAGAGCTATACTCGGTAATAGTAAACAAATAAAAATTACGGTTGGAGCTGGAGGAAAAGGTGGAGAAAATTGGCAAAGTTCTTTACCAGTAGGTGGTAAGGGGCAAGACGGTTCTGCGGTTGTAGAATATTTTTCACGAGGATGATTTATTTTTATATTTAAATTAAAAGGTTTAAACTATGTTAAAAAGTTTTGCAAATATAATAGAATTAGATATAGCAAGCCCAGATACAAAATTAATATTTGTCCCTAGAGGCGGGGTTTGGATAGCTCCGATAAACGAAATAGTTTCAAATATTTCAAAATCTTATTTTAACGATATTGTTAAAATTAACGAGGCTATGCTATATAATCTATTTAATATAGGTTCGATTACGGTTATAGATGCAAACAGCAATTCAGCAGACAGAGGATATGTCGAGGTTTTTAATTGGGAAGATTTGTACAATCAAAATAAATCCTATTTTCAATATAAAGAAAATGGAATAAGCTATATAGCGATACATTTTAATAACTTTGAAACTATATATACAAAAAAGAAAATAATAATAAATATTAAAAAATTATTCTGCACAAGAGAATGGACGGACAATAATAATAAACTAACATGCATGGATAAAGACTTGATTATCGAGCCGAGAATAGAGGAAATAGACGGCGCATGATACGATTATTGTTCCAAAGGTTAGAACTAAAAGTTCTTTGATTTTTTTCATAGTGTTCATGAGTGTATTATATATTCTTTATTTTTTGATTATTTATTCGTCTTTCGGATATAAACTCATCTGCAAAAATACAAAAAAATCGGTTTACACCTTATTATATTACATATAAAAAGCTTTAAAATGGATGAATTTATCAATTATTGGACGATAAGGAGAATATTTCCCAAAAAACACGATTCATTGAGCAGAATTTGAAGGTTGATTGATGGAAAAAGTGCTAATTTTGCACCCAGAAAAAGAAATTGGTATATTTTAGGTTTAAGTATATAAGTTTTTTAATTAAGTGTTATTAGGTATAAATTTAGTAGATTAAAAAAACAAAGAACCGTGGGTGCTGTGAAGTTCCCACGGTTCTCTTTTTATTTGCCATACTTGCTTGGTGCCACGCCATATTTGTTCTTGAAGCATTTGTAGAAATAGGTGGAATCAGAGAATCCCACTTTCTCGCTGATTTCTGCCACGGAGTATTCGCCTTCGAGCAGCAGTTTGGCGGCGATGCGGAGTCGCTCGTTCTGGATGTACATGTTAGGCGATACACCCATGATGCTCTTCGTGCGGTTGTAAACCGTGGTTCTGCCCAGGTTGAGCAACTCTGCCAGTTTATCCACATTGAAACCGTTGTCGCCGATGTGCTGTGCCACGATGGCTTCCAATGTATCCTTAAACTTCTTGTCGAGAGCAGACATATAGAGGGTAGGCTCATTCTTTTTCAGTTCCTTTACAGGCTTAATCTTGATGGTCTTCTCTGCAGTCTTCTCAGTTGTCGACTCTTTCTCGGCTTTCTCAGTTGTCACCTCTTTCTCTGCTTCGGTTTTTACCTCTTTCCCCGCTTCTTCCGCCATCTTCTTCTCATGGGCAGATTTCTTCTGCTTCATGTCTGATGCCACGAATTGCAGGGCTCTTGCCACGAGCAGCTTGAAGTTGCAAGGCTTCACCATGTAGTCATCCACAAAACTCTTGTATGCCTTCAGTATGTGGTTGGCATCGTCAAAGGCTGTGAGCATGATTACCGGGATGTCTTGTGTCTCAGGATCTGCCTTCAGATTGCTTACAATCTCGTAGCCGCTCATGCCTGGCAACATGATGTCGCTAATCACGAGGGCTGGCTTGATTCGCCTGATGTTCTCGTATCCCGTCTTTCCGTTCATGAAGGCTTCCACACGGAAGTAGACAGAGAGTTCCGACTTGATCTGTTCCATCATGTCTGGGTCGTCTTCAATCACCACCACCGTCACGTTGTTGATAGCCTGAGGTGTCATCTCCTTCACTATCATGTCGATTTCTTCCTTATCCACGCTGCTGCTATCGATGGCTTTTGTGGTTACGAAATCTTCTGGTTCAAACAGATTCTGGTCGGTAGGCAGGGTAAGCGTAAAGATGCTTCCGCCCAGGTTGTCTGAACGCTGGTAACTCAAATCGCCTTTGTGCAGCTTCGCCATCTCGTAGGCAGTATAGAGTCCGATACCCATACCGCCCTTCGATACATAGCCGTGCATGAATGGCTTGAAGAGGTCTTTCTCTCTTTCCGGTTTAATGCCAGGACCATTGTCTTCTATCTGGAAAATGAGTTCCTCGTCTTTCAGGGCGAGTTTCACCTCGATGGCGCCATTGTCTGGGGTGTATTTCACGGCGTTGCTCAGCAGATTATACACGATGGTTTCCATCTTGTCGTGGTCAAAGTACATCTTGTAGTTGCTGCTCCATGGTGTCATCAGCATGTTGATGCCTTTTTGTTGTGCCACCTGTCTCACGTCGTTGAAGATGTTTCTGATGAATATCACGATATCGCCTTCTTCCATGGTGAGTTTCATGTTGCCCGTGTTCGCCTTGCGGAATTCCATCAGTTGGTTGATGAGCCGCTGCATCCTTCGGGTGCTTCGGGTTAGGGTGAACAGGGCGTTTCTTGATGAACCTTCCTTGTTGTTCAGCTTTGCCACGGCACTCTGGATGATGGCGAGTGGAGTGCGGAACTCGTGCGAGATGTGGGTGAAGAACTCGATGCGGAAATTCGACATCTGTTTCTCCATCTCTATCTGCTGGTTCAGGTTGAAGTTTCTCAGCCATGATCGGTAGAACAGGAAGCTGACGCCACCTATTATAATAAGGTATATCGTCCATGCCCACCAGGTGTTGTACCAAGGTTCGCGGATGGTAATCTTGAACAGCGTCTCCTCGCTCCACTTGTTGTTGCCGATGAAGGTGCGCAGGTGGAGCGTGTAGGTGCCTGGCGGCAAACTGCTGAAGTCGGCATGGTTCACACTGGTCATCGGGCACCAGTCATTGTCGAGTCCCTCCAGGTAATACTGGTACATGGCATTCTTGATGTGCGGATAGTCGAAGTTAGAGAAGAAGATGCTCAGCGAGTTCTTGTCTGAAGGCAGACTGATTTCCCGGGTATGGTTCAGTGCCTTGGTGAGCAGATCTTCGTTTTCGGCTTCGTAGATAGAGATGCCGTTGATGGTCATGTTGGTGATGGTTGCCTTGGTGCCGTGCGGATACTCCTTGGTTTCCTGGTTGGGAGAGAGAAACAGCAGACCATTGCTGGTTCCGAAGGTGATGCGGCCATCTTCTAGATTTACAGCGCAGTTTTCCGTAAAGTTGTTGCTCGAGATGTCCTTCGCCACTTGATATGAACGGATGTCGAGCGTCTTGCAGTTAATCTTCGCTAATCCTTCTTCTGTTCCAATCCAAATGTTGCCATACTGGTCTTCTGCCAGCGAACGCACGGTGTTGGTAGTGAGTCCGTTGGTTGTATTGAAGAGCTTGCAGTCCAATTTCTGGGTCTTCTCATTGTAGATACATCTCATCACGCCCTTGGTGGTTCCAAACCACAGTGTACCATCATGCGCTTCGATTCCGCAATCTACTTCGCTCACCGGAAGTTTCTCGTTTTCCTCGTTGAATCTCAGAATCTTCTTGTCGGTGATATGTCGTTCGCGGGTATCCACCATGGCGATGCCGTTGTTGGTAGAAGCCCACAGTCTGCCTTTCTTGTCCAGGAACAGGTCGTGGATCTGTGCTTCCTTTCCATTGGTTGCCATGAACGATTCAAACTTCAGGTTTCCCGTGTTGGCATCGTTTGCCCGGGTGCAGAGCAATCCGTCTCCCCAGGTAGCGAGCCAGGCTCTTCCCATCTTGTCGAATGCAACGTCGTAGAAGTTGATAGTAGGGGCATAGTGCTCCTTTTCCCATTTCGAGTATTTGATGCCGTCGATGAGGATGCCGTCTCCCTTGGTTCCTATCCAGGCTCTGCCCCGTGCGTCTATGCCGTAGCAATATACGCAGGCTTCGGTTTGCTGCACCAGGGTGCGCTGCTGGGTTTGGGTATCGAAGAGGTAGGTCTTGTTGTCGCGGGTGCTGACGGCGAGTTTGTTGGGTGCCACCTTACTGACGTGGCGGATATGGTTGCTCCATTCATGTTTGCTCTCTGGCTCCATCTTGATAAACTCGGAGTTCAGTTCCTTTTGCTCCACGCAGCAGTATACGCCGTCGCCGCTTCCCACCCATACGCAGCCGCTTCTGTCTACGAATACATTGAGCAGAAAGTCGGAATGGAAGAGAGAGTTTTCGTTCTGTATGGAGAACTGCTGCAGGGTATCGTCTTTCGGGTTGTAAATGAAGAATCCGCTGCCGTATGAGGTGATATACACCTTCTTGTCGTGGCTTTCTGCCGCCACGAAGTTCTTGTCGCGCGCATTGATATAGATAGGATTATCCAGCAGAAGGAACTTCTTGAAGAGTGCCGAATGCTTGCCGAAGAGATAGGCATTGCCCTGCTTGTCGTACAGGAAATAGTATGACTTGAGCTGGTTCTTGTCCATGGCGTTCGGAATCTGAATGGCAGGTTTGTGAAACTGTCCCGTCTTTAAATCCATGGCGAAGGTTTCTTCCTGGGTAAAGATATACCACCAGCCCTGCCAAAAGAAGGAGGCACGCGACTTGCCCACAAATCCCAGCATGGATGGGAGTTGTGAATGCTTGATGAGCTGGGCGTGGTCGTTATAGAGGAAAGCTTCGCCTTTATCTGTGAGCAGGGCGATGTGCGAACCGTCGCAGGTCATCACGAGAATCTTCTTGTTCTTGAGGATGATGCGGCTCTTGAAGTCGGGGGTAATCAGGTTCACGCCTTTATCGGATGCAATCCAGATGTTGTTCCTGCCGTCTTCCCCTATGTTCAGCTTATGGGTATCCAGCAGCTTTCCGTTTTGTGGGGTGAAGTCGATACTTTGCATCTTCCCTTCTTTCACGTAGAGGAATCGTACGCCGAAATCGACAGATGAAATCCAAACTCCCTTTGAACTCTGGTAGCGGTTGCCTAAAAGGGTAGTGGTGGCATCCAGGTCGAAATAATCTGAAAAGCGTGCTGCCTCCAGATCGTAGCAGCACAGGATATTGTTCGGGGTGAATCCCCAAATCTGTCCGTGGGTGTTGTCGCTGATGAGCTGCGAAATCGAGGAGTAGTTTCTCTGCTTCGCATTGTTGTTGAACTTCGAGAAGTTCTGGAATTGATAGCCGTCGTATCGGCTCATGCCGTCGGGGGTGGATAGCCAGATGAATCCATCCCTGTCCTGCTGCACGCTGTTGATGGTGTTGCAGGACAGACCGTCTTTTGCCGACAGGCGGGTTACGTTGAAACTGAGGTCGTGGGCATGCACGTCTATAGCTACCATCAGCAGACTGACGGTTACTATATATAATAAGGTGTAGAACGCCCTGTAGTTGTTTTTGTTTATCATTTTTGGTTTTACTTTTTTCTATTTCGTCCGTTTGATATGGTTTACGAATGGTTCGATTTGATTCCACTGGCAAAATTACGATAAAAAAATAAAATGGCAAAACAAATGGCGAATATTGTACTAAAATACAGATAACTTTAACAATTTGGATGATATTTCGTACTTTTGGATAATATTGCAAGGTAGGTAACAATCATAATGAGTACTTTTGCAGCAAATAATAACCTAAGAATGTAAATTATGATAGAATTCAAGCATTTGTTGGTTCCTGCGGCTTGTCTCCTGATGGGATGCATGCCGACGCAAGCCAGCGAGAAACAGAATTGTCCATCTGTAGCTGCAATGGAGAAACTCGATCGTGGCGTGGTGGCATTGCCTGCTGCCGGCAAGGGCATCTTCATCAGCTGGCGCATGCTGGGTACCGATAGCAAGAACGTATGCTTCGATGTGGAGCGAGACGGAAAGGTTATCGCCCATCACATCAAGGCTACCAACTATACAGATTCTAAAGGTTCGGCATCCCAAACCTATCGCATTATCAGCTATCAGGGTGAGCCCAAGATGGATGCTGCTGCAAGTCGGGAAGTGTCGAAGGCGGTCAAGCCTTGGGCGGATTTATATCGCTCTCTGCCCATCAACCATCCAGAGGGTGGCATCACTCCCGATGGGAAAAGCTATAGCTACACCCCTAATGATTGCAGCGTGGGCGATGTGGATGGAGATGGAGAATATGAACTGATTCTGAAATGGGACCCAAGTAACGCCCATGATAATTCGCATAATGGCTATACGGGCGATGTCATCCTGGATTGCTACAAACTGGATGGCACCCAACTCTGGCGCATCAATCTGGGTAAGAACATCCGTGCCGGTGCGCACTATACCCAGTTTCTCGTCTATGATTTCGATGGCGACGGCAAGGCTGAACTGATTTGCAAGACCTCGGCAGGAAGCCTGGATGGAAAGGGGCGTTTTGTGAGCCAGGCTGCCACCGATGCTGAAATCAGGGTGGTGGATAACCAGGCTGATTATCGCAACAAGGTGGGGCGCATCATGGAAGGTCCGGAGATGCTCACCGTGTTCCGTGGACTTTCGGGCGAGGCGATTCATACCGTCTGGTATAATCCAAACCGTGCCTTTGGCATCGGCAAACAGGTGGCAGAAGGCGAAAGTCTGCTCAATGGCTATCCCCAGTATTCTTCCATTTGGGGCGATAAAGACAACTATGGCAATCGTGGCGAGCGATACCTGGCGGGTGTAGCTCATCTCGATGGACTGGACAAGAATCCGAGTGCCGTGATGTGTCGTGGCTATTATACCCGCTCTTATCTCTGGGCTGTGGATTTCGACGGAAAGGAATTAAAGACCAGATGGCTTCATGCTTCCGTTACCCCTAACGATTGGGAGGTGAGAGATGCCGAAGGAAAGATAATCAGAGAGGCTCACGGATTGAAGAACAGAGATCCGAAAGGTAATGAAGTTTCTGCCACAGCCTTCGCCCAAGGTGCCCACAGTTTGGCGGTGGGTGATGTGGATGGCGACGGATGTGACGAGATTACATACGGCTCTGCTGCCATCAACAACGATGGTACCTTATTATATTCCACCGGTTTGGGACATGGTGATGCCTTGCATCTCAGCGACCTGGATCCCGACCGTCCGGGCTTGGAAGTATTTATGGTGCACGAGGAATATCCTTACGGTTCCGATCTGCGTGATGCCAGAACGGGCGAAATCCTGCTCTATCATACGGATAGGGATGATACCGGAAGAGGCGTGGCTGCCGACATCGACGCCAATTATCGCGGTTGTGAACTCTGGAGCATAGATGTACCAGGCGTAAGAAATGTCAAGGGAAATCAGATTTCACTGGGTGGTTCCCGAAAGCACGAATATGGCGAGCGTGAATCCTATAAGCCTGGATTCCGATGGCCGGCGATGAACTTCCGCATCTATTGGGATGGCGACTTGCAGGAAGAATTGCTCGCCAACCTGGGCAGACCGCATTTCGTGCCTTATCTCCAAAAGTGGGA
>OQVS01002125.1_pt1 | contig 12960 bp, 13 predicted proteins | sample 1691601 | NCBI WGS metagenome assembly OQVS01 (sample SAMN03418268, study PRJEB22391) | human gut metagenome | biome: human-gut; feature: organic feature; material: feces | host: Homo sapiens | place: Tanzania | collected 2013-01 | reverse complement strand
GCGCATTTATTTAAAGAGCGACGTGTCGCTCATCATGGGCGCCGCCGATGGGCAGGAGCCGCAGGGAGTATTCGGTGTCCCCCTTCGTCTTATGGAAAAGCTGCGGGCCCATGCCGATGGAAAATTCGTTGACACGCACACCGCAGGCCTTGGCCGCCAGAAAATGGCCAAGCTCATGTACGGCGATGAGCACGCCGAAAATCAGGATCGCAATGAGAATATAAACCATGGTCTCTCCTATCAAAAGGTCAGTTCAAACACGTCCGCACGACCTCACGTGCGCGGCGGTCTGCTTCCAGAATATCCGAAAGCTGCGGCTGATATACCGTCGGCACCGCGTCAAGCGCCGCTTCAATGAGGTCGGGGATCTTGCAAATGCCGATTTTGTCGCGCAGGAAGGCGGCGACCGCCTCCTCGTTCGCGCCGTTCATCACCGCACAGCAGATATTGCCGGCGGAAGCGCACTGTCTTGCGATCTTCAGGCAGCGGAAAACCTCCTCGTCGGGCTCGGCAAAGGTAAGCGGCGGGCATTTGAGGAGATCAAGCGGTTCGGCGGGCGAAACGGCCCGCATCGGATAGGTCATCGCGTAGCGAATGGGCAGCTTCATATCCGGCGTCCCGAGCTGGGCAAGCATCGCCCCGTCGTGGAACTCCACGAGCGAATGCACAATGCTCTGGCGGTGAATGACCGCATCGACCTGAGAAAGCGGCAGACGGTAAAGGCGCATGGCCTCAATGATCTCAAGGCCTTTGTTCATGAGCGTCGCCGAGTCGATGGTGATCTTCGCACCCATCGTCCAGTTGGGGTGTCGGAGCGCGTCCGCCTTCGTCTTCGTTGCAAGCTCCTGTGCGCTCAAACCGTAGAAGGGGCCTCCCGAGCAGGTCAGGATCAAGCGCTTGATCTCGCCACGGTCGCGGCAGCCCTGCAAGCACTGAAAGATCGCGCTGTGCTCGCTGTCGACGGGCACGATCTCCGCGCCGCAGCGCTCCGCCGCGTCCACCACAAGCTCACCCGCGCAGACGAGCGTTTCCTTGTTGGCAAGCGCGATGCGCTTTTTCTTCTCGATGGCGGCAAGCGTCGGCTTGAGGCCAATCATGCCCATCACGGCGGTCACGACCGTGTCGGCGTCCTCCGCCGTGGCAGCGGCCAAAAGCCCCTCCATGCCGGAGAGGACTTGGATCTTCGTATCCGAAAGGCGCGCGCGAAGCTCCCGCGCCGCATCTTCGTCATAAAGCACGGCAAGACGCGGGGAGAATTCCCGCGCCTGCTGTTCGATGAGATCAACACTTCTGTTCGCCGTCAATGCGGCGACGGAAAGCCCCAGCTCGCGCGCCACCTCAAGCGTCTGGCGGCCGATGGAGCCGGTGGATCCGAGTAAAGCAATACTCCTTGTCATAGTATGCCTCCGCTGACTGCAAACCACACGATGGGCGCGATGAACATGCTGGAGTCAAAACGGTCGAGCATACCGCCGTGCGTCAGGAAAAGGTGGCTGTAATCCTTGATCCCCGCCTCGCGCTTGATGAGCGACATCGAAAGGTCGCCAAGCTGGCCGAAGATATTCGCCACCACGCCGACGAGAATCAGCATGAGGTAATTGGGGGCATAGCCGAGCAATTTCTGCCCGACAAGGCCGAGCAGCACCAGCGCAAGCGCGCTGCCGATGGGCCCGCCGATCGCGCCTGCCCAGGTCTTGTGCGGGCTGACGTGCGGCGCCATCTTGCGCTTGCCGAACCACATGCCAAAATACATCGACAGCGCATCGCCCACAAAGGCGACGCAGAACGGCGCGAGCACATAGAGCTTGCCATAGTTTTCGTCCATGCGCAGCAGGAAAATGCAGCTGTACATCGCCGGGAACACGATGCCGCCGACGATCGACACCGCCACATCGTGGAACGTGAACGGTTTTTCCTTTCCGTAAGAGACGACCGCGAAGAGGAACGCCATCATCACAAGGATCCAGCGGAAAATCGTAACCGTCGAAATCGGGAGAGTGTGTACGCCGCTCGCCTTTTCCAAATAGAGCCATATCTCCTGCATGACGACCGTCGTGACAAGTCCAAAGTAGAAATTCGCCGGGACGTTCTCTCCCGCTGTGTGCAGCAGCTCATAGGCCGCGATGCCCGCGATGCCGCAGACGACGAGCATCGTCGCCCATGCGGGACAGGCAAGCAGCACGGCGAGCAGCGCCGGCAATCCAACGATCACCACCAACCATCTTTGTTTCATTTCTGTTTCTCCTGTTTCAGTCCGCCGAAGCGCCGCTCGCGCTGCTGATACGCAATGAGCGCCTTGTCGAATTCTTTCTCGGTGAAGTCGGGCCAGAGCGTGTCGCAGAAGTAGAACTCACTGTACGCGCACTGCCACAAAAGGTAGTTGCTGATGCGCTTCTCCCCGCCCGGGCGGATGAGAAGGTCGGGATCGGGAAGTCCGCTTGAATAGAGGTAGCGCGAAAAGCCCTCCTCGGTCAAAGCGTCCGCGTCCTGCTCCCCTGCCGCGCAGTCACGCGCGAAGGCGCGGGCGGCGTGCAGGATCTCGTCGCGTCCGCCGTAGTTGAGGCAGACGTTGGCCTGAAAGCCCTCGATGCGGGAGGAGATCTCATTCGTTTCGTCGATGAGCGCTCTCAGCTCCGGCGTCAGCACGCTGAGGTCGCCAAGAAAGCGCAGGCGGTTGCCGTCCTTTTCCATCGTGTCGATGCACTCGTGCAGGTACTGCTCCAAAAGGCGCATGATGCCGTCGACCTCGTCCTTCGGTCGCTTCCAGTTCTCGGTGGAAAAGGCATAGACCGTCAGGTAATCAATGCCGAGATGCTTGCAGTAAGTGCCGAGCTTTCGAAACGTTTCGGCGCCTGCCTTGTGCCCTGCCGAGCGCGGAAGGCCTCGCTTTTGTGCCCAGCGGCCATTGCCGTCCATAATGACGGCAACATGACAAGGCAGGTTGTTCAAATCAACCTGCCCTGCCTTGTTCTCTCGGGAAAAGAGACCCATATCAGACCGCCATGAGCTCCTTCTCTTTCTTTTCGAGAAGGGCGTCGATCTCTTTGCTCATATCGTCAGTCAGCTTCTGAAGATCCTTTTCGGCGACCTTCAGATCGTCCTCGGTGATCTCGCTGGCCTTCTGCTTTTTCTTGAACGCTTCCATCGCATCGCGGCGAATATTGCGGATAGCGACCTTGCCGTTCTCGGAATACTTATGGATCTGCTTGACGAGCTCCTTACGGCGCTCCTCCGTGAGCTGCGGGAAGTTCAGGCGGATGGACTTGCCGTCGTTCTGCGGGTTGATGCCAAGGTCAGACTCCTGAATGGCGCGCTCGATGGGCTTGAGCGCCGTGCCGTCCCACGGGGTGATGACGAGTTGACGCGGATCAGGAGAGGCGATGGCCGCGATCTGCTGAATGGGCGTGGGAGAGCCATAGTAGTCAACGCTGATGCGGTCGAGCACGGCAGCGTTGGCGCGGCCTGCGCGCACGGAAGCGAAGTCTGCCGAAACAGACTCGATGCTCTTTCTCATTTTGTCGGAATAGACCTTATAATCTTCTTTATTCATGGGGAAACCTCCTCAAAAATTGTTGTAATCAAACCGCTTTTGCGGGATCTTCTCAGTTTTCGCCGACGATGGTACCGATCTTCTCGCCCTGCACCGCGCGAAGGATGTTCTCGGGATCCTTGAGAGCAAAGACAAGCACGGGAATGTGGTTGTCCATCGAGAGGGACGTGGCCGTGGAATCCATAACAGCAAGGTGCTGCGCCAGAACCTCTTCATAGGTGATGGCATCATACTTGACGGCATTGGCATCTTTGGCGGGGTCGGCGTTGTAAACGCCGTCGATGTTTTTGGCAAGCAGGATCACATCGGCATTGATCTCCGCCGCGCGAAGAACTGCCGCCGTGTCGGTCGAGAAAAACGGCGAACCGATGCCGCAGCCGAAGAGCACCACGCGGCCCTTCTCGAGGTGCCGGATCGCGCGGGCGCGAATATAGGGCTCGGCAACTTCTTTGATCTCAAGCGCCGTCTGCACGCGCACATCAACGCCCTTCTGCTGCAAAACGTCCGCAACCGCCATGCAGTTCATCGCGGTGGCCAGCATACCCATGTGGTCGGCACGGGTGCGCTCGATGTAGCCCTCGCCATTCTTTACGCCGCGCCAGAAGTTGCCGCCGCCGATGACGATGCCCATTTCCACGCCCATCTCGCTGCACTGCTTGATTACGTCGCACACCTTGGAAACAACATCAAAGTCGAAACCAAAATGCTTGTCGCCTGCCAGCGCCTCGCCGCTGATCTTGAGCAGCACGCGCTTATACTTCAATTGAGCCATGCTCGTAATCTCCCCTTTCAGGAATTTACTATATGATTTCACGAATCCTATTTTAGCGTATTTTTGTGCGCTTGCATAGGGGGAAACACAAACTTTTTACAAATTCGTTTCTTTCTTTTTTGTCATGCTTCTGTCCCCCGCAGCGCAGAAAAAAGCAGCCGTACTGGCACGGCTGCTTTTTATACCTTTGCTTACTTGATGCCCTTGATGCGGATGAGCTCCTTGAGCAGCTCAACGGTACCATCAATGCCGAGCAGGCTCGAATCAATGCAGAGGTCGTAGCTCTTCGCGTCGCCCCAATCCTTGGCGGAATAATAGTTGTAGTAAGACGCGCGGGACTTATCCGTCTTTTTGATGCGGTCCTTTGCCTCGTTTTCGGTGATGCCGTTTCTGGCGGCAACGCGCTTGATGCGGTTCTCGATCGGGGCCGTGACGAAAACATTGATGACGTCGTCGCGATCCTTCAGCGCGTAGTCCGCGCAGCGGCCGATGAGCACGCAGGGGCCTTTGTCCGCAAGCTTTTTGATCGTATCGTAGGTCGCAAGGTACACCTGCTGCTCAATGGAACCCTTGGGCGTCACGTGGTTCATCGAGAAGGAGTAGGGATCCATTGCGATGGAATAGAGAAAGCTCTTCGGGCGTTCATCAAAGGAACGGAACAGCTCTTCGCAAAGCCCGCTTTCCTCCGCTGCTTCCTTGAGCAGCATATCGTCGTAATAGGCAATGCCGAGCTGCTTGGCAAGCATGGTGCCGATCTCGCGCCCGCCGCTGCCGTATTGTCTGCCAACCGTAATGACCATAGTGATTCCTCCTTTTTCAGCGCCTTGAAACAGATAAAACAAAAGTGGTGCTGACTGTATTATAGCACCACTTTTGCCTGAGGGCAATATTTTTTCCTGTTCGGAATTTGTAAAAGCAGGAATTCAAGCGTCGAATTCCTTGCCAAGACGGCGATACATCGTCTTTTTCACGGCGCGGAAAATATTTTCATAGCCCGTGCAGCGGCAGAGATGACCGGAGAGGAGCTTGCGCAATTCATCGTCCGAATAGAGCTTCCCGCTCTCCAGAATTTCGACTGCGGTCATAATGAAGCCCGGCGTGCAGAAGCCGCACTGCACAGCCGCTTCCTCCAGAAAGGCCTGCTGAATGTCGCTCAGTTCGCCGTCCTCGCCCATCAAACTCTCGAGTGTGCGGATGTGCTTACCGTCTGCCCAGACGGCAAGATAGATACAGGAATTGAACGCCTCGCCGTCGATGATGACGTTGCACGCGCCGCACTCGCCGACCTCGCAGCCCTTTTTCACGGAGGTCATGTGGTAGTCGTTGCGCAGCATATCGGTGAGCGATGCGCGCACGTCGACCATTTTTTCAACGTTCTTGCCGTTCAGATTAAATCTAACCAGTTTGTACTGACTCATTTGATCGCACCTCCCGCCCGTTTGATGGATTCGATCAGGCAGCGCTTGGCCATTTCCACGGCGATATGCTCACGGAAGGCCTTGGAGGCGCGCCAGCTGTCGCGCGCGTGGATGTCCTTCAGCACGGCAAGTGAAAAGGCCTCCGCCGTCTCAAGTGTTAAGGGTTTATCCTTGGCAGCTTCCTCCGCGCTTGGGCAGCGCATCGGCACAGGACCGGCGACACCGTAGGCGATGCGGGCGCGTTCGATGGTCTTCTTATCGGGAGAAAGACGCACGTTCACGCTGCACCCGAGCGTTGCAATGTCCATCGCGTTGCGCATGGCGTACTTGATGTAGTGGCCGAAGCAGTTTTCATAGCTTGCCTTCGGAATAATGATGGCTGTCTGGATCTCGCCTTCCTCTGCGCGGATGTCGACCTGACCTGCCCGGATGTAAAAATTCTTGATGGGCAGACGGCGGATGCCGCTTCTTCCCGTCAGCTCGACGATGGCCTCCCATGCGTGCAGCGTGGAAGCGGAATCCGCGCTCGTCACGCCGTTGCAGGTGTTGCCGCCGATGGTGCCGATATTTCGGATCTGCGGGCCGCCGACCTGATCGACCGCCTCACCGAGGACACCGATGTACTTTTGAATGATGGGGTCGCGCGTGATGTGAGAAAAGCTCGTGAGAGAGCCGATGTGAATGTTCTCATCACTGTCGATCGTTACGCCGCGCAGCTCGTCAAGGCCGTAGATGGAGATCAGCTCTTTTCCGGCGCGCTTGCCCTCGCGCATCTGCACAAGCACGTCGCTGCCGCCGGCGATGATCTGCGCCTCGGGATGCTCTAAGCGAAGGGCGATGGCGTTTTCAACGCTTTCCGCCTCGTAGAGCGCTTTCATATCATACATGGCTCACTTCTCCTCCTTCCAGCTGTCGTGGATGAGCCCCGCCTTGCTGAACTCGGCGTACAGAACGTGCGGGGTGATGGGAATGGTGTCGATGGCAACGCCGGTGGCGTTGTAGATGGCGTTGCGGATGGCGGGCGCGCCCGAGCAGGCGGGCGGTTCACCGAGCGCCTTCGTGCCGAACGGCGAGGTCGGCTCCGGATTTTCGACAAACTGCGCCTCAAGGTGCGGATGATCCATCACGGTCGAGAGCTTGTAGTCGAGCAGATTGTTGTTGAGGGGCTTTCCCGTCTTTTCGTCGAAGAGGAGCTGCTCGCTCAGGCCGAAGCCGATGGCCATGGACATGCCGCCGTGTACCTGCGCTTCCGCAAGGGCGGGGTTGATGAGGTTTCCGCAGTCGTGGACATTGATGATGTCCTTGAGCGTGACCTTGCACATCGGGATATCGACCTCGACCTCGGCAAAGGTGCAGCCGAAGGAGTAGGCATTGTTGCGAATGGTGAAGGTCGACTCGGCGGTGATGTGCTCGGAATCCGCGGCGTTGTACTGTGCGGTCATCGCAAGTTCCTTGAGCGACATGAGCACCGCGCCGTCGCCGCTGCGGACGATGTTTCCGTCGACAATATCCATGTTGGAAATTGCCTGACGGGTGAGTTTTGCCGCGTAAGCTAAGATCTTCTCGCGCAGGAGCGCCGCCGTCTGGCGGATGGAAAATCCCGCAACATAGGTCTGGCGGCTTGCATAAGCGCCAAGACCCGTGGGCGTAATGTCGGTATCCTGGCAGGAGACAATGTGTACGTCGCGGTAGCTTGCAAGGCCGATGGCCTCGGCCGTCATCTGCGCGTAGGCCGTGTCCGCGCCCTGCCCGATCTCCGTCTCGCCGCACTGCATCGTCACCGTGCCGTCGAGGTTCAAAAGCATGCGGTTGGAAGAGGTCTCCAGCGAGATGGGATAGACCGCCGTATTGTACCAGAACGCTGCAACGCCGATGCCGCGGCGAATGGGGCCGGTATCGCTTGCAAATTCCTTCACCTTGCGGTCGTAATCGATGTAGGCCTTGCCCTTTTCAAGGCAGTCGCGGAAGGAATCGTAGTAATTCGTATTGCCCGAGAAGCCGTCGTGGAAGCCCTTGGGCATGATGTACTTCATGCGGTATTCAAGAGGCTCGATGCCGACGGCCTTCGCGCACTCGTCGATGTTCGCATCGTCCGCGAATGAGGCCTGCGGCATACCGTAACCGCGCATCGCGCCTGCGGCGGGACGGTTGGTGTAAACGGTGTAGGCGTCGCCCTCAAAATTCTCGCAGGGGTAGATCTGCGGGAACGAGCCCATTGCCTTTGCGACGATCGAGTGGCCGTGCGAGGCGTAAGCGCCCTGATTGGAGAAGCACTCGACCTTGCGCGCGGCGATGGAGCCGTCCTTTCTGAGCCATGTGATGATATGGAAGCGGATGGCGTGGCGCACGCGGTTAGAGACGAAGGTCTCCTCGCGCGAGCAGTCGATGCGCACGCAGCGCCCTGCGACCTGCGTGGAGCACCACGCGCACAGTGGCTCGTAGAGCGCGTCCTGCTTGTTGCCAAAGCCGCCGCCGATGTAAGGCTTGATGATGCGCACGTCTGCCCACGGACGCCCAAGCGCCTGACCGACGATGCGGCGGATGATGTGCGGAATTTGCGTGGAGGAAACGACGACGATGCGCCCGTTTTCCTCGTATGCATAGCAGCCGTGGTTTTCAATGTGGCTGTGCTGCACGGTGGGGGTATCGTACCAGCCCTCGACCTTGATGAGTCCGGGCTCCTGAATGGCCTCCTGATAATTTCCCTTGCGGATATCCGTGTGCTTTAGGATATTTCCCGGGAAATTCTCGTGAATGAGGGGAGCGTCCTCTTCCATCGCCTTCTGCACGTCGAGCACGAAGGGGAGTTCCTCATATTCGACCTTGAGCGCGCGCACGCCCTGCATAGCCGAGACCTCGTCCTCCGCGATGACGGCCGCAACGTCATCGCCGTAGTAGCGCACGTGGCGGTTTAAGAGGTTGCGGTCGGCCACGTCCTGATGCCCCGGGTCCATCGACCAGGGGTGTCCCGCCGTCGGGAAGCAATGCTCTGGCACATCGAAGCAGGTCAGCACCTTCACAACGCCGGGAATGGCCTCCGCCGCCGATTTGTCGATCGACTTGACGAAGCCGTGTGCAATGGTGGAATGCTTGATGCGCACATAGAGCGCACCGTTCGGCATCTGGTCCTCATAGTATTTGGTGCGTCCGGTGACCTTGTCGAACGCATCGACGCGGATCTCACTTTTTCCTACTTTGCTCATCTTGCTTACCTCCTATGAAAGAGCGCCGCCCTGCGCGGCGGACACACAGCCTGCTTTTTCCAAGATTTTAGCACGGCTTGCACAGTTTGTACAGCCATCAAGTCGCACATTTTAGAGAAAGTGCCATGTTTTTCTGCTTGCTCTGCTCGTTTTCCTTTGCTATAGTGGAGAAAACGAACGCTCAGGAAGGGATGATCACGGTGCGGGAGAAACTTACCGTCGGCTGCCTGCTCATGGCGGCCGGAAATGCCGAACGTTTCGGCGAAAATAAACTGCTCTGCGCGGCATGGGACGGGAGATCGCTCATCGAACACGCGCTGGATGCCATTCCGCGCGAATGCTTTGCGCGCGTGCTCGTCGTCACACAGTATCCGGAGATCACGGCGCTCGCAAAAGAGCGCGGCTTTGAAACGCTTCAAAACGGGCACCCCGAGCGCGGCCAGAGCGAAACGATCCGTCTCGGCGCGCGCGCACTTTCTGATTGCGACGCCATCTGCTTCATGGTGGCTGACCAGCCGCTGCTGCGGCGCGAGAGCGTTCGCGCGGAGGTCGAATTTTTCCGCCGGCATCCCCGCCATCGCCTCGGTGCCGAGCCTGACGGTGTGGCTCGCGCCCCACTCGGGGAAGGGGTTGACAAGGACGGTAAAGCCGAAGCGCCTGGCAAGCACGAGGACCTCGTCGTACTGCGTGACGACGGTCACGCGGGCAAATTCCTCGCGGGGGACGGTCTCGAGCGCGTGCTCGATGAGCATTTTGCCGTCCACCTTGGCGGCGAGCTTATTGGAGCCGAAGCGGCTGGCGTTTCCGGCCGCCATGATAAGGCAGCCGATCCTGGGCGGATGGTTCATGGAGTTCATCTCTCTTTCTCGGTTATGGTTACTTTATCATAAGCAGTCTCCCCAATGCAACCGGAAAATACACGCGCTATTCTGAAAGTAGGACTACGGCGTCTCTGTACAAACGGGGCGTTTGGTGTTAAAATCACAGCAAGAAAATGGGCTGATTCGCTGAAAACAGCTTGTTAGAATATCTTGCTTTTGTAAGAATTCCTAAAAACGCTCAAAATTTACCGAAGGAAGCGTCCCGGCAGGCGGGAACGCTGAAGGAGGTCTTTTATGTCGGAAGGATACAGCAGCAAGCCGATGCAGGCGACGAAGATCGGCGACCGCATCGTCCGTGCGGACGCGGTGCAGAAGGCGAGGGGCGAGGCGGTCTACGTCTGCGATATGACACTGCCCGATATGCAGTACGCCTACATGGTGCGCTCCACCATCGCCCGCGGAAGGATCAAGGCCATTCATGTGCCGGAGCTGCCGGAGGGGTACTATTTCATCTCCGCGAAGGATATTCCCGCGCAGGGCAAGAACGAGCTGTGGATGATTGCCAAGGACTGGCGCTGCTTCGCCGAGGGCTATGTCCTCTACGTCGGCGAGACGATCGGCCTGGTGGTCGGCCCCGACCGCAGCGTTCTCAAGCGGCTCAAGGCGCAGATTAAAATCGACTACGAGGAGCAGACGCCTGCCGTCACCATTGACGACGGTATCCACTGCGTCGGCGGCCCCATGTTCCCGGAGAAGAACAGCAACGTCATGTGCGAGCTGTTCTGCGAGAAGGGCCGGCCGATGGACGAGGTGTTCGCCGAGGCGGACGAGGTCTTTGAGGAGACCATCGAAACGCCCTATCAGGAGCACGTCCATCTGGAGACCAACAGCGCCATCGCGGACATGGAGGACGGCAAGTTCGTCTTCTATGCCTCCGCCCAGTGCCCGTTCTACATCCGCAAGTCCATCGCGGGACTGCTGGACATTCCCTATGACGATATCATCGTCCGCCAGTGCACGACCGGCGGCGCGTTCGGCGGCAAGGAGCATTTCCCCGACGTGCTCTGCGGCGCTCTGCTGGTGGCGGAGAACAAGATCCGCAAGCCCATCAAGATGGTCTTTGACCGCGAGGAGGACACGCAGTTCTCCGTCAAGCGCCATCCGTCCAAGTGTATCTACAAGACCGCGGTGAAGGACGGAAAGATCACCGGTGTGTACGGTCACATCTATTATAACTGCGGCGCGTACCTCTCCTCGTCCTACGTCGTGCTCCAGCGCGGCGTGTTCCACGGCAACGGCGTCTACACCTTCGACAATACCTATCTCAAGGGCGAGGGCATCGGCACGAATATGTTCCCGTCCTGCGCGTTCCGCGGCTTCGGCGCGCCGCAGACGCTCTTTGCCATCGAGACGCATCTGGACCATCTGGCGCGCCACCTCGGCGTGGACCCGCTGGAATTCAAGATGCAGTACCTCGCCAAGAAGGGCGACGAGACCACGACCAACGGTCACATCATCGAGGAGGTCAAGCTCCCCGAGATGCTGGACGTCATCACCCGCGAGTCCGATTACTGGCGCAAGGCCAAGGAATACAAGCCCGGCTGCGGCAGGGGCATCGGCATCGCGCTCTATAACCACGGCGGCGCGTTCACCGGCAACGGCGAGCAGGCCATCATCAAGGCGCACGCGCGGCTGGTCAAGACTGGCGACCGCGTGAGCATTCAGGTCGGCTCCACCGAAATGGGACAGGGCTTCAAAACGAGCCTGCGTAAGATCTGCGCTGCCACGCTCGGCGTGAGCATCGATCAGATCGAGTATCTCGATCCCGACACCTCCAAGGTCGTGGACTCCGGCCCGACCGCAGCCTCCCGCTCCACCATGGTCGTCGGACGTCTGGTCGAGCGCGCCGCGCAGGAGATGAAGGAACGCTGGAGCGAGGGCGACTTCACCACCGAGGTCGAGTACGAGCATCCCGACGGCTACCCGTGGGATCAGGCGACCTTCCGCGGCGACGCCTACCTTGGCTACGGCTGGGGCGTTGCCTGCGTTGAGGTCGAGGTGGACAAGCTGACGAACGAGGTCAAGACGCTTGGCGTCTGGTCCTCTCACGAGATCGGCAAGGCCATCGACGAGCTGATCGTCCACGGTCAGATCAACGGCGGCATCCTCCAGTCCCTCGGCTACGGCGCGATGGAAAAGTTAGAGGTCAAGAACGGGCACTTCAAGCAGAAGAGTATGTCCGACTATGTGATCCCCACCTCGATGGATTTCCCGAAGCAGTTCTACCACATTCAGGAAAATCCCTATCCCTGGGGCCCCTACGGCGCCAAGGGCATGGGCGAGCTGGTGTTCAACGGCGCTTCCGCGGCCTATGTGGACGCGGTCGAGCGCGCGCTCAACACACGCTTTACATCCATTCCCATCCCGCCGGAAGCGATTGAGGAGGCTATGAAACATGTACACTGAGATTCGTTTTACATTGAACGGCGAGCAGAAGCTCTACCAGGGCGACCCGCTGAGAAGACTGCTCGACGTGCTGCGTGAGGACTACGGCCTCACCGGCAGCAAGGAAGGCTGCGGCGAGGGCGAGTGCGGAGCCTGCTCCATCATCAAAAACGGCGAGCTGGTCACGAGCTGCATCATCCCCGTCGGCGCGGTCAACGGCTGCGAGCTTTTGACCATCGAGGGCATCCGCGACACGGAAAAGGGCAAGTGCATCATCGACGCCTACGCCGAGGGCGGCGCGGTGCAGTGCGGCTTCTGCATCCCCGGCATGGTCATGGCGACCTATGTGCTGCTGAGCAGGAATCCCGACCCCACCGAGGAAGAGATCCGCGTCGGCATCAGCGGCAACATCTGCCGCTGCACCGGCTATGACCTGATCGTCGAGTGCATCCGACTCGCGGCGAAGAAAGGAGCGGCCTTATGGAACAGGTAAAGTGCTTCATTCCCGAAACGCTTGAGGAGGCGCTGCGTATCCGCAAGGAAACCGGTGCGACCGTCCTCGCCGGCGGCTCCGACCTGATGGTCGCGAACAGCATGGGCGCGGGCGTGACGCCCGCGTTCAAGGGCGACGTGCTCATCATCACCAACCTCAAGGAGCTCAAGGGCATCCGCGAGCTGCCGGACGGCAGCGTGGAGATCGGCGCGTGCACGACCTCGGCGGAGACGGAAGAAAGTGTGGGTGAAGTCCTGC
>OQVS01002123.1_pt1 | contig 12974 bp, 14 predicted proteins | sample 1691601 | NCBI WGS metagenome assembly OQVS01 (sample SAMN03418268, study PRJEB22391) | human gut metagenome | biome: human-gut; feature: organic feature; material: feces | host: Homo sapiens | place: Tanzania | collected 2013-01 | reverse complement strand
TTTTGTGCTCTTTCAGATGCTCGGTCAAATATTTGATGCGTTCGGTCAGAACTGCGATTTGTACCTCAGAAGAACCGGTGTCACCTTCATGACGTGCGTTTGCCAGAATTACTGCTTGTTTAGCTTCGCTAGTTAACATTGTTTGTTTCCTCCTAAAATTTCAAATTGCCATAAGCGTAGCAGCCGTTGGAGAATCGAACTGCCAGGCCTTGGTTCAAATACTATGATAGTATACCATATCTTGCCACTGTATAGCAAGTATTTTGTAAAGATTTTTATAAAAACAGCTTTAATTTACCGCAAAGCCGCTTCGCAGTCGTTTTTATCCTGCGCCAGCTGCTGCTTGAGCTGCTCAATCCCGGCAAATTTTACTTCGCCGCGGATGCGCTGCACAAACTGCACTGTAAGCTGCTGACCGTAAAGGTCCCCGGTAAAATCAAAGATATTCGTTTCCAGACGCGGTTTGGCAACATCGCCAAAGGTGGGATTGTAGCCTATATTGGCCATGCCGTGATAGCTTTTGCCATCGGCAATCACCCGCACAGCATACACTCCCCCCAGAGGAACCGCAACATGAGCATCCTCCAGCTCAATGTTGGCTGTAGGATATCCCAGCAGTCTGCCGCGCTCGTTGCCGTGTGCCACAGTGCCGCTGATGCTGTAGCTGCGCCCCAGCATGACTGCAGCATCTGCTACCTTGCCTGCGGCAATCAGCTGACGGATCGCGGTGCTGCTGATAACTGTTGCACCCTCGCTTACCAGCTCGCGCACAATCAGCTCAAAGCCCATGGCCTTGGCGGAAGCAGCCAGCGTGTAGACCGTTCCCTGTCCGCGGCAACCGTAGGTGAAGTTAGCACCGACTACCAGACAACTGTAATCAAGCTGCTGCAGTCGCTGCAAAAACTCCTGCGGCGAAAGGTCCGCCACCTGCTGATTAAAGGGAATGTCCACCAGCACGTCTACACCAAGCTGCTGCAAAAGCTCCTGCTTTTGCGCGCCGGTTATCAGCGCCGGCGGCACCATGCCCGGACGAATCCATTCAAAGGGATGGTTGCTGAAGGTAAATACCGCCAGCTGCGAATTGCCTTCACGCGCCTTGTCCCTTGCGGTTTCAATTACATCAAGATGACCGCGATGCAGTCCGTCAAAGGTACCCAATGCTACCACACAGGGAGCGGAAAATTTATGCAGTTGTTCTAAAGAAGTAATAATCTCCATGCTTATTCCTCTGGCATCGGGTAATGCTCTAAGATTTTTTCTGCCTGCAGGCGCTCCTGCTCACAGCGGACGATGCCTAAGAATTCATCCCCCGGCCCCAGCAGGACGTATCTGCCGTCGGCAGTCTGCGCTACTGTGGTGCGTACACCGTTGGTGATGCGCGCCGCCTGACGCGCGTTTACCTTGAGCTTGGGCAGCTCGGCAACGGCAGTCAGCGGCTCTGCGGCACAGGCTTCGGGGTTCTCCGCGATTTCCTGCAGCGTGCAGGCCTTGTCAATCGGGTAGGCTCCCACCTGCGTGCGCAGCAAAAAGCTCATCGTACCGCAAGTGCCCAGCGCCGTCGCCAAATCCTCGCCCAGAACACGGATATAGGTGCCCTTGGAGCAGGCCACGCGCACGGTAAAGCTCGTTGCCGTATAATGCAGAAGCTCCAGCTTATAGACCTCGATAGGACGTGCGGTACGTTCTACCTCTACGCCCTGACGTGCCAGCTGATAGAGCTTTTTGCCATTGATTTTGATTGCCGAATACATCGGCGGCAGCTGCATTTGCTTGCCGGTAAATTGCGCCAGCACCGCTTCCAGCTCTTGTTTGCCGAATGCAGGCACAGGCATCGTTTTGACAACCTCACCGCTGTCATCGCCGGTAACGGTCTGCGCTCCCAGCGTAAATTCGGCAATATATTCCTTGCGGCCTTCTACAGCAAATTCCAGCAGACGGGTTGCACTGCCCGCAAAAACAGGAAGAACTCCTGCCGCGTCAGGGTCAAGAGTTCCCCCATGTCCGATTTTCTTTGTGTTAAGCACGCGCCGCAAAAAGCCGATAACATCATGCGATGTCATCTGTGGTGGTTTTAATACATTAAAAATTGCGTCCATATTAAACCAATTTGCCCAATGCCTCCAGCAGCTGAGTGCGAGCCTCCTCTACCGGTGCATAAATCGTACAGCCTGCTGCCCGCAGATGACCGCCACCGCCGAAGGCTACAGCCACAGCGGATACGTCAACGCTCTTGGAGCGCATGCTCACGCGCGTTACCGCCGGCTCAACGGCCTTGAACATAATAGCTACGTCAACGCCCTCAATATAGCGCGGGTAGGACACAAAGCTGTCGGTCTGGACATCCTTGTCATATAAATCGTTGGTAATTGTGAGATAAGCAATTTTGCCTTCATAAGCGAAGGTCAGCGAAGGCAGTACCTTAGCCAGCATCTCTACCGTATCACGGGAGCGCACGTCCAGAGCGTCGCTGATTTCGTTAGGCTGCACGCCGTATTCCAGCAGCTTGGCAGCATTACGCATAGTTTTCGGCGTAGTGTTGGCATAGCGGAAGGAGCCGCAGTCTGTGCTGATTGCTGTGTAAAAGCAGGTAGCAATTTCCTTATCTAAGGGCCATTGCATAGCCATGAACAAATCGCACATTACCTCGCCCACGGCTGCTGCCTTGGCATCCAAGTAGAGATATTCGGCAAAGCGTTCGTTGGAAATATGGTGGTCAATGTTCAGCAGCGTTTTTGCTTCCACAACCTCGGACACCAGACCTACACGGTCAAAGGAGCTGGCATCAATAACTACCAGCAAATCCGTCTGCAGCTTGCTGCCCTCTACCGGGCGTTCACACAATTCAATGCCGGGAAAAAAGCTAAAGCTTTTGTTGATAACGTCATCACAGAAAACAGTAACCTGCTTGCCCTGTGCCAGCAAAAAACGCGCCAGTCCCAAAGTGGAGCCCAGGGTGTCGCCATCCGGGCTTACATGGGTACACAGCACAATTTTTTCTGCCGCCAGCAGCATAGCGCCTGTTTCCTGCAGGCTAAGCTCCTTACTCATGCTCTGCTTCCTCGGCTGCAGGCTTTTCTTCCTGCTTAATCTTATCTAAGATGCTCTGAATATGCGCACTGTATTCTGCGGAGGTATCCTTCTGCAGAATCAAGGTCGGTGCAAAGCGCAGGCGGATGCGTGTGGCGATTTCCGTACGCATGAAGCCTAATGCCTTGTTCAGAGCCTTCCAGGTTTCATCCTGTTTATCCTTGGGACCATACATGCTGATGAAAATCTTTGCATAGCTCATGTCATCTGTCAGCTCCACACCGGTTACGGTAACAAACTGAATGCGCGGATCCTTGACATCATGCAGCAGCATTTTGCTGATTTCGTGCTTGATGGCCTCCTGTACTTTTTCTACTCTAAGTCTTGCCATTTTCTTTTCCTCTATATATAGATACAGACTGACGTACAGGCAGCAGCTGCGGGGAATGCGGCGTATACGGCCGGCATTCCTGCGCAATGTGCCTTATGCGGCAGACTATTCTACTGCGATTTCTTCCATGTCGTATACTTCAAAGATATCGCCCTCTTTAAGGTCGCTGAATTTCTCTAAAGTAATACCACATTCAAAGCCTTGGGCAACTTCCTTCACATCGTCCTTGAAGCGGCGCAGAGATTCGATAACGCCCTCGTGAACAACGATGCCGTCACGTACAACACGAACCTTGGAGCTGTTGGTAACCTTGCCTTCAACTACATAGCAGCCGGCAATCTTCAGCTTGGAAATAGTAATCATTTGACGGATTTCTACGCGGCCTTGGATAACTTCCTTGAATTTCGGAGCAAGCATACCCTTGATAGCAGCCTCAACGTCATTGATAGCGTCATAGATAACACGGTAGGTGCGTACGTCAACCTTCTCGGTTTCGGCAGCCTTGCGCGCGTTAGCGTCAGGACGAACGTTAAAGCCGATAATCAGCGCGTTGGCAGCGGATGCCAGCATTACGTCGGACTCGGTGATAGCGCCTACGCCCGCATGGACAACGGCAACCTTAACCTCATCGTTTTTGATTTTCTCCAGGGATGCCTTCAATGCTTCGATGGTACCCTGAACGTCAGCCTTAACAACGATGTTCAGCTCTTTGATTTCGCCTTCTTTAATGCGTTGGAACAGGTCATCCAGAGAAACCTTGGAGTTCAGCTTGATTTCCTCTTCCTTCTTCTTGGCAATACGTTTTTCAGCAACGCCGCGGGCAGTCTTTTCATCGGTGCTGTCCAGGATATCGCCGGCAGCCGGTACATCGTTCAGGCCCAATACCTCTACAGGGGTAGAAGGCAGAGCCTTCTTAACCTTTTCGCCACGGTCATTGATCATTGCACGAACCTTACCATAGGAGGTGCCGGCAATAATGGTATCACCGATATGCAGAGTACCGCGTTGTACCAGTACGGTAGCAACCGGGCCGCGGCCTTTATCCAGCTGTGCCTCGATGATGGTGCCGTGAGCAGGCAGATTCGGGTTAGCCTTCAGCTCCTGCATTTCAGCAACCAGCAGAATCATTTCCAGCAGGTCGCTGATGCCGGTCTTCTGATGTGCGGAAACCGGTACCATGATGGTGTCGCCGCCCCAATCCTCAGGAATGAGCTCATGCTCTGCCAGCTGTTGTTTAACGTGATCCGGATTTGCGCCCGGACGGTCGATTTTATTGATAGCTACAATGATAGGTACCTTTGCAGCCTTAGCATGGTTGATAGCCTCGATGGTCTGCGGCATTACACCGTCATCTGCTGCTACAACCAGAATTGCAACGTCGGTTACCTGTGCGCCGCGGGCACGCATAGCTGTGAAAGCCTCATGGCCAGGGGTATCCAGGAATACAATCTGCTTGCCCTGGTAGTTTACCTTATAAGCACCGATGTGCTGGGTAATACCGCCGGCCTCGCGGGAAGTAACGTTGGTTTTGCGGATAGCGTCCAGCAAGGAGGTTTTACCATGGTCAACGTGGCCCATAACGGTAATAACCGGCGGACGCGGAACGCGTTTTTCAGGCGGATCGTCAACCTCTGGAATCTCGGTCGGATCCTCTTCCGGAGCCTTCTGGCCAACCTCTACGCCGAAGTTGTCGCCGATAAGCTGTGCGGTATCGAAATCGATATCCTGGTTGATGGTAACCATTACGCCCAACATAAACAGAGCCTTGATTACTTCATTAACCTCACGCTTAATGAGCTTGGAAAATTCCTGTACATTGATAGATTCGCCGATTTCAACGTAAGTCGGACGCACGATTTCTACCGGAGCCTGTTGTTGCTTCGGTGCTGGCTTCTTGCCGCCGCGGTTTACCGGCATCTGATGGCCGGCGCTACGGTTCGGACGGCTTTCGCGAGTAGCGTAGCTGCCCTTAATCTGCGGCTTGTTGTCCTTACGGCTCTTGCCTGCGTTGCGACCACCCTGACGGTTATCGCGAGCGCCTTCGCTACGACCGCTGCTGCGGCCTTCGCTGCGGCCACCGCTAACCTGTGCACGGCTTTCGCCATGTACGCTGGGGCCCTGCTGGCTCTTAGGACCTACAAAGATACCGCCCTGGCGTTGTTGGCCGTTGCGGTTACCCTGACGGTTGCCCTGACCGCCCTGCTGGCCGTTGCGGTTTTGCGGACGGCCTTCGTTACGGCCACCCTGGCCGCCTTGACGGTTGCCCTGCTGGCCACCGCGGTTTTGCTGCGGACGGCCTTCGTTGCGGCCACCCTGACGATTTTCATTACGCCCTTGTTGAGCGTTGTTGTTATTGCGTTGATTTTGTTGCTGATTTTGTTGCATATTCCTCTGTCCGTTATTCCTATTCATATTGTTATCGTTTCTTTTAGCTGTAGCCTGCGGACGCGCAGGAGCAGCCGGTTTGCTGACATCACGTTTTTCCGTCTTCGCCGGTTTGGGCGGTTCTGGTTTTTTATCGTATGCTTTACGGATAACAGACATAGCCTTGTCATCAGCTGCACTAAAATTAGTTTTTTCGATATTATTTTTCTTCAGTAGGTCAATGACCTCATTTACCGGTTTGCCATAATCCTTGGCAACCTCATATATTCTTTTATTACCCATTCATCCACCTCCAGACCAGATAATAAGAAGCAGACTCATCTGCGGAGCTCGCGCAAGCTGCGCAGACAACTGTGATTTAACTTTATTATTTTTTCAGCAGCATATTGGCAAAGTTCGCATCGGTAATAGCCACAGCTATTCTCGGTCCTTTGCCGATTGCATAGCCCAGCTCATTGCGCGTCAACAGCTCAATGACCTGCACGCCTGCCATCTCTGCCAGGAAATAAATTTCCTTTTTTGAATTAGGGGCAGCATCTTGTGCCAAAACAAGTACCTTGACCTTGCCGCTTTTTAAGGCAGCACGCACAGCTACATCGCCGGAAGCAGTTTTGCCTGCCTTTTGCGCCAACCCTAAAGCAAAAGCAACATTATTGCCTGCCATGTTCGAAATCCTCCAGCAGCTGCTTGAGTACATCCTCACCGATAGGCTTCTCCAAAGCGCGCTCCAGACGTTTCTCCTTTACGGCCTTGGTAATGCATTCCTTATCGGGGCAGACATATGCGCCGCGTCCGTTCTTCTTGCCGGTAAGGTCAAGGCTGACCTCGCCCTCAGGCGAACGTACAACGCGCAGCAGAGCCTTTTTATCCTTCATTTCGTTGCAGCCTAAGCATTTACGCTGCGGAACTTTTTTTACCTTCATCATGCTTCTTCCACGGGAGCCGGCTCAGCAGCAGCCTCTTCGGCAGCCTGAGTTTCGCTCTTAATATCAATCTTCCAGCCGGTCAGCTTAGCAGCCAGGCGGGCATTTTGGCCTTCCTTGCCGATAGCCAGGGACAGCTGGTAATCCGGTACGACAACGCGGCAGATTTTTTCTGCTTCGTTAACGGTTGTCTTAACAACCTTTGCCGGGCTCAGAGCATTGGCAACGTATTGTGCCGGATCTTCACTGTATTTTACAATATCAATCTTTTCACCGCGCAGCTCGTTAACGATAGTCTGCACACGCATGCCCTTGTGGCCTACGCAGGCACCTACCGGATCAACATTGCTGTCAGCGGTATATACGGAAATCTTGGAGCGCATACCGGGCTCGCGGGCAACGGATTTGATTTCAACAACACCGTCATGGATTTCCGGAACCTCCAGCTCAAACAGGCGCTTCAGCAGGCCGGGATGAGTGCGGGAAACCATAATCTGCGGTCCCTTGTTGGTGCGCTTAACCTCAACAATATAGGTTTTCATACGCTCATGGTATTGGTAGATTTCACCGGGAATCTGCTCGTTCGGAGTCAGCACGGCTTCAACCTTGCCCAAATCGATATAAACGTTTTGGTTTTCCATGCGCTCGATAATACCGGTAACGATATCGTTGGCACGGCTTTGGAAGCGTTCATATACCTGTCCGCGCTCTGCCTCACGGATACGCTGTACAACAAACTGCTTAGCGTTTTGGGCAGCAATACGGCCGAAGTTTTTCGGAGTAACCTCAACCTCTACGATATCGCCTGCAAGATACTGCGGGTTGATTGCCTGAGCATCCTCCAGAGTCATTTCGTTAATGCCGTCAGCCTCGCCTTCAACTACAGTGCGCTGAGCATATACATGGATTTCACCGGTTTCTTTATTCATTTCAACACGGACATTCTGGTTTGTGCCGGTGTTCTTCTTGTAAGCAGCAACCAAAGCGTCATCAACAGCCTGGAACAAAAGCTCGGGGTCAATACCCTTTTCCTTTCCTAATTCCTGGATTGCTGAGATAAAATCTGCGTTCACTTAATAAGCCTCCTATTTCTTAAATTAAAAGTCTATATGCGGTCTGATATTCGCAATCAGCCTACGTTCAATGCGGTCAGGATTTTTGAATTCCTTACCTTTAATAATCTTTTTAACCTGTACAGCTTCGTCATCATGTGCTACCAGAATGCCGGTCAGATTTTTCATTCCCTCCCACGGAGTATAGAACATAATGTCAACCTTGGTGCCGTAGGCAGCTTCAAAGTCCTTGTCCTTCTTCAGCGGACGGTCAATGCCCGGGGAAGAAACCTCCAAAAAGTATTTGTCGGGAATAGGATCCTCTGCATCCAGAATCTCCGTCAGCTTTTCGCTCACCATCTGGCAGTCATCAATTTCAACTCCACCAGGCTTATCGAGAAAAATCCGTAGGTACCAGTCCTTTTCACGCACATATTCTACATCAACCAGAGTAAGCCCGGTATCCTGCAGAAGGGGTTCTACCATTGCGGTAATCAGTGCTTCAACTTCTTTTGCCTGCATCATTTTCACCTCCATATTAAGTTTTTCTTTCTGTATTAACCTTGCGGCCAACACCTGCCTCTGCCGCAATTGCGTCAGAAACATCGTAATAAGCGGAAAGAGCGGGCTTTAAACCCACTCTTTCACAAGTCATACTTATTTTGGCTATCCTTATTATAGCATCTGTTGACAAGTCTTGCAAGTAGCTTACGCTATATCTAGTTATGATATGTTAAATTTTATACAGAAAAATGCTAAATCTGCCACGTAAAATGTATACACTGCGCTTTCCCTTGTCAGTCGCAAAATTATCTGCTACAGTAATATAGTAAACAGATAGAGATTGTGGAAAAAGTGTCAGTTTGGACAAGGGCGCTTTATCGACAAGCTTTTTATGAAAGGTGGTATTTTTTATGTCCTATAATTTTGATGCTGCTGTTTCTCCCTTTATTAAAGCACTGCCTCCCTCCGGTCTGGCAAAGTTTCTTGATATTATGGCCGCTAACCCCAACATCGTACCTCTCAGCGTCGGCGAACCCGATTTTGATATTCCGCAGGCTGTCAAGGATGCCGAAATCAACAGCATCTGCGAAGGCAAAAGCTGCTACACTCCCACGCTCGGCCTGTTAGAGCTGCGCGAGGCAATTGCGGATGATATCCATAAAAACTACGGCGTGAAATACGACCCGAAAACCGAAATCATGGTAACCGTCGGTGTCAGCGAAGCACTGTACACCACTATTACTACGATTATGCATCCCGGTGACGAAATTATTCTGCCCGAGCCCTGCTACGTTGCCAACAAGGCCTGCGTTATTCTGGCAGGCGGCAAACCTGTTTCCGTAGAAACTTATCAGGAAAACGGCTTTGTGCCTACTATCGAAGATTTGGAAAAGGCTGTTACGCCCAAGACTAAGGCTATTATGCTTGGCTATCCCAATAACCCGACCGGCGCTATTATGAGCAAGGAACAGATTAAGGCTATCGGTGACTGGGCTGTAAAGCATGACCTGATTGTCATCAGCGACGAGCTTTATGCTCATCTTACCTATGGTGGCAAAACGCACACCATGTTCACCCACTTCCCGGAATTCCGCGACCGCACCATTATTTTCAACGGCTTCTCCAAAGCCTACGCTATGACCGGCCTGCGTCTTGGCTATATCATGGCACCGGCGTCAATCATCAACGCTATGAACATCCTGCATCAGTACGTTGTGCTCTGCCCCAATGTTACGGCACAATACGGTGCGATTGCGGCACTGAAATACTGCCGTCAGGACGTTGACAATATGGTTGCCGAATACAGCCGCCGCCGTCAGATTATGATTGACGGCTTCCACAAGATGGGCCTGCCGCTGTATGAGCCTGAAGGCGCCTTCTATGTTTTCCCCTGCATCAAGGAAACCGGCCTTTCCAGCATGGAATTTGTTGAAAAGCTGCTGGAGGAGCAAGAGGTTCTCGTAATCCCCGGCAACATCTTTGGTGCCGGCGGCGAAGGCTATATCCGCTGCTCCTATGCTTACAGCGAAGAAATCCTGCATAAAGCACTGGAGCGCATCGCCCTCTTCGTAACGAAATACAGAAACCTGAACAAGGCGAAATAACTGTTATGCTGACTGCTTATTGGACAAGCTGATTTGTCAGGTAGTATAATATAAGCAGCTAATAAAATATTAGCTGACGGTTTTTGTATTTATCTAAACCCTTCCACTAAGTCTCATACCTTCCGTGAGACAAAAGGCAAAGAGAAAAACACGGTTTATAGCTGGCCGTGTTTTTCTCTTTTTTATCAGGAAAATCTTTAGCTCAAAAAATAAGGCTGCTGCCTCCGGACCAATCCGAAGACAGCAGCTTTTTGCATCCGAGCATTCATCTGCTTATAATTTTTATCTTAAGTTAAAGCTGACTGCGCGCGTAACGCGACAGCGTGCGTTCTGCCCGTACTTATCCTTAGCCGGACTGAAACGCCATTTGTTGACTGCCGTCACAACACTGTTATCCATAGCACTGTTGCCGGAGGAACCCACGACCGTCACATCCTCTACACTGCCGTCAGCACCAACCAGAATGCGTACAGTTACCACACCGGTAGCACCGCTGTTGCGTGCGGACGCAGGATATACAGGCGCAACCTCGCGCAGCAGGCGTGGCGGTTTGACCGGCACACCGCGGCCTTCGCCGCTGCCGCTGCCGCTGCCATTACCATTACCACTGCCTGTTCCGCTGCCCGTACCTGTGCCTGTACCGTTACCGGCAGGATTACCGGCAGGAGCCTTCGGTCCGGGGGCTGCAGTTGCCTTTTTCTTAACAACCTTCTTTTGCGGTTTAGGCTTCAGCTTTTGGTCAATAATATCTTCCAAGCTTTGGATGATAGGCTCTTCCTGCTGCTCCTCCTGTTCGATTTCTTCCTCCTGAGCTTCAGCGCCGCCACCACCGGCTTCCAATGAAACCTCCAAAATTTCCGGAGGCGTATGCACAAAGCGGTAGCCGAAAATGCCAAGGCCGGCGGCAAGAACAAGATGCACTGCCAAGGCTACGGCAAAGCCCTTGCCAAATCGCTTTTGTTCATCCTTCATTTGCTCTCACCTGTATCCGTAGCCAAACCGAAGCGTGTGACACCTGCTCCCTTCATTTTATCCATCAGCTGGATAATAGTTTTATAGGGCGCTTCGTCCTCTGCTCTGATAATAACCGAGAAGGAGGAATCATGCTTGCTTTCAATCGCAGCATTCTGAACCAGCATATCCATCTCGATTTTATTTTCATCAAGATAAAGGCTGCCGTCCTTTTTGATTGTTACATTAAAATTGCTCTTGCTGACATTCTCCGAATGCCGAGCAACAGGCAGGCGGATAGGAATCGTCTTGACCTCGCTCATATACATAGTGCTGACAATGAAAAATACCAGCAGCAGGAAAATCATATCAATCATCGGACTGAGCATGATTTCCGGTGCCTTCATCACTCTTTTACGACGTCTGCGCATTTTCTGACACCGCCCCTCATTTGCTCTGCTCGTTAGCTTTGAAAATATCAACCAGCGTATCTGCGACCTCGTTGATATTCAGAGTTTCGGTTTTGATTTTACTTGTAAGATAAGCATGGATACACATACCCATAATAGCAATGCACAGGCCGAAAACGGTAGTAATCAGCGCTTCGCCGATACCTGCGGTAACAGCCATCGGGTTCTGAGTTCTTTCGTTAAGAGCGTTGAAGGAGGATATCATACCGGTAATCGTACCGAGCAGACCGAGCATCGGTGAAAGGCCGATAACAACGCTCAGATAGTTGATATTTTTCTCCAGGCTGTCGATAATACGGTCAGCCTTGGTATAGACAATAGTTTCCAGACGCTGGCCGAGGTCACCCTTAATATCCAGAATCTCCTTAGCCATGGCAGCAGCCTCGCCTTTGCTCTGCTCTGCCAGCTCACTGGCGCCCACTATATTGAAATCGTTCATCATGCGGCAAAAGCTGCTCGCGAATTTTTCTCCAGAAATAGCCTTCTTATAGAAAAGATATCGTTCCACACCAATAGCAATAGCGGCAAAGGAACACATCAACAACGGCCACATACATGGACCACCCTTAACAAAATAATCAACAGCTCCGGCAAAAATACTCATACTTAAACCTTCTTTCAAAAATCAACGCTGCAATTTTTTATTTTGCGGCAAATCGCAAGCTCATCATCCGCCCATACACAGCAGAAAAAAGCCGCAAGGCTTCCACATCTGATACTTGTTGCTATTTACTAGATATTTATATTATAGCCTCTTTACTAATCTGCGTCAAGAAAACACAAACTATATAAACAAAGGCAGTACAGAGAAATTTCTCCGTACTGCCCCAAGCTTTATTCTATTTGAAATACTTGGCGAAGGCCTGCGCCGCCGCCGACTGCACCTCTGCATTAAAGGCTGTATACCGCTCGAGCAGCAGGCGTCCCTCCGGCGTCAGCACACTGCTGCCGCCGCTTTTGCCGCCTGCCGTGCTGCTGACCAGCGCAAAGCCCAGGTCTGCCTCCGCACGCCGCAGAATCTTCCACGCCTTGCTGGCCGACATACCCATAGCCTTGTAGGCAGCACTCAGCGAACCGGTGGCCTCAATGCGCTGCAAAAGCTCCGCCACGCCCTTGCCGAAATCAATGCTTTCATTGTACACGCGCACCTTGATATGGTAATGCTGCGGGTCTGCGTAGGTCATTTTACCACCCCTTGCCGAAACCGCAGGCAGGATAGGTACAAACGGTGCAGTTCAGGCACAAGCCGCCCTCGCCCAAGGCTGCCAGCTCGTCGGCCGTAACAAGGTCACAGGCCAGCACACGTGGCAACACCAAATCAAAAACAGTGCGCTTAGCGTACATTACACAGCCCGGCAGGCCCAGAACAGGCACCTGCTTTTCACCGTAGTAGGAGAGCAAAAACATGGCCCCAGGAAGCACCGGTGCACCATAGGAAACAATGCGTGCGCCGGTATTTTTGATTGCCAGCGGTGTACGGTCATCCGGGTCAACGCTCATGCCGCCGGTGCAAAGCACCATCTCCGCGCCCTTTTCCTCAATAGCGGTTTTAATCGCAGCGGTAATCTGCTCCGGCTCATCGTCCAGCACCTGCTTATAAACTACCTCTACATTGAACTCTGCCAGCTTTTCCTCCAGCACGGGGGTAAAGGTATCCTTAATGCGTC
>OQVS01002119.1_pt1 | contig 12983 bp, 15 predicted proteins | sample 1691601 | NCBI WGS metagenome assembly OQVS01 (sample SAMN03418268, study PRJEB22391) | human gut metagenome | biome: human-gut; feature: organic feature; material: feces | host: Homo sapiens | place: Tanzania | collected 2013-01 | reverse complement strand
TATCTCGCCACATTTGGTCACTTCCTATCGTAAAACCATAATATCTATTCAAATCTAATTTGTCCAAATCTTCATTTGTATAGATAGGAGTTGATTGTGGCTGAAGATATTTATCCTCAAACTCATAGAAATACTTTCTGTTGTATATTTCTTCTAACTTCTTCAACTGTCTTAAAATGGGATTTCCATCAGAATACGTACCTATTTTAGGACGACGATTGATGTATTCTATATCATATCCCAGTTTGCGCAAGGATTCTGCCAAAGCATAAGCCTGAACCTTTGCTCCATAGTTTGCGGCATAATGAGGTGTCACCATGCCTATAAGTTTTCTTTCCATATTATCTAATTGAACTTATTTATTTTATTTACAAGCCTCTTCCAACGGCACTTTATCCCCATCATTTTTCTTGCGAAAAATGAAACATGAGTTGTCTTGATGACAGCCTCTGCCAAAGACATATTCTCTTGATGATTGAGAAACTTGTTTATGAGCTTTATCTTCTTTGTTCGCTCATGCGTCACAATGTTGGAATTACTCCTAATTGCTTCATCTAACGTTAATTCTGTAGTATTAAACTGGTGGCAGACTTTCTCAACATTCGTTTTGCAGCAGCAACAGCACCTTTTCTGTCTTCCTGATAATGATCCATAAGATAGCGATATGCAGCGGTTACAGCGCCAACGTATTCGGCACTTTTCATTCGTCCTTCGATTTTGAAAGACTCAACGCCTATATCCATAAGATCTGGAATTTTTTCGATTAACTGAAGATCGCCCGGAGAAAAATAATATCCCTGTTTTTGACCGGAAGCGGTCTCGGCAGTGTAAAAACGGCGGCAGGCCTGAGTACACATTCCGCGGTTTGCTGATTTTCCGCCGAGGAAACTTGAAAAAAGACAGAGTCCGCTTTCGCTTACGCACAAAGCGCCGTGGACAAACATTTCGATTTCGCAAGTTGTATTCTGCTTAATTTGGCGGACTTCTTCGAGACCGAGTTCGCGGGCAACAACAACGCGAGAAAGGCCGGCTTTTTGCAGTAAATTTACACCGTCTGCGCTTTCAACGTTGATTTGAGTTGAACCATGAAGCTCAAGATTCGGGAAAAACTCCTGGCACATTCTTAAAACACCATAATCCTGAACGATAAGACCGTCTGGACCAATTTTATTGAGATAACTTAAAAAGCGGTAAAGTCTTTCTGTTTCTTCTTCCTGACTGACAGTATTTACAGTCACGTAGATTTTTTTGCCTTGACGATGAAGAGAATTTACAGTTGCTTCAAACTGATTCCACGCAAAATTTGAAGAACGAAGACGGGCATTAAAACTCTTAAGCCCAAGATATACAGCATCTGCTCCTTCGCCAATTGCGGCGTCGAGAGCTTCAATATTTCCTGCTGGAGCTAATAATTCTGACATACCGCAATAGTAGCACAATTTTTAATTTTTTGTCACGGGAAGAGAATTTTTGTAAAGAATTTTATTTTACTTAAAAAATCCGTCCTAGATTCTTTTATTTCGTTTATTTAGTTTTTTCATATCTTTTTTCGCTGTTTTTTGCTCCGGGAGTCGCGCCTTCCACTAAAGACCAATCTTCAGTTCCGGTTTCTATTACGCTCTGATCGTCAATATCATTTTCAGACGAATACTCTTCTGTCAGTTTTTCAATATTCATTCTGCACATTGTCCTTGTAAGGCTGATTCCGTCGGCTACTGTGGCGTTTTTTGGTTCATATCCATCTTTCCAAATCCCGCTTTCGTAGGCTTCGAGCGCCAAAGACTTTTGTCCGGCATAATACCACGACTGTTTTCCTGCAGCACTGAATAAAACCGCATCTTGCAGCATATTACGGCAACTGTCACGAATCACGATTACGTCGCTGTCGCTTATTCGGCTTTCTTTTCCTTCAACCCATAAATCGCGCGAAGCTGAGCTGTCGGTTCCTGTGCTCAAAGAAAGATTTTCTCCCAGTTCGTCAATGCACTCGCCCTCGTCTACCGTTCTAAAATGAACTACAATATATTCGCCGTCGATAAAATCGGAGCTTTGATTGGACCTGGCGGAAAAAATGTAAAAGCTCTTTGCCAGCAGTATAATGTTACAATCAATACTGAAGATGACGGAACTGTTACAATTTACGGCAAGTCTGGTGTTTCAACTGATGCTGCAAAAGCCGCTATAAAGGGAATCTGCGAAGATCCAGAGCCAGGAACAATTTATCAGGGAACTGTAAAGCGCATTATGGACTTTGGCGCGTTTATAGAAATTCTTCCGGGAAAAGAAGGACTTTGCCACATTTCAAAACTTTCAAGAAATCGTGTTGAAAAAGTAAGCGATATTCTCAAGGAAGGTCAGGTTATTCCTGTAAAGCTGCTTGAAGTTGACAAGATGGGCCGATTGAATTTGAGCTACATTGATGCAATTGAAAGCAAATAAGTTTATTTAACTCTGAATTGAATCCGTCTGTGAATTTTGCAGGCGGATTTTTTTTTGAAAAATTTCAATCTGATGCAAAAGTTTTTGAAATTTGCTAAAATCATTTTATGCTCGCAAAAAAACAAAATCTTTTAAATAACATAACGCTTATCACTCAGCAAGTTGTAAATTCAAAAGTTACAACATTCGGTTTTTACTTTTCAGTTGGAAGCCGTTTTGAAAATGAAGGTGAGCATGGAATCAGCCATTTTACCGAGCACATGATTTTTAAAGGAACAAAAACAAAATCGAACCGGGACATATCTCTTATTTTTGACAGAATGGGCGGAATTTTCAATGCTTTTACCGAGCGCGAAAATGTAGGCGTTTACTGCACTGTTCCTTCTGAAAATTTGGAAAACTATAAAACTGCTTTGGAAGCTCTTTGCGATTTGAGCTCGAATTGTACTTTTCCGCCTGAAGAAATGGAAAAAGAGCGCGGTGTTGTCCAGAGTGAAATTCTTGCTGTTTTGGACGATCCTGATGATTCTGCAATGGATGAAGTTGCGTCTTGTGTCTGGCCAAATCAAAAACTTAGTCTTGCAATAACTGGAACTTCTGATGATGTTGATTCGATTACACGGGAGCAGATGGTTGACTGGTATAAAAAATATTTTGCAGAAGGCGAGCTTGTTGTAATTGTTTGCGGAAAAATTTTTGAAGATATTCTTGTTGAAACTTTGCAAAAACTTCCAACTGAATAGCAAAGTCCGGATTTTTCACGAAGCGAAGAAAAAAGTCGGCTGCTCATAGTTTCTCCGGCGGCGGAATTAAAAATCAAAAGTGAAATATAATCTTCAAAGGAAAGACATGACAAAAGCCGAAACAGAACAGGCGCGGAAAATATCGCAAATCCGAAGATTTGTTTTGTTTAACTACGCGGCTTTAAAAAGCGGACATCAAGAACATCTGGCTTCTTTGTCTGTTTTGACGGGATTAAAAACGGAACGTCTGGGCGATTTAATAAAAAACGCGTCCGATGAAATCGCCGCCGCCGATAAAATCGTTTTGACTGTCGTCTGATAAAAAAACGACCTTCGGGGGGCTTTGCTAAATCAGTTCAAAATGCTGCAAGGCGTTGAAAATGCCGTCGCCGTCAACGTCCGTCGTGACGTAATCGGCAATTTTTTTGACGTTTTCGCCCGCGTTGCCCATCGCGACGCCGGTGCCGACCGATTTCAGCATGTCGATGTCGTTGCCGCCGTCGCCGAACGCGATCACGTCGTTGATGTCGTAACCGTATTTTTCGCAGACTTTGGCGATGCCGACGGGTTTTCCGCCGTCTTTGCCGACGATGTTGACGAACAGTTCGTGCCAGCGCATCGCTTTGCAGTCCGGCATATGGCGCATCAGGCTTTCCTCTTCGTCAGGCGTGATATAGGCGGACAGCTGGTAAAAGTTCTGCGTCATTTCCGATACGTCGACGATGTCTTCCGGCTTCACGGCGGGTTCGTTGACATACGCCAGCAGATCCTGCACGCGCCGATCCACCATGTTGAACACTTGCCGGTACGCCATTTCAAAGCAGCACGCGATTTTGTGTTCGTTCATATAGGGCAGAACCGCGTCAATGTCGCGTTTGGGCAACGGGTGGTCGTATAAAACCGTGCCGTCCGTTTCCAGACACAGCTGACCGTTGAAACAGACAAAGCCGTCGAAATCGAACATTTTTTTGATGAATTCGATGTTGTTCGGCGCGCGTCCCGTGGCGATGAAGACTTTGACACCGTTTTGACGCAAAGTCGCCAGCGCCCGCTTGGTCGATTCGGGCATCGTGTGCGTTTTAAAGCTGATCAGCGTGCCGTCAATGTCAAAAAAGGCGGCTTTAATCATCGGATTTTTTGTCTTCCGTTTGTTCGTCGGCGTTTTCTTCGTCGTCGCGGACGATCAGATCGCGTTGAACGGCTTCGCTTGCCAGCAATGTTTCGATCTTGTCGGCTTCGGCTTGCGCGCCGTCGGCGTAAAAACGGATTTCCGGCGTCAGGCGCAAACGGATTTTCGTTCCCAAAATCCTGCGAAAGAATCCCGCCTGTCTGTTCAACGCTTTCGCCAGTTCGACGGCGGTGGCGGGTTCGATCGATAAAACGGAAATGAACGCTTTGCAAAACGAAAAATCGGGCGACACCTTGACTTCCATCACGGAAACGGGCGGACAGCCCAGAAAATCGTTCGGCACGTCGCCGCGCTGGAAACAATCCGCCAGAATGTGGCGGATCTGTTCCGCAACGCGCAGTTGACGCTGGGTGACGGGTTTGGAATTGGAACGCATGGGCGACCTCTTACAGTTTGACTTCTTCCAGCTTGGCGGCGACTTCTTCGATTTCATAACATTCGACGGTGTCGTCCACCTGAATGTCGTTGAAGTTTTCAAAGCTCATACCGCATTCGTAGCCTTCGCGAACTTCCTTCACGTCGTCTTTGAACCGTTTCAGCGCCGCCATCATGCCGTCGTGGTAGACGACGTTCGACCGCAACAAACGGACGTGCGCCCCGCGTTTCATGATGCCTTCCTTGACCATGCAGCCGGCGACCTTGCCGACTTTGGAAATGTTGTAGACTTCGCGGATTTTCGCGTAGCCCAGAATCTTTTCCTTCAGTTCGGGCGCCAGCATGCCCTCCAACGCCGCATGAATGTCGTCCGCCACGTTGTAGATGATGGAATGATAGCGGATTTCGATGCCGTCGCGTTTCGCCGCCGTGCGCGCCAGCGTGTTCGCGCGGACGTTGAACCCGATGATCAGCGCGCTGGACGCCTTCGCCAGCGTAACGTCGGATTCGTTGATCGCGCCGACCGCCGCGTGCAGAATGCGGACTTTGGCTTTATCCGTCGAAATTTTGTTCAGCGTCGCGGTCAACGCTTCGACGGAACCCTGAACGTCGGCTTTGATGACGACGGGCAGTTCCTTGGCTTCTCCGGCTTTGATCTTGTCGAACATCTGTTCCATCGCCGAACGGGTTGAACGCACCTGCAACGCTTCGCGTTCCTTGCGCTGGCGATAGGCGGCGACTTCGCGCGCGCGGTCTTCGTCGTTGACGACGATAAAGTCGTCACCCGCGCTGGGCGTTGACTGGAACCCCAACACTTCGACGGGGAAAGAGGGACCGGCTTCGGTCACGCGCTGTCCGCGTTCGTCCACCATGGCGCGCACGCGTCCCCAGTCTTTGCCGGCGACGAAAATGTCGCCCGGTTTCAGTGTGCCGCGCTGAACCAAAACGGTAGCGACGGAACCGCGTCCTTTTTCCATTTTGGCTTCGATAATCGCGCCTTCGGCGGAATGATTCGGATTCGCGCGCAAATCAAGAATTTCGGCTTGCAGCAAAATGGCTTCGACCAGCTTGTCCAGATTGATTTTCTTTTTCGCCGACACTTCGACGGACAGAACGTCGCCGCCCATGCTTTCGACATAGACGCCGTGCTGCATCAAATCCTGACGCACCTTTTCGGGATTCGCCCCCGGAACGTCGATTTTGTTGATGGCGACGACGATGGGAACGCCCGCCGCCTTGGCATGGGTGATCGCTTCAATCGTTTGCGGCATGATGCCGTCGTTCGCGGCGACGACCAAAACGACGATGTCGGTGACTTTCGCACCGCGGGCGCGCATTTCGGTAAAGGCGGCGTGCCCCGGCGTGTCGATGAACGTGACTTTCTGACCGTTTTCCAGCGTGATCTGGTACGCGCCGATGTGCTGCGTGATGCCGCCGGCTTCATGCGCGGCGACATCGGTTGAACGCAGATTGTCCAACAGCGACGTTTTGCCGTGGTCGACGTGTCCCATGACCGTCACGACGGGCGGGCGGGGAACTTTCGTTTCTTCGGGATCGGGCGCGTCGCGCAGATTGTCTTCGACGTCCGCTTCGTTGACGCGTCTGGCTTTGTGTCCCATTTCTTCGACGATGATTTGCGCGATGTCGGCGTCTATTGTTTGCGTGATGGTCGCCATGACGCCCATTTTCATCAGGGCTTTGACGACATCGGCGCCGCGTTCGCTCATACGCGCCGCCAGTTCCTGAACGGTGATCGTTTCGGGAATGACGACTTCGCGGTAGACTTTTTCGGCGGGTTTGGGCGCGCCGAACATCTTTTGGCGTTCTTTTTCGCGCGCGCGCTTGATGGACGCCAGACTTCTGCCGCGTCCTTCTTCGTCGTCGCCGCGCATCAAAGCGGACATATTACGTCCGCCGCGCCATTTGTCGTCTTCGCCGCCGCGTCTGGAAAAGCGGCTGTCGTCGTCGCGCGTTTCGCGGCGTTTAAAGCCCGTTTTCATGCGGTGCTGTTCGGCGGCTTCGGCTTCTTCGGGCGACATCGCGGGCTGATTGTATCCGGTCGGTTTCGCGGAAAACGGCTTTTTCGGCGCGTCTTTTTTAACGGCGGCCGTTTTGGGCGCGGGACGAACCGCGACGGCGGGAACCGGCGCGGCGGCGGATTTTTTGTTTTCCTCTTCGGCGCGCAATTTCGCTTCGGCTTCTTCTTTGGCTTTGCGTTCGGCTTCCTCTTCGGCGCGTTTAACCGCTTCTTCCGCCTTGCGTTTCGCTTCTTCGGCGGCTTTGATGCGGTTTTCCTCTTCGGCTTTTCTCGCGTCCTGCAAAACTTTCAGACGGCGTTCCATTTCGCTGTCCAGCACGCCCGAAGCGGCGCCGCCTTCTCTGACCCCCTGAATTTTGCCGTGCGCGTCGGTGACGATGGTGCGCTTTTTGCGTACTTCAACCTGAACGGGTTTGCGTCCCGACGTAAAGCCGGCGTTGGAATGCGCGCGGTTGACGTCAACCGTTTTCTTCAAGGAAAGGATTTTCTTTTCGTCAGTCATTTAATCAATCAGCCTTTTGCTACGCGTTAATTTCGTTCGTCTTTGCAATATGCCCTAAAACGCTTGGCTTCTGCAACAAATAAATCAGCCGGACCGCCCGCTTTTAAAACCGTGTGGACGCCCATGCCCGCGCCCAGAGCCTGCGCCGTTTCGTCGGCGGTCAGCACGGACAGGACGGGGGTGTCGCCCCGCAGACGGTTCAATTTTTCCCGTCCGTCAGCCGCGGCGTCTGTCGCTTCCAGCAGGCAAAACGCCCGTTTGCCGGTTAAGGCGTCGGCGGCTTTTTCAAACCCCGAAACGACCAGTCCCGCTTTTTTGGCGAATCCGAGCAAGGATTGCAGGCGTTTGACGAACAGCGTTTTGATCAAACCGTCCAAATCGTCGGGATAAGTCAGCTTGGCGTGGGCGGCTTTCGCAAACAGTCCCTTGCCGACGGCTTCGGCGATCATGTCTCTGTCCGCCGTCACCCACATGCCGCGTCCGGGCAGCTTGTGCGCCAAATCGGGAACAAGCGTGCGGTCGGGGGAAACGCAAAAACGGATCAGACGTTCGGGCGGCAGCGTTTCCCGCGTCGCCAGACAGCGTCGAACCGTTTCTTTTTTCTTGTGCGACAAACCGTCGGGGGACGGTGTCCCCCGCCAGTTTCTTTTTGTTTTTTTGGGTTTAGACGTTTTCTTCGCCGTCATCAGCAAACCAGCCCAGTTGTTCGCGCGCTTTCATGATCAAAGCGTTCGCGTCGTGCGGCGTCATCGCGTTGTCGCCCAAAATTTCCAGCAGTTCGTCGCCCGCCAAATCGGCGAAATCGTCCAGCGTTTTCACGCCCTTTTCCGCCAGTTTGACGATCATGCCCTGATCCAGTCCGTCAAAATTGATCAAACCGGTGTCGATGTCCAGTTCTTTGCTGCGTTTGGCAAATTCGACGTTCTGCTTTTCGATGAAGTCTTTGGCGCGTTTTTGCAATTCTTCCGCCAAATCTTCGTCGAACCCTTCGATGCCCGCGATTTCCTCGACGGGGACGAAAGCGATTTCACCGACCGAAGCAAAGCCTTCGTTCGCCAGCAGACGCGCAATTATGTCGTCGACGCCCAAAGCGTCCATGAACGTTTTGGTGCGAACCGTCAGTTCGTTCTGACGGCGTTCGGATTCTTCGGTTTCGGTCAGAATGTCGATGTGCAGGTTCGTCAGCTGGGACGCCAGACGCACGTTTTGACCGCGGCGTCCGATCGCCAAAGACAGCTGGTCGTCGGGGACGACGACTTCGATGTTTTTTTCGTCAATGATAACGACTTTGACGACGTCCGCGGGCGCCAGAGCGCTGACGATAAATTCGGCGTTGTCGGGCGACCACTTGATGATGTCGACTTTTTCACCCTGCAGTTCCGTCACGATGGCTTGGACGCGCACGCCTTTCTGTCCGACGCAGGCGCCGACGGGATCAATGGAGCTGTCGCGGGCGGCGACAGCCATTTTCGCGCGCGAACCGGGGTCGCGGGCGACGGCTTTGATTTCAATCGCGCCGTCGTAGATTTCGGGGACTTCCTGCATAAACAGTTTCGCCATGAATTGCGGGTGGGTGCGGGACAGGAAAATCTGCGGACCTTTGGTTTCCTGACGCACGTCCATCAAATAGGCGCGAATGCGGTCGCCGTTGCGGAACACTTCCCGGGGGATCAGTTCGTCGCGGCGCAAGATGCCTTCGGCACGTCCCATGTCGACGATGATGTTGCCCGTTTCGACGCGTTTGACGATGCCGTTGACGATTTCGCCGACGCGGTCTTTAAATTCGTTGTATTGACGAATGCGTTCCGCGTCGCGAACCTTTTGCACGATGACCTGTTTCGCGGTCTGGGCGGCGATTCGACCGAAGTCGATCGGGGGCAGGGGGTCAACGATGAAATCGCCGACTTTCATATTCGGATATTTTCTGTGCCAAGCGGAAGCCAGATATTTTTTGTAGGTTATCTGGGCTTCTTCGTTTTCAACGTCGATTTCCGCGTCGTCGGGAACGATTTCGATGAAGCGCGCCATCGTGATCGAACCGTCTTTGCGGCTGATCGCCGCGCGAATGTCGTGTTCCTGTCCGTATTTGGAACGTCCCGCCTTTTGAATGGCGAATTCCATCGCGGTTAACACTTCTTCTTTGTCGATGCCTTTGTCGCAGGCGACGGTGTTTGCCACCTGCAACAGTTCGGGACGCGGTAAAGCTGCCGTATTTTCCATAGCTGTTTTTCCTTTGTTATTCCTCGTCTTGCGAAGCGAAAGCCGCCAGCAGATCGTCCGTCAGAACCAATTTCGATTTCGCGATTCGGTCAAACGGCAAACGCAGGTCGGCGCCGTCGAACGTCAGAACGACGCGGTCGCCGTCAACACCCTGCAAACGCCCTTGAAAGCGTTTTCTGCCGTTGACGGTATCCAGACATTCGATTTTCGCCTCAAACCCTTTGAACCGGTCGAAATCCGCCAACCTGACCAGCGGACGGTCAATCCCGGGGGAGCTGACTTCCAGCGTGTAGTTGTCTTCGATCGGATCCTTTTCGTCCAGAACCGGAGAAATCGCGCGGCTGAGTTCGGCGCAGTCGTCAACCGTCATCGCGCGGCGGTCCTTGCGTTCCGCCATAATCTGCAAAACTTTGCGCGAATTGCCGCCCTGCATTTGCAGGCGCACGACGTCATAGCCCAGTTTGTCGCAAATCGGCGCGATCAGTTCGTTCAGCGTTTCGTTCAGAGTCATGTGTCCTCCGGTCTTTTTTACCATAAAAAAAAGCGGGCTTTTCAGCCCACCCTCATAGAAACTATAAGAATGTACAGTCAAAGATATACCAGTCCGCGCGTGTTCGGGCAAGCTTTTTTTTCATGATTATTGAAAAACGTAGAATTTTTCAAATCCGGCGGACAGCAGAATTTCCGCGACGGACGCGGGGGCGCGGCGGATCGCGCGGGCGATGTTGCGTTGCGCCGCTTCTTGCGCGGCGACGACCAGCATGCCCATCGCCGCCGAATCGATTGACGGGCAAAGCGACAGATCAAACGCCAGACGCGGTTCGGTCATCGCGCGGATTTGCAGAAAAACGTCGTAAAAGCGGTCTTCGTCGCCGGCGGAAAAATCGCCTTTGACGAAATAGATCCTTTCGTTTTTCGATGTTTTGACGGTTACGTTCATTATTTGCGCCCGAATATCAGATAAACGGGCTTTTTACCCTGCGACAAAGCCTTTAATTCATAGCGGGTGTTCACCCAATCGGCGGGCGGTTTTCGCCAATCGTCGGCGGTTTTCGCCGTCCATTCGAAATCGTCGGATTTCATCAGGTGTTCCAGCGACCAGCGGATATAATTCATGTCGTCGCTAGCGATTCGCAACTCGCCGCCCGATTTCAGCAGCCGCGCCAGAACGGGCAGGTTTTTCGGACCGATGAAACGGCGGTTCGCGTGTTTTCTTTTAGGCCACGGATCCGGGAACAGAACGTAAATCCGTTCGAAAGCCCCGTCTTTGAATTTGGGCAGAATGTCGCGCACGTCGTTGTCGTGGACGCGCACGTTGTCGACGCGTCCCGCTTTCAATTCGACGTTTTCGTCGACGTCGCCCGATCGTTCTTTGCCCGTCAGATGGGTCAGCAGGGACGAAACGCCGTTGACGAACACTTCGGCGCCGATAAAACCCGTGTCGGGACGCCGCGCGCTCTGTTCCGCCAGATGTTCGCCGCCGCCGAACCCGATTTCCAACCAGACGGATTTGACGGGAACGGAAAAACAGGTCGCGGGATCGACGTTTTCACCCGTGACGTTCAACCGCACTTTGGGCAGAAAAGCGTCCAGCAACACTTCGCGCGAAGGTTTTAATTTTTTGCCTTTGCGGCGACCGTAAAACCGGTATTCCCTGACTTTGTTTTCTTCCATTTCCGTCAATTCCCTTTGATGTCAGAACACCGATTTCAGCGCGTCCGTCAGATCCGTTTTTTCCCACGGAAACGCGCCTTCGGCATCGGGCGTCCTGCCGAAATGACCGTAAGTCGACGTCGGCAGATAAATCGGGCGGTTCAGCTGCAAATGCATGCGAATGCCGCGCGGCGTCAAATCCATGACTTCGGGCAGAACGGATTCAAGTTTGTCCTCGTCAACCTTGCAGGTGCCGAACGTATCCAGATAGACCGCCAGCGGATGCGCGACGCCGATCGCGTAAGCCAGCTGAATCATCGCCTTGTCCGCCAATCCCGCCGCGACGATGTTTTTCGCCAGATAACGCGTCGCGTAAGCCGCGGATCGATCGACCTTTGTCGGGTCTTTGCCCGAAAACGCGCCGCCGCCGTGCGCGACCGCGCCGCCGTATGTGTCGACGATGATTTTGCGTCCCGTCAATCCCGTGTCGCCGTCCGGACCGCCCGTCACGAAACGTCCCGTCGGATTAACGTAAAACTTCGCGTCGTCGACCGTCCAGCCGTTCGGCAAAAGCCTGTTGACGACGCCGCGCACCGTTTCACGGATTTCGTCATAAGAAACGTCTTCGGTGTGTTGGGTGGACACGACGACCGTGTCGACGCCCGTCGGGACGCCGTTTTCATAGCGCAGAGTGACCTGGCTTTTCGCGTCGGGGCGCAGCCATTTGATCGCGCCCGAATGGCGCAGTCGCGCCAGTTCTTTCAAAATGGCGTGCGACAGATAAAGGGTCGCGGGGGAATATTCCGTCCCCGCCAGTTCGTTCGTCGCATAGCCGAAGATGATGCCCTGATCGCCGGCGCCTTCCTCTTTGTTTTCGGATTCGTCGACGCCGCGCGCGATATCGGACGACTGTTTGTGCAGATGGTTCTGAATGTCGACGGTCTGCCAGTCAAAGCCTTTTTGTTCGTAGCCGATGTCTTTGATGCGTTTGCGGACGGCGTCTTCCATCATGCGTTTGTCGACGGTTTCGGGCAGACGGGCTTCGCCGCAGATGATGACGCGGTCGGTCGTCGCCACGGTTTCGACGGCGGAACGCGCCTGCGGATCGTGGGTCAGGAACAGATCCAGCAGAGTGTCTGAAATGCTGTCGCAGACTTTGTCGGGGTGTCCTTCGGATACGGATTCACTGGTGAACAGATAATGTTTGCGCATAAAATGTACTCCTCTTGTCCTGTAAAAATGAAAGCGTCGCTTTCACACGGGCGATAGTATCCTTGAATCGTTAAAAAAGCAAAAAGGAAATCGTCGGGGCGGTTTGAAACAAAGGGGATAAATAAAATCCCCGCCGGACGATGCGGGGCGGGGAAAGAAAGGATTTAAACAAAAAACTCAGTCGGCGACGCGCAGATGGAAATGTTCCTGTTCTTCGTTGTTCAGCATCGACACGGCGGAACAGTAATCCGTCCAGGCTTCGATGGAATCGTGCAGGCGGTTCAGAATGAACGCCTCCGGCGTTTCGCCGGCGATTTGGGCTTGTGTTTCGATCAGTTGATATAACGATTCTTCCAATACGATCGGAATGATTTTGGTTGATGAGGGGGTTGTGCCCATGATGAAATCCTTAAAAAAAATCCGGTTTGTGTTTTCACTATATAGAGGGGCGACTCGGCAAATCCAGTAAAAAATGAACTGAATTATAAAAAAAGTTGCATCGGAACGGTCGGGGCGAATCGAAAACGACTCGGAACCCTTGCGGTATAAGGACTTTTTAATTTTTTAAAAAAATCAACGAGTCGCAATTTTTTTTCAAACGCCGTGCGAACG
>OQVS01002118.1_pt1 | contig 12983 bp, 9 predicted proteins | sample 1691601 | NCBI WGS metagenome assembly OQVS01 (sample SAMN03418268, study PRJEB22391) | human gut metagenome | biome: human-gut; feature: organic feature; material: feces | host: Homo sapiens | place: Tanzania | collected 2013-01 | reverse complement strand
GCTAAGAGCTTCTGCCCTTTCAGGGCGTGTGGGGAAAAACTTGCGAAACTTCAATAACCTAATTGAACTTTCGCAAGTTCAATAACCTAAAATCCACATTCTGCCTGTGGGATAGCCTCATTATGGTCGTTGAGGTAGAGCAGGGGAGCTGGCTTATATTGCAAGCTTGCCAATGACATGTGTGCTTGCAGATAACGCGTACTGATGCCCCCGATATTGAGCATGGTGTGGAAGGCGGAACGGCTGCTCTGTGCCTGCTTGTGGCGGTTGGCGGAGAGGGCCTGTGCCACGGCTGGCTCCTGATGCTGGAAGCTCTGCGATGTCCATACCAGGAAGGGCACATGCAACTCGTACTCCGAAGCTCGGGGCGAAGCATGAAGGAAGAGCTTGTGACTGTCGTCGAAGATGTTCTCGCCATGGTCGCTCGTATAGAGCATGGCGCTCATGCCTCCGTGTGCTCTCAGGCGCTCTATCACCCCACTGAGCACAAGGTCGGTGTAGCGGATGGTGTTGTCGTAGGCGTTGATGAGGTCGGGGCGGTTCTCCTTCTTGGCCTCGCAATGCGTGTCGGGCTGGAAATGCGCCATCTGTCGGGGATAGCGGTCCATGTAGTTGAAGTGAGAGCCATAGGTGTGGAGCACGATGAATTCCTTCTTGCGTTTCCGGGCCAGTATCTTGTCGAGGATGGGCAGCAGGTCGGCGTCATAGTAGTTGCCGTCCTTGCCCGGGGCTTCGGCCAGCTCACGTCCAGCCGGGTTGGCATCGCCCGTCTTGAGGAAGAGCCACTGGTCGGCCTGTTCGCCCAGGAAGTCGATGAACGAGTGGTTGGGGCGCTGATTGCTCAGAAACACGGTGTGGAAGCCTGCCTCACGGAAGGCCTGCAGGATGCCTTTCTCGTGGAAGAGACGCTCGAAGTCGGAGGCCGAAGCCTGCGAGAGGAGCATGGGCACACTCTTGTGGGTGGTGTTCGACTGGGTGGTGACATCGCTGAACGTCACCAGTCCCGGGGTCTTGCTGAGCCGTGGATTGGTGTCGCGCTGATAACCATAGAGACTGAAGTTCATGGCTCGTGCCGTCTCGCCTATCACCATGACGTAGACCTCGCAGGAGTCCTCGGGATGGGACGGCCTGGCATCGAAGCGGAAACGGGAAGATGCCTCCTTGTAGTGGATGGAGGCGTTGTTGCGCTTCACGGCAAGGTAGAGGTTATAGAACACGTTGACGGGGTAGAGGTCGTTGAGCACGCTATATTGTGGGGCGTGATGGTCGTCGAGCTGTGAGTTGTCGGAAGGACGGGAGAGACAGGCCGTGGCAACAAGGATGCACCCCACGATGGCCAAGGCTGAAGCCCACAGGGCATATCGCTTTCTGAGGGCAGAGGACAGCACGGGTGCCTTCTTGCTCCGTATGGACACCACGCCCAGGATGAGCAGGGGCAGATAGAGGATGAAGACACTCGCCACGCCAGGAATGAGGTTGTCGAGCAACTCCATGGCCTCGCCAGGATTGGTGGTTACGAGGTTGAGGAACATATCCACGGCTATGACGCCCTTGCCGAAGAGATAGAGCAACACGATCTGGAAAGCCGCAAAGAAGATGATGGGGAAGAGCCACCACACCATCTTGCCCGGCTTGCGACAGATGCTCATCAGAGCCATGTAGACACCAAAGGGCAGCACGGTGTTGGTAAGGGCTGCCCATGTGCTGAGGTGCTCGGTGAAACAAAGGGCCACATTGGGCACGGTAAGCGCGATGACGGCATACCAGTATATGATTTTGTTGAATGATTTCATGTTGTGTGTTGTTTTCTTTTAGAACGCCTCGTTGATATTGAAGAGGAATCCTCTCTGTCCGCCCTTGCCGAAACCATAGTCGAGACGCACGTTGACGTTCTTCTTGAATTCCCATCGATAGCCCAGTCCGAAGTTAGGCAGGATGTGACGGCTTCTCATCTCGCTGAACTTGGGGAAGACGGTTCCTGCGCCTATCCAGGCCGTGAGCGAGTTGCGTTTCCACACGTGCTGGCGAAGTTCGACAGTGGCTTCTATCATGTGCTTGTCGCGGTATCTTCCCTCGTAATAGCCACGCAGGGCATTGCTGCCTCCTGTCTGTGCCATCATGCCCCATGAGGGATTGCCAAAGTTGAATGTGGAACGAAGGTCCTCGGCCAGTACGGCTCCTCGCCAGGGTTGCTGGTAGGCGTTGAGCTGCAGTTCGGTGGTGCTGAAGGCATAGTCGTTGCCCATGAAGCGCGGACGGAACATCTGGGTGAGGTTCACGTAATAACCCCGGTGGGGATAGGTGAGGTTGTCACGGTTGTCGAACATGAAGGTGAATCCCACGCCATAGTTGTCGGTATGTCGGTCCATTCCAGCCAAGAGCTCGGGGCGCTCGATGTCCTTGCCGATGATGTAGTCGTAGGCCACGGAAGGACCGAGGAAGAGGTTGCTGCCAAGGTTCCACAGGAAGCTTCCCTTCACGTGCACCTGCCATCGCTTCATGTCGCTCTTGTTGTCGTCGTTGTCGCCCATGTCGTATCCCATTCCCCAGAACTTGCAGGGGAAGGAATAGAAGTAGAGCGTGTAGACGGCACGGTAACGGTCGTGGGGGAAGATGTGGGTTCCGCGCACACCGAGCAGATAGAAGCCCACCGTGCTGACATCGCCAAAGAGCGACACATTGGAGGGGAGGAGGAGCGTGTCGGCTGGGTCGGAGCGATAGATGCCTGCTGCCACTAAGCCTAAGCCCAACTTGGTGTCGGTGGCATAGTGTGGCCCTCCGATAATGCTGAAGTCGAACCGCTTGTCGTTCTTTTTGTTGGCATCGTTGAAGTAGTCGAGAAAACGGGTGATGAGCGATTTCTTCTTCTCGTCCGCCTTCGCTTCCACCTTCACTTCCACGTTTTCGTCCACCTTTTTCCCTATTTTTACTTCCTCTTTTTCCATTCCGGTATGTGGCGTGAAGGTAGAGTCAGCCTCCCCTGCCATACCAAGAGTAGGCAAGAGAAGGCATGTAAGGCATGAGAGTAGAAGCTGCTTCATGTGTTATGTATATAATAATGTGTAGGGGTGTTAATATGTGATAAACAGTTAGTATACGAGTGCCACGTTGTCTATCCAGAGCGTGTTGCCGGGCGTTCCGATATAGGCTCCGCCATGACTGGAAGAGAACTGCAGGATGAGGTGGGTAGGGGTCTCGTTGGGCGAAGCCCATCCCGTTTCCTTGATGATGACGCTCTTGCCTTTGCTATTACGAGCATAGTCACAATTACGAAGTCCCATGAGCGAGGCGTTATAGCCTGCCATGTGTCGGATGTCGCCATAGTGGATGGTGTAGGTGGCGTCGTTCACCCATCCATTGGTGCTCTTGCTGTACTTCACCACCATGGTGCCCACACGCTTGGCCGTGATGTTGCCATGGGCATCCTCGTGACGCTTCTGCAGATAGAGAATGGCGACAGCATAGTCGCGTCCTGCCACTTTCGATGCACTGCTGAAGCCGTTCTGCTTGATGCGGGTGGCTGAGTTGGGCAACAGGGTCTTATAGTCGAAACGCACTGCCTTGGGACGATGGGTGAAAGGAATACCCCAGTTGATGGCCTTAGGACCGTCCTTGGTTCCGGTGATGGGTTCGCGCACGTCGCCCAGGAAGAGCGAGCCTGCTGCAAGCACCTTGATGTTGATGAGTCCCAATACCTTCACCTTCTCGATATGGGTGACGAGCTTGGCACAATGGCCGTTCTCGTGCTTGTCGCGATATACCGAGTTGTTGGTCTTATAGATACCAGACACGTGGGCAAGCACATTGGAGGTTCCCCAGGGCGAGCCGCCCTTGTTGGTGTAGGGGGTATTGCCATTGATGGTCATCGACGGACCTACGGCATAAACCACCTTCTTGTTTCCGCCTATGATACCTGATTCCTTGATGTTTCTGATAACCCAATTATCCATGTTTCCATACTTGATGGGTACAATCTTTTCGGCACTTTGCGCTCCCATCGTGCAGGTGAGGCAAAGTGACATTGTCATGCTTAAAATACGATGTTTCATTTTTGTTACAATAAAAAGTGGTTGCAAAGTTAGGAAAATATTTGTATCGTTATAGTTTTCTTGCTGTTTAATTATAGTTATTTAAAGATTATTTTATAAAAATTAAACTGACGGATATGGAAAGGTGTTGAGATGTTAGAGCCAATGAGACAAAAATATGCCCAGAACCAACGATGACGAATGGTTCTGGGCATCATGTATATGGGTTTCAACTTCTCTAAACTTAGAAGCGGCGATGTCCGCCTCCAGGAGGTGGTCCCATGGGAGGTCGTCCGCCATTGAAGGGTCTTCCGCCGAAGTCGGGGCGTCCGCCATACCTCATCGTCTCGCGTGCCTGCTTGCCTCCGATGATATTCAGTCGGTAGATGACGTGGAGCATGGCATAAGAGTTGATGCTGTTGTACTCGGTATCGGTACGGGCCATGGCAGTAAGGGCACGGCTCAAGGTGCTCTGCTGGTGCAGCAGGTCGTAGAACTGGATCATCACGGTGAGGGGTTTGCCCTTGAGGAAGCCTTGCGAGAGTTGGGCGTTCCAAACCAGTTCGTTGGTGTTCATCGACTTGTCGCTGTATCCTCGTCGGCTGCTCTGGCTCAGGTCTGTGCTCAGGCTCATGCCCCAGGGCATGGTGGCTGTGATGCTCGGTCCGTAAGAGAACTGCCAGGTGTTCATGTTGCTCGATGCCTGAAGCTTGTTGCGGGCATGGTTGTAGTTGAGGGTTCCGTTGAGGTTGACCTCAAGCCAGTTGTTGCGATAGCCCATGGCGATTCGCTCGCCCACCTGTGTCTGCTTGGTGGTGTTCTTCTGCGAGGTCTTCCCGTCGAGGCTCAGATAGCCCACGGCATTGGTATAGGCGAGGGTGGTGAAGGTGTTGATGTTCCATACGCCAGCGCTGTCGATGGCTGTATTGAACATGAAGGCGCCTCGTGCGTTCCAGTTGCCGTTGATGTTTTCGGGCTGTGTGGTTCGTCCACCGGTCTTGTCGTCGTAGGTCACCATGTCGCTGATGCTGTTGCGTGTCATCGAGAAGTTGACGAAGGTCATCAGGGCTCGCTGGTGCTTCTCTATATAGTTGTTGTAGAAGAGTCGGAAATTGTGGGTGAACGATGGCTTCAGTCCCGGATTTCCCTTCTTGATGTTGAGCGGATTGCTGTCGTCGGTGATGTCGAGCAGGTCGGTCATGGAGGGTTGCGAGGTGGTTCCTCGATAGTTGACGCGCAGGTTGCTCACCTTGCTGAAACGATAACGGAAGTCGAGGGCTGGTGAGAAGTTGGTGACGTTGCGTGTCGTTTCGATGTGCTGCCCCATATAGTCGTAGATGAAGTTCGACCTCTGTGGCTGGAGCATGGCTCCGAAGCTGAGGTTGTACTTTGGTCGGATGAATCGCATCATGAGCTGCATCTCGTGAATGTAGTTCTTGTACTCGGAGAATCGGCTCTGGTCGCTGTCGAAATACTCGTCGAGAGGCGAGCGCAGAGTGCCCAAGTAGTTGCCCCATCCACGATACTCGGGAGTGATGGAAGCCCACTGGTTTGCCTCCTCATCGCTGAAGTCGGAGAAGTTGTAGGTGGAACGGTCGGTCTTCGAGTATTTGTAGGTGAACTTATAGCTCAGTTGCAGGAAAGTGGCTTTCCAGAGTGGCTCGCTGTAGGTGGCCTGCAGAGAGTAGCTGTAGTTGCGGGTAGGCGTCACGTTGTAACGATAAGTGTTGTAGTGGTCGGTCTCGTTGCCGTTGGCCACATCTACAAGGTACATGTAGGCATTGGTGAGTGAGAGGCTGTTGGCATCGGTCTTGCCGTAGCTGGCATCAGTGCGCACGGTGATGTTGCGTCCCATCGCACTGAGTCGGCGATTGTACTGCAACATGCCTTTCAGATTTTCAGACTCGCTATAGCTGATGCTGCTCGACGACTGCAGGTTGACGAGAGCTCCAGCCTGCTGCAACAGACTCTTGCTTGTGCTTACGTCCTCAAGTCCCAGCTCGGCACGTGCTGCGTCCTCGAGCGGGTCGTTGGTGATCTGGTAAGGATCGGCATTAAACTGTGCCGACAAGCTTCGTGCCAGTGCATCGCTGCTCTTGATGGTGAAGGATGGACGGAACATGATATTGGTCATTGTGTCGGGTTTCCATTCCAGGCGGAAACGTCCGTCCCAGCTGTTGCTGCGCGAGAAGTTCTTGGCACGGCTGTTCGAGAAAGACGAGTTCTGGCTCACGAAGTTCTCGGAAGCCACCGTGCTGCTGATGTCTCCATCGCTGTGGTTCCATCTCAGCGAGGCGTCCATCTTGAGCTTATCCTTGTTCTCGTAGTTGTAGTTCAGACCCAGCATCTTCGAGGCGTTGAGTCCCTGCTTGTTGGGACCCCATCCGCCAGGACCTCCACCTCCGGGGAATCCCATGTCGTTGGTGTTGTTGGCTGATGCAAACATCATGAGTCGGTTGCGGTCGTTGAAATAAGCCGCCATGCCTCTTTCGCTGTATCGTTGCTTGGTGCCCATGCTGAGGTCCATGTTGGCGATGAGTCCCTTGTTCATGCCTTTCTTGACACCGAAATCGAGCACGGTTTCCTCTTCTCCGTCGTCGATGCCCGTCACCTTGGCCAGGTCGCTCTTCTCGTCGTAGGCTTTGATCTTGTCGATGATGCTGGTGGGTAGGTTCTTCAGGGCCGTCTTGGTGTCGCCGGTCATGAACTCCTTGCCGTCTACGAGGATCTTCTTCACTTCCTTTCCGTTGATTTTGATGCTTCCGTCGTCGCTCACCTCAGCACCAGGCAGGCGCTTCACGAGCTCTTCGATGGTGGAGCCTTCGGGGGTGCGATAAGCCGCAGAGTTGTACACGAAGGTGTCTTCCTTGAGCACCACTTTCTTGGCCATGGCTGTGACGGTGGCGGCCTTGAGCATGATGGCCTCTGCGTTGATGTTTATCTTGCCCATGGCGAGATCTTTGCCCTGGGTCATCATGATGCGCCTTACGGTGGGCTTGTATCCTACGCTGGTTATCTTGAGCAGATAACTGCCGTCTTCGGGAGCCTGAAGGCTGAAGAGTCCATTCTCGTCGCTGATGGCGCCTGAGATATAGGTGCTGTCCGCGCGCAGCAGTTGTACGGTCGATGCCTCGACAGGGTCGTTGGTTCCCTTGTCGATAATGGCACCCGTGATGAGGTGTTGCTGTGCCTGCATCATCATGGCGATGAATAGCAGGAGCAGGGTGAGTACTGATTTTCTCATTTCTGTATTTTATAGGTTTTTTTTGTTCGCTTGATAGTTTAGACGCATCCTTTGTGATAAGGTTTAGTCTAAAATGTGTGAAAAGAATGCTAAAAGTGTGTTCTTTTGCATCAAAATGCAGAAAAATACGTACCTTTGCACGCAAGAATTACATTATTTATAATATATTGATAAATTTATGAGTCAGAGAGTCATCATTTCTACCAATCTCGAAAGTGAGATAGCCGAAGCCTTGGCAGAGTGCGAGCACGACAAGATTTTTGTGCTTACCGACGAAACCACAGTTGTCAAGTGCTGGCCTGTTGTGAAAAATTATTTCTCGCTCAGGGATGCGAAGGTCATTACCATTGGTGCTACCGATACGCACAAAGACCTCGACACGATGGTACACGTATGGAAGTCGTTGGGCGAGGGCGGTGCATCGCGCCATTCGTGCATGATAAACCTGGGTGGTGGAATGGTTACCGACTTGGGTGGCTTTGCCGCAGCAACTTTCAAGCGTGGCATCAACTTCATCAATATCCCCACTACGCTCCTCTCGATGGTGGATGCTTCGGTGGGAGGAAAGACGGGCATCAACTTCGGTGGACTGAAGAACGAGATAGGCGTGTTCTGCGACTCCAAGTTTGTCATTCTCGATACTGAGTTCCTGCGCACGCTCGATGCCGAGAACATCTGTTCGGGCTATGCCGAGATGCTGAAGCATGGTTTGATTTCGGACGAAAAGATGTGGGCGGAGTTGGTTGGCTTCGACCTGGCTCATCCCGACTTGCAGCAGTTGCAACGCATGGTGGGCGATAGCGTGGCGGTAAAGGAGCGCATCGTAGAGCAGGATCCTCATGAGCACGGCATCCGCAAGGCGCTCAACTTGGGACATACTTTCGGTCATGCCTTTGAAAGCTGGGCACTGAAACGCAAGCCTGTTCTGCACGGCTATGCTGTGGCGTTCGGTCTGATTCCGGAACTCTATCTGAGTGTGATGAAGACGGGATTCCCAACGGAGAAGATGCGACAGACGGTGAACTTCATCAAGGAGTACTATGGCTCGCTTCCTATCACCTGCGATGACTACGACGAACTGATAGAACTGATGCGCCATGACAAGAAAAATCAGGATGGCATCATCAACTTCACCTTGTTGGGTGGAATCGGTGATATTCGCATCAACCAAAGTGCCACCATCGACGAAATCAAAGAGGCTTTCGACTTCTTCCGTGAAGGATAAAGCCAAAGCGTTATAAAGCACAATAAGTTTTGAGCTTTGAATATTGAGCATTATGAGAGTTATTTGTTTTCTCATAATGATTCAATGTTCAAAGCTCAATTTTTTTATGCGTAATGCTCAAGCTTATGTCTTAATGCGTAAAAAATCAAAATTTTTTACGCCTTGGCTTGACAAATTTATTTGTTGCCGTACATGTTCTCGTAATATTTCTGATAGTCGCCAGAGGTTACATTGTCCATCCATTCCTGGTTGTCGAGATACCATTTCACGGTTTTCTCGATGCCCTCTTCGAACTGCAGACTTGGTTCCCAACCCAATTCGCGCTGCAATTTGCGTGAATCGATGGCGTAACGCATGTCGTGGCCCTTGCGGTCGGTGACGTAAGTGATGAGGTCGAGGTCTTCGCCCTCCTTGCGACCGAGAAGACGGTCTACGGTCTTGATAACCACCTTGATGATGTCAATGTTTTTCCACTCGTTGAAACCTCCGATATTATAGGTCTCAGCCACCTTTCCTTCGTGGAAGATGACATCGATGGCACGGGCATGGTCTACCACGTAGAGCCAGTCGCGCACATTCTCACCCTTGCCATAGACGGGCAGAGGCTTGCGATGGCGTATGTTGTTGATGAAGAGAGGGATGAGCTTCTCTGGGAACTGGTAAGGACCATAGTTGTTGGAGCAGTTGGTCACGATGGTAGGCATGCCGTAAGTATCGTGGAAAGCACGTACAAAGTGGTCGCTGCTGGCCTTGGAAGCCGAGTAGGGAGAATGGGGATTGTACTTGGTGGTTTCTACGAAGAACTCCTCGCCATAAGCCTCGTGGTTCTTGCCACTTGATGCCTTGGTGGAGAATGGTGCTGCCACGCCCTCGGGATGTGTCATCTGCAAGGCGCCATACACCTCGTCGGTAGAAATGTGGTAGAAGCGCTTGCCCTCATAGCCTTCGGGCAGACTCTCCCAGTAGGTCTTTGCTGCCTGCAGGAGCGAGAGTGTTCCCATCACGTTGGTCTGTGCAAAGGTGAATGGATCCTTGATAGAGCGGTCTACGTGGCTTTCTGCAGCCAGATGGATAATGCCGTCTACCTGATAGTCGTTCATCAACTTGAGCATCAGCTCGAAGTCGCAGATGTCGCCCTTCACAAAGGTGTAGTTGGGCTTGTCCTCGATGTCCTTGAGGTTGGCCAGATTGCCTGCATAAGTCAGCTTGTCGAGGTTGATGATGTGATACTCGGGATATTTGTTCACAAACAGACGGACAACGTGTGAGCCGATAAATCCGGCGCCGCCTGTGATGATGATGGTTCGCTTCATTATATTTATTATTTAAAATGTTACTTAAGGAGGTTTGCAATGCACTGCTGTAACGAGTCAATCCAGTAGGGCACTTTCACGCCGAAGGTTTCCTTGATGGTTCGCTTGTCGAGCACGGAGTAGGCAGGACGGGTCACTGGCGAAGGATATTCCGAACTGTAGCAGGGCTGTATGTCGCACTGTGTGTGTCCGGCAATGCGGGCTATCATCTGTGTGAAGTCGTACCAGGAGCACACTCCCTCGTTAGAGAAATGATAGATGCCGGTGTATTTGCTCTTGTCGTCGGCCGACTTTATCTTGTCTATGACAGTGAGGATGGCGTTGGCCAGGTCGAGAGCATAGGTAGGAGTTCCGCACTGGTCGAACACTACCTTCAACTGTGGCTTTGTGGCAGTGAGGTTGAGCATTGTCTTGCAGAAGTTCTTGCCAAACTCAGAGTAGAGCCATGCGGTGCGGATGATGACATACCGGCAACCGCTTGCCATGATTTTCTGTTCGCCGTGAAGCTTGGTTGTACCATATACGCCTGTAGGAGTTCCCTTCTGCTGGGGTCCGCAAGGTACATTGTATGGTTCCTTGCCAAAGACGTAGTCGGTGGAAATCTGCACGAGCAGTCCGCCTGTCTCCTTCATTGCCAAGGCAAGGTTCTCTGGAGCATCGGCATTCAGTTTCTCTGCAAGTGCTGCCAACTTCTCGTCGTTTTCGCAGGCATCCACATTGGTCCATGCCGCACAGTTGATGATGGCGTCTATGTGGTTCTCGCTCACCATCTTGCGTATGGCGTCCATGTCTGTAATGTCGAGGTAAGTGGTTTCCACGCCTTCCACTTGGTTCACGTCGGTGAAGAGATAGTGGTCTGTGGTGTTCTTGCTCACGATTCTCATCTCGTTGCCGAGCTGTCCGTTGGCTCCTGTCACTAATATATTCATTTTCTTTTTTTTGTTTTGTTGTTGTTTTTTGCTCTGCAAAAATACTACTTTCTGTTGATACAGCCAAGACTTCATTGCTAAAGTTTACTAATGCTCTCTTAATGAGCTATAAAAACAGAGCCCCCGCAGACTTTCCTTGATGTGGGGAAGAGTCTGCGGGGGCATCTCTATGAATAAGCGACAGGCTCTACTGAGAAATGCCTGTCATGGGCCATCGCTAAAGCTTAGAGCTTGAACTTGTAACCCAAAGTAATCTGGAATACAGAGTTGCGGCCAGAATCACCATCCGCAATTTTTGATACACCGATATTGTAACGAGCATCGAGGCAAACGTTCATGTACTCGTAAGAAATTCCTACAGGAATAGAGAAATCAAAAGTCTTTATCTCTGCTCCTTCTGGTGCGTATTTGTCGTAGTCGATACTGATGCCGGCAACTTTTACTTTATTGCTTACATTGAATGCAGGCTGAATACCAGCTTTCAGTGCCAGGCCTTTTGCAACATAGGCGTTTACCAAAATAGGGATATTCACATAGTTCATCTCCAATTTTGGGTCTCCTTCAGCGTCCTTAACTGAGGCTCCTTGCATAGAATAGAGAAGACCGGCGCTGATTCCTACCATGGGTGAAACGTGATATTCTCCCTCTATACCGCCAACAAAGCCTGCTATGTAACCAGCTTCGTCATCAGTAACGGAAGATACGTTCAAACCGACTTTAGGCTGAATAGTGATGTCGCCTGCTGAATACTGTGCGAAAGCACCTACTGAAGACAGCACCATAGCTGCCATAACCAATAATTTTTTCATACTCTCTGAATTTATAAATTAATAATAATGTGTTGCACAAACTTACTAACAAGAATGTTCTGCTGTCCAATAGGATGTGTTTTAAACTTCTTATTCTTAGACGGGGGCAAAGGTATAATTATTTTTATTAAGATGCAAACAAATTTTATAGTATTTTTTATTCTATGGAAAAATAAGGTCAGTAATATAGAAATATATAATCGGTGGAGAAATTACATTAAGCTAAATGAACAGAACTAAACTTGCTTTGGAATAGCCATGGCGAGAAAAGTGTCATGAAATAAAAATTGTTACTCATAAATGAAAGCTCGATAAAGGGCATAAAAAAAGTATCTTAAAATAGTTTGCAACTATCCTAAGATACTTTATCGAGTATCCAGCCCTTCTTTTGTCTCCTTGCTATGTTTTCATCTCACAGCAAGGAGCGAGAGGGTGGATGGGCTTATGAAAAGCCTGTTGTTCTGAGCTTAGAGCTTGAACTTGTAACCCAGTGTTACCTGGAATACAGAGTTGCAGCCCTTAACATCTTTGTCTACCTTGGTGCAACCGATGTTGTAACGAGCATCGAGGCAAATGTTCATGTACTCGTAAGAAATACCTACTGGTACAGAGAAGTCGAATGTATTAACATTTTCAGCATCGTCTTTTGCTACCATGAAACCTGGCTGAACACCAGCCTTCAATGCCAAACCGTTAGCAACATAGAAGTTGGCAAGGATAGGGATGTTGAGGTAAGCTGGCTTCCACTTGGCCTCAATGTCAACACCTTCAACGTTTACTGACCACTTGCATCCCTGCTGAGAATAAAGAAGACCTGCGCTGACACCGATCAATGGTGAAACGTGATACTCAGCTTCTGCACCAACAGCCAAACCAGTCTTGTAGTCACCGTCAACGTCGCCACCAACAGAAGCAATGTTCAAACCAATCTTAGGCTGAATAGTGATGTCGCCTGCTGAATACTGTGCAAAAGCACCTACTGAAGACAGCACCATGGCTGCCATAACCAATAATTTTTTCATACTCTCTGAAATTAAAAGTTAATAATAGTATGTTATGCAAATCTCCTTAATGGATAATCTGCCGTCCAATAGGATAGGTTTTAAACTTCTTCTTAGACGGGGCAAAGATATAATTAATTTTATTAAAATGCAAGTGTTTTTTAAATTATTTTCATGAAATGGGTAAAATTGTGATTAAAATGCTATATTTCGTGTATAAATAGTCTAAAAACGTGCTTAAGAGTAAAAAGTGATGATTGCAAGTGCTGAAAACGTCTTAAAATCGTGCGAAAACAATTAAAAATCGTGCGAAAAGCCGTTAAACGGCCGACATGATACGGTTTTTCTTCACACTTATTTAACAGAAGTTCGAATGTTAGCTCCACACGCCCTGAAAGGGCAGAAGCTCTTAGCCCAGGGCAGCGCCCTGGGTA
>OQVS01002117.1_pt1 | contig 12984 bp, 12 predicted proteins | sample 1691601 | NCBI WGS metagenome assembly OQVS01 (sample SAMN03418268, study PRJEB22391) | human gut metagenome | biome: human-gut; feature: organic feature; material: feces | host: Homo sapiens | place: Tanzania | collected 2013-01 | reverse complement strand
AATGAAAAAAGTATATTCAAAGCCTGCCACAGAATGGCGCACGGTCTTTACGGAACTCCACCTTGGCGCCTTCCATATACTTTACCTCGTAAGTAACCGTCATCAGGTCACGGTCTTTAGTAGCGTAAGCCACACGCTTATCGCCGAAATACGTCTTCAGGAAAGTCTGCGCCTGAACAGGCAATTTGTCTACCGTAATAGGGGTATCATTATCAGCACATGCCGACAACGTAGGAATAATGGCGAATAACGCACACATGGCAATAGCCACAATAGTTCTGTTAAATCTCATATCTCATATAGTTTTGGTGAATAAATAAATCAAACAGTCGTACTCATACCGACTATATCTCTGAATGCAATATATAATAAAATCAGAAACTTAATGAACTTCTTTTTCTAAATTAACTTTTCGGCCCTCCATGAAAACATATATTAAGTATAAAGTTTCAATAGTATATACATATCATGATGCAATATGGCTTTTTTCTCTTATTTTTGTAATCAGAATATTAATCAACAATAAGACAATGAAATATTTTGAAGTAACATTCCAGGCTCAGCCATGTAATGAAACAGTGACCGACGTACTGTCAGCATTGTGCGGAGAGATAGGATTCGAGAGTTTTGTAGAGTGCGAAAACGGAGTGCAGGCATACGTACAGCAATCACTCTTTGACGAGGATGCACTGAAGCAACTCATAGCCGACTTCCCGCTGACAGACACTACCCTGACCTACTCTATCAGCGAACCGGAGGATAAGGACTGGAACGAGGAATGGGAAAAGAATTTCTTCCAGCCTATCGTAATAGGCGACAGATGCGTTATACACAGCACCTTCCATAAAGATTACCCCAAAGCAGAATACGACATTGTAATCAATCCGCAGATGGCGTTCGGTACAGGTCATCATGAAACTACCAGCTCTATCTTGGGCGAACTTCTCGATGCCGACCTAAAAGGCAAAACAGTGCTCGACATGGGATGCGGTACTTCCATCCTCGCTATATTGGCAAGTATGCGCGGAGCCAAGGCGGTAACAGCCATCGACATTGACGATTGGTGCGTGAATAACTCAAGAGATAACATCGCCCTGAACCACATAGACAATATCACAGCCGAGCTGGGCGACGCTTCACTGCTGAAGGGACGTGAGCCGTTCGACGTAATCATAGCGAACATCAACCGTAACATATTGCTCAACGATATGCACGCATACGTAGAATGCATGCACCCCGGCTCGGAACTTTACATGAGCGGATTCTATGTGGACGATATCCCAGCCATCCGCGAGAAAGCCGAAAGCTTAGGTCTTACATTCGATCATTATCGTGAGAAAAACCGTTGGGTGGCGGTTAAGTTCATAGCTGCTGAATAAGCTATGCGGTAGTTTTTTAACGGCAGAAAAATTCATTGAGGGTGTATATGGTTTTAATCAATACACCCTCATTACCACACCTCCTCTATGTTACCTTAAACAATACGGACAACTCTCCTTGTAATAACCCTGAAAAACTAACATCTATGCGTACTTTAAAATTATTAAGTTCTTTGTTTTTAATGCTGACTACAAATAATCTTGGCATGTTGGCACAATACAGGCATGTAACCACCTCTTCAATGCCCGAACAAATTAAGATAGAACAAATTGACTATAACGAAAACAGTACAGTTGTAAGCATGAGCTGCGTCAGTCAAGAAGGCAAAACATGGATGAACATAGACGACGGAACATTTGCCCAGACAGCCGACGGCAAAAGGTATCCGATGACAAACAGTATAAATCTACCTATCAACACGGAAGCGGAATATAGACAGATGGAATTTGACCATGCGGGACAGAAGCATCATTTCGTTCTTGTATTCGCCCCGATGCCTAAAGGAGAAAAGTTCGACATCATAGAAAATGAAGATAAGTATGGAGGATTAAACATTCATGATATAGCGGTAGATACAGCACAGTATTGCGACAAAATCAATATAGATGAATTTATCAGAGATTATCCTATAAAAGAAACGGGCAGATTCATAAAAGACAATGTCGAGGTATCATATATAAAGTCGAACGGTATTACCCTAACCACTTGCGTGCAAGCCAAAAAACAGTACGGCAAGTATTATATTGTAAGCATGAATCTCATAAACCAAACCGGTAAAAGCGTTCTGTTAAACATGAACAACATTACAGCGGAAGGTGATGTGACAGATGAATATGGCAATCCAAAAGCAGTACAATTACAAGTTCTCGACTCTAAAACATATGATAAAGTAGTCAAGAAGAAACAGAACTGGAATAATTTTTGGGTAACCATTGGCGAACAAATGCTTGTTGCAGACGCAGTTTACTCATCTGCCAATTACTCAGGACGTACAGAATCGTATAATGGTGCCGCCGCTTACCTAGCTCAAGAAAAAGCGGACGATAATGTTAAAGCTTACGCTAACAAGCAAGCCCAAAGAAGAGAAAAAATTAACGCAGGATACATTAAGAGCAACACCGTAAAAGATGGTATAGAATATTCAGGGTTCTTTAATATCAAGTATAAAAAGGTAGACCAACTAAGAATCCGATTTATTATTAATGGTGAGCCATTCTCATTCACATACTAAGCCGCAAATCGTCAGACATTCAGATGGTATGGTGCGCTATGTTGAGCCTGGACATGTCGTTATAAATAATTATGCAGATATGGATGAACGACTTCGCGAAGAATTACTAAAGTCTTTGCATCCATACTTTCCCAAAATAAGCGAGCTGCAATATGGTAAGTATGCGCGAGTGAATAGTTGGGCGCATATCAATTTCCTTCGTGTTGGCAACTTCTTGCTTGTACCGCAAATTGGTATTGCCAGTGATACCGTCGCTATCGAACAATTGAAGGAGATATATCGAGACTGTGAGACTGTGCCATGTGATGCAAAAGGCATTGTTGCTAAAGGTGGTGCTTTCAATTGTGTGTCATGGAATATAAAAATATAAAAGGCTATGCGAGGCATGTTAAAATATTCGTGTGAAGTGTCCAAACATTATATACTTTTGCATTTGAGTCATTATTTGATGAATTTATCAATTCATTAAAAACATTAGCAAAAAATATATAAGCCCTGAAATATCCCGTGTAAGGCTATCTATAGAAAACAGTCAAAAGCATTACAACGCAATCCATACGTAACAACCTTTTACCAAACAACACAAAACCACATTTTCCAACACAACATCTTCCACCAGCATAGCTTTAAATAAAATCCCCTCTACAGCGCCTTCTGAGTGGGGTCAAAAAAGAATGCGAGAAAATAAAAAAAGTATTCGATTAACCACCGTGCAATATGCGAATTGCAGGCCTGCAATATGCGAATGGTTGACCGACTTATTGCATTCTTTTTTTCGTGTTTAAAGCGGCTTTTTATATATACATTAATTTTACCGTTTAAATACACGACAAACGGCTTTTCGATTGGGGTTTCTACCAATAATATACTTCTGGAGAGCGTATGCCAAAATAGTTTTCTTAAATTTGCACCGTTAAAATGCAAAACAAGAAAATTCATACTTTCATGAAATACAAGAAAACCATTATCGCACTTTGTGCAGCCGCAGTAATCTTATTGGCTGCATTGCTTAGCGGATTTATACTCTTCATGGGGCATCCGCTACAGATAACTAAACCGACTTACATTTATATTGATCAAGACGATAATATCGACTCGGTATATACTAAGCTGAAAACTCAACTTAACGCTTCGTCGCTCACCGGATTCCAAATCTTGGTAAAGGCTGGGAAATATGCCGACAACATACATGAGGGGGCTTACCGTTTTTCGCCCGAAACAAGTACGTGGCAGATTTATCATCACATGCAGACGGGCAACCAGACTCCTGTTAAGCTGACAGTGCCCAGCGTGCGTACTATGGGGCAACTTTCTAAAACTCTCGCTCGTAAGCTGATGACTGACAGTGCTTCTATAGCCCGACTGATAACCGACAGTGCCAGTTGCGCCAAAATGGGGTTCACTACTTACACCATCCCTACTCTATTCGTGCCGAATACTTACGAGGTTTATTGGAACATAAGTGCCGAAGACTTGATGAAGCGCATGAAGAAAGAGCACGACCGTTTCTGGAATGCAGAGAGAACGGGCAAGGCGGCAAGCATCGGACTGACGCCCGAAGAGGTGTGCACCGTAGCTTCGATAGTGGAAGAAGAGACTGCCAACAAAGCGGAAAAGCCGATGGTGGCTGGTCTGTACATCAACCGTCTGCACGCGGGAATGATGCTTCAGGCAGACCCTACCGTGAAGTTCGCTCTGCAGGAGTTCGGTTTAAGACGTATTCTGCATAAGCATCTCGAAGCGGATAATCCCTATAATACATATAAGCATCAGGGCTTGCCTCCCGGACCTATACGCATAGCTTCAATAGACGGAATAGATGCCGTGCTTAACTATACGCATCATGACTATCTGTATATGTGCGCCAAAGAGGATTTCTCTGGCACGCATAACTTTGCCGTAACGTGGAACGAGCATCTGGCTAACGCACGACGCTATCAGAGGGCATTAAACCAACGTAACATTAAATAATACTTAGCTGAAAATCATAATGAATACAGACATTTTATCATCGCTATATAAACAATATACCAAACAGGAACCGCAGAGCATAGACGCACTGCCGGGAGCCGGGTCTAACAGACGTTACTATCGACTTAACGGAGTGCAGCGACTCATCGGGGTGTGCGGTACTTCGGTTGAGGAGAACAAGGCGTTTGTCTACATGGCGCAGCATTTCTCAGAAAAAGGCCTGCCGGTGCCTAAGGTGTATGCCGTGGCAGACGATTGCTCCGCTTATCTGCAAGAAGACTTGGGTAACAGTCTGCTGTTCGACTGTATAGCCAACGGACGAAAGAACGGTGATTTCTCTACGGAAGAGACAGAGCTGCTGAAAACGGTAATCCGCCTGTTGCCTCGCCTGCAATTTGAAGGCGACCGTGAGATGGATTACAGCGTGTGCTATCCGCAGCCGGAGTTTAACCGACGCAGCATATTGTGGGATTTGAACTACTTTAAATATTGTTTCTTGAAAGCTACCGGAACCGACTTTCAAGAGAATATGCTGGAAAACGATTTTGAGCGAATGGCGGATGTTCTGTTACAGGCGCATCCCATAGCATTTATGTATCGCGACTTCCAGAGCCGCAACGTAATGATAGCCGACGGAAAGCCTTGCTTCATCGACTTTCAGGGCGGACGAAGAGGTCCTTGTTATTACGATGTAGCCTCTTTCTTGTGGCAGGCCAAAGCCAACTATCCGCAGGCACTTCGCCAAGAGTTGGCTGCCGAGTATCTTGAAGCCTTGCAGCCGTATGCCAGCATCGACAAAGAGGAGTTCTTCAGCACACTGCGTCAGTTCGTATTGTTCCGCACTCTGCAAGTGCTTGGTGCATATGGGTTCAGAGGGTATTTTGAAAAGAAGCCTCACTTCTTGCAAAGCATTCCTTTCGCCATAGAAAACCTGCGCGTACTGTTGGCAGAAGGCGGTTTCGAAGCCTATCCGTACTTATGCGAGGTACTTACACGCATGACCGAGCAGCCGCAATTCGCCTATGAGCGCAACAAGAGCAAGCTGACGGTAAGGGTGATGAGTTTCTCGTACAAGAAAGGACTGCCCGACGACCCTTCGGGCAACGGAGGCGGTTACGTGTTCGACTGCCGTGCGGTACATAACCCCGGACGCTACGAACAATACAAGAAGATTACCGGACGCGATGAGCCTGTAATACGCTTTCTGGAAGAAGACGGAGAGATTACCGAATTCCTGACTCATGTAGATGCACTTGTTGATGCGCACGTAAAACGTTTCCTTCAGCGTGGATTCACTCATCTTAGCGTAGCATTCGGTTGCACCGGCGGACAGCATCGCTCGGTTTACTCGGCAGAGCATGTGGCGCACCACCTCAACGAGAAATTCGGCACACGCATAGAGCTGATACACCGCGAACAGAACATAACAGAAATATTGCCTTATCACTTATAGAAATATGAGAGCCATGATATTTGCAGCGGGACTGGGCACACGCCTGCGTCCGCTAACCGACCATACACCGAAAGCACTGATAGAAGTTGCCGGAAAACCCATGCTGGAGCACGTTATCTTACGACTGAAAGCTGCCGGATTTAATGATATAGTAATCAATATTCATCATCTTGGCGAACAGATTATAGACTTTCTGCGCGATAATGATAACTTCGGAATCAATATTCGCATAAGCGATGAGCGCGACTTTCTTCTCGATACAGGCGGAGGTATAAAGAAGGCCGAGCCGCTATTCGATGGCAACAGCGAGCCTATACTTATACATAATGCAGACATCCTTTCTGATATCGACTTGAAGGCATTGTATCAGTATCACACTCAGAGCGGAAACGACGCTACGCTGCTAGTAAGCCACCGCAAGACTGTGAGATACTTGCTTTTCGACAAGCTTTCTCTCCGCTTGAAAGGTTGGATAAATAAGGATACATTGCAAACCAAGCCCGAAGGATTTGTTTATCGTCCCGACTGCGATGCAGATAAGTATGAAGAGTTCGCTTTTAGCGGCATTCATGTTATATCTCCTTCTTTATTCGGATATATGGATAGCCGCTGGACGGGTAAGTTCTCTATTATGGATTTTTATTTGCAGACTTGCGCTGAAGCCGCTATCGGCGGTATGCCGGTGCAGAATCTGCATTTAATTGATATCGGCAAGCCGGAGACTCTCTGCCAGGCGGAGGAGTTCTTAAAAACGAATCATTTAGAGTAAATAAAATATCGGCCTACATGGATAGTTTACCGCTTTCCTTGTAGGCCTACTTATTAAAACAGATTGAGTTTCTTCTTTCTTACTTCATCTAGTGGAGTAGTCTTTATTTGCTTTGCACGGTTCTGCTCGCGAAGTGCCTGATATTCATTCTCCAGCTCTTCGGCAAAAGCGGTGCGAAGATCGGGGTTCATCAATCGGGCGGCAACGGGTGCGTTGAGCGAAGCGTCTTTCATATACACCACCGGGGCATGGTATACCGGAGCTATCTTTAATGCGGTATGCAGCTTTGATGTGGTAGCTCCACCTATTATTACCGGAATGTTTAATCCGGCACGCTCCATTTCTGTTACCACATGTACCATTTCTTCTAATGATGGGGTAATCAAACCGCTTAGTCCCACTACATCTACCTTCTCACGGATAGCCGTTTCTATAATCTTTTCGGCCGGAACCATTACGCCCAAGTCTATGATTTCGTAATTATTGCATGCCATCACTACCGCCACGATGTTCTTACCTATGTCGTGCACATCGCCTTTCACCGTGGCAAGCAATACTTTTCCGGCACTGCGGGCACCGTCTTTCTTTTCTGCCTCTATATATGGCTGAAGCACCGCCACGGCTTTCTTCATGGTGCGGGCTGTCTTTACCACCTGCGGCAAGAACATCTTTCCTGCCCCGAAGAGGTCGCCCACATGATTCATGCCTGCCATAAGCGGACCTTCTATAATACTCACTGCATTGGGATACTTGCTCAGAGCCTCGTGCAAGTCGTCGTCCAGATAATCGCCTATGCCTTTTACCAACGCATATTGAAGTCGTTCTTCTACGGTAGTTCCCTCGCGCCACGTAAGGTGACTTGTCGATGCGGCTCCAGTAGCGGCACCTTCTTTTTCGGCTTTCAGTCGCTCGGCTGTTTCTATCAACCGTTCAGCTGCATCGGGGCGGCGATTAAGCACCACATCTTCTATACGCTCCAATACATCGGCAGGTATATCTGTATAAAGCACCGACGCACCGGGGTTTACAATACCCATATCCATGCCTTGACGGATGGCGTGATACAGAAAGACCGCGTGCATAGCCTCACGGATATAGTTATTTCCACGGAAAGAGAACGATAGGTTGCTCACACCTCCGCTTACATGCGCTCCGGGCAGATTCTTACGTATCCATCCGGCAGCCTGAATAAAATCGACAGCATAGTTGTTGTGCTCCTCTATACCGGTAGCCACCGCCAACACGTTTGGGTCGAAGATGATATCTTGCGGACGGAAATGTACTACTTCTGTAAGAATACGATAAGCGCGACTGCACACCTCTACTTTACGGGCATACGTATCTGCCTGACCTTTCTCATCGAACGCCATGACTACTACAGCCGCTCCGTAAGCCTTCACCTCGCGTGCATGACTGATGAATTTCTCCTCTCCCTCTTTCAGCGATATGGAGTTTACGATGCACTTGCCCTGCACACACTTCAGACCTGCCAATATCACTTCCCATTTTGAAGAGTCAATCATAATGGGCACACGCGATATTTCGGGTTCCGACATTACCAGATTCAAGAACGTAGTCATCTCGGCGGCAGCGTCAAGCAGTCCGTCGTCCATATTAACGTCTATCACCAGCGCACCGTCTTCTACCTGCTTACGGGCTATACCCAAGGCTTCTTCGTACTTCTTCTCGTTTATCAGACGGAGAAACTTACGAGAGCCTGCCACGTTACAACGCTCGCCCACATTTACGAACTTTATTTCTGGAGTAAGCTCCAGCAGTTCCAGACCGGAAAGCCATAGGTATTCCGACGGAGAAGCCGGTACATGCGGTTGTTTTCCGCGGATTATATCTTGATATTTAGCTATATATTCTTCGGTTGTACCGCAACATCCACCTATTATGTTTACTAAGCCTTCGGCTATGTACTCGCCTACTTCCTCCGCCATTTCTTCGGGAGTCTGGTCGTATTGTCCTAAGCTGTTGGGAAGTCCGGCATTTGGATAGGCACTAATGTAGCACGGCGCACGCTGTGCCAGCACCTCTAAGTAAGGCTTAAGCTGACGTGCTCCGAAAGAGCAGTTAAGACCTACGGAGAAAATATCGTCTGCCATTACGGAAGCAAGAAATGCCTCCAATGTCTGACCTGATAATGTACGTCCGGATACATCCGCCACCGTAGCACTAAGCATAATAGGTACCTTGCGACCAGCCTTTTCCATACAATCGCGGGCTGCCATAATAGCCGCCTTGGCATTAAGCGTATCAAAGATAGTTTCTATCAAGATAGCGTCTACACCACCGTGGAGTAATGCTTCCATCTGTTCGCTGTACGACTGTTTCAGTTCGTCGAAGGTCAGGGCACGAAAAGCTGGGTTGTTTACATCCGGACTCATAGAGCACGTCTTGTTGGTTGGTCCCACCGAACCGGCTACAAAACGAGGTTTATCCGGATTAAGAGCCGTAAATTCATCGGCTACCTTACGGGCTATCTGCACCGCCTTCTCGTTTATTTCGCGACAATAAGGCTGAAAATGATAATCCGCCATAGACACCGTAGTGGCATTGAACGTATTAGTCTCGATAATATCGGCACCGGCAGTAAGATACTTGCGGTGGATATCCTCTATCACATCCGGGCGAGTAAGGCAAAGCATATCATTATTGCCTTTAAGCTGTCCCTTCCAGTCCTTAAAACGCTCGCCGCGAAAATCAGCTTCCGTAAGGTTATATCTTTGTATCATAGTACCCATAGCGCCATCCAGCACCAGGATACGTTCTTTAATAATCTGTTGTATTGTTTTTGTTTGCATATTTCTCTCTAATCGGTCATCAACGTTTAAACATACGGTCCATCATGCGCTTATCCTCTTTCTCTTTCATAGTCTGGCGCTTATCGTATTGTTTCTTACCTTTGGCCAAGGCTATCACAACTTTGGCCAAGCCTTTTTCGTTGATGAACATACGGGTGGGCACAATGGTAAAGCCCGGCTCGTCGGCAGTGCGCTCCAATTTTCTAAGTTCTTTCTTTGTGAGCAGCAACTTACGGTCGCGACGTGCCACATGATTATTATACGAGCCGTAGAAGTACTCCGAAATGTGCATATTCTTCACCCACAGCTCGCCTTTTATGAAGATACAGAACGTATCTACCAAGCTGGCTTTTCCCTGACGTATTGACTTTATCTCTGTACCGGTAAGCACGATGCCTGCTGTATAGGTATCAATAAACTCATAGTCGAACGAAGCCCGCTTATTCTTGATATTGATATTATTATTCGTACTTGCTTTCATTTCTTAATTCTTAATTAGTGTAGATAAAAGAGTTATCAGTTAAACAAGACCGAGAACTCATTGAATAAAAATTCTATCAGTGCCGGACATGCCAAAATGGCTATAGTAGAAACAATGGCAAAGCTGGTCTGCTTTTCCTCGCTGATATGAAGCCATCGGCGTGTTCCCTCAAAAGCCACCACGATGGTGTAAATCTGCAAAATCAAATGAAGCACCTTGATAGAGAACAATCCGCTGATGATATCGAGCACGAACATTACTACCATGCTGAATCCTACGAACACCTGCATCTGCTCAAGGCTAATTAACGCCTTAGTCCAACGGCTGTTTATCTTATCGAGCAAATAGGATGCCAAAAAGAATCCTCCGAACAATGACACCGCTACGGCACAGCAACGTGTCATGGCAAACTGAAATACCAATGCCGAAGTATCGTGACCTATCAACGCCCCCAAGAACTCAGACAATCCACATAACCCGATGAGCGGATAAACAAATTTGGAAACAACTGTTCTCCCCTCTTTCCGTTCTATGATTTCATCCCAAGCTTTTCCGGGAGTAGAAATCAATGAAACCACACGCTGAAATAATTCTTTATAATTCAAAATCAAATCCTTTCTTTACAATTCTCTCTATAAAAAATGCAAAAATACAAAAAACTGAATAAGAGCCATGTGCAATAGTTCGATTTTTTATTGTCGAGCTATACAGAATGCTTTTACTTTTTCATTTTCGGGATACAAAAGAACTGAAGCCTCATCGTATTGGCTACAGCCAACAACGTAACGCCTACATCGGCAAACACGGCTGCCCATAGATTGGCTAATCCAAGCAATCCAAGTAACATAATCAGCACTTTAACACCTAAGGCGAATACTATATTCTGACGCACTATGCTTTTTGTAGCTCTACCAATCTCTATCGCAACCGCTACTTTCGAAGGTTGGTCGGTCTGTATAACTACATCGGCAGTCTCTATAGCAACATCACTGCCTAAGCCGCCCATTGCTATACCTACATCGCTGAGTGCCAATACAGGAGCGTCGTTCATTCCGTCGCCTACAAAAGCTACTCGGCACGCCGCATTTTTACGCAAGGCTTCTATATGCTCCAGTTTACCGCCCGGCAGTAATCCACCGTAAGCTTGCGTAATGCCTATTTCCTGTGCTGTATGCTGAACGATGGCCTGCTTATCGCCCGACAGCATTTCTATATCGGAAATACCTAATCTCTTGAGATGATCTATCGCTTCACGGGCATCGTCTTTAAGCGTATCCGAGAGTACAAGATAGCCTGCATATCTATTATCTATGGCACAAACCACGATGGTATTAACCTCTGCATCAACTTCCTCAGGATAATCTATGCCGAAATGACGGAGCAACCGTGCATTTCCTGCCATCACTTGCTTTCCGCAGTATTCTGCCGTAAGTCCCATACCGGCTATTTCTTTAATATTCTCGGCTTTCACACCATTGAACCCTTTTCCTTCGGCATATCTCACTACCGCTTTTGCTATGGGATGCGTGCTTCCGCTCTCTACAGCCGCTACACACTCTACCATAAGGCGACTGACTTCTGCCGATGAATCGGGTGTAACGCATCGGGTTACATCGAACGTACCTTTTGTCAGCGTTCCGGTTTTATCGAATACTATCGTATTTAGATGAGTCACGGCATCCAGATAGTTGCCGCCCTTAAACAGTATGCCACGACGCGACGCTGCACCTATCCCGCTGAAATAGCCCAACGGTATGCTGATGACTAAAGCGCAAGGACAAGACACTACCAAGAATATCAGTGATTTATAAAGCCAGTCGGCATATACAAACTGAAAAGCTGAATCGAAAAGCGAATAGACGAACGGCAAAGCCTGTATCAATACGGCAAGAGCCACGACAACGGGCGTATAGACCCTTGCGAAGCGACGGATAAACAATTCGGTAGGAGCCTTGCGCTCTGAAGCGTTCTGTACCATGTCGATAATGCGCGACAATGCACTCTCACTAAAAGGACGAAGCACGGTTATCGTTATTTCGGCATCGCAAACTATCATGCCCGACAATACTTCCTCGCCCCTCTTTATGTTGCGTGGAACACTCTCGCCCGTAAGTGCTGAAGTGTTAAACGAAGCCCGCTCGGTTTGCAGAGTTCCGTCAAGCGGCACACGCTCGCCAGGCTTTACACATACCGTCTCGCCCACCTTAACTTCCTGCGGACTTACGGTTTCGGTCTGTCCGTTTCTTATAACTTCGGCAGTTTCCGGCTTTAGACTGAGCAAAGCGTTTATATTTCCTTTAGCTTTAGCCACAGCCCTGTCTTGCCAGAACTCGCCGATGCAATAAAGCAGCATAACAGATACTCCTTCGGGATACTCGCCGATGGCAAAGGCACCTATCGTAGCTATGCTCATCAGTAAAAACTCGCTGAAGAAATCTTTATGGCAGATACTTTCTATCGCCTCTTTCATAACAGGCACTCCTACCGGCAGATAAGCAACAACGTACCACAACAGCCTTACCGTTTCGTTTTGCAATAAGGTAGCATGTGTAGTCTGCATAATCAGTCCGGCTATCAGCAATACGGCCGAAGCTATCATACCAAAACATTCTTTAAACTGAGACTCGTGTTTCTCTGCCTCGCCACAGCATTTGCCATGGTCGTGACAACAACAATGTTTATGCTCTCCCATATATCTTCTTTTTTTGCGGGAGCAAAGATAAACTATTCAGTTCGCAACTTGGTTGCAAGTTGTAGGGAATGTGTATCTTTGCAGAAAAATATTGCTAGAATACCCAATTATATGTATACCGTAATCAAACGACTTGAGATATCAGCACGCTCACGAGACAAACCTCCAGGACCAAGGGCAGAAAGACGACGCTTATG
>OQVS01002115.1_pt1 | contig 13000 bp, 4 predicted proteins | sample 1691601 | NCBI WGS metagenome assembly OQVS01 (sample SAMN03418268, study PRJEB22391) | human gut metagenome | biome: human-gut; feature: organic feature; material: feces | host: Homo sapiens | place: Tanzania | collected 2013-01 | reverse complement strand
TTCATGCTGGGATAAAGCTTATTGTTACTTCCAAGAGAAGTGATCAGCACGATCAGGAAGATCAGTCCGCTGATCAGCTTTTCCTCCTTCGGTGCGGAAGGTGTGAAGATCCGCCACAGAGTCACCAGCAGAGTCAGTGTCAAAGACGTCACTCCTGGCCAGATGATGGCACCGTAATTCGTATATTCTCTGGCACAGAAGCCCTGACGGTACAGCCAGAACACCATCACAGCCGCCAGTGCGATACTTCCCGCCCATTCCAGTATCCGCAGAAGCTTTGTTACTGTAGCTTTTCTCACATAGGAGCCGATGAGTTCCAATACTCCTACAGCGACAATCCCAACTACAAGGAACACGCACATTCGGATCTCCCAGTACAGATTCTGAAAATACCAGTCGAACATACCCATGATCATGGATGCAGCCGTGTAATCCGTTGCTACCTCTGTCATGGAAAACAGCCGTCTGATACCCTTCACATATTCATCCATGCCGTAACGGATCTGGATATATCCGAATAATATAAGCAATGCCGTGAGATATCCCGCCAGACACATGCCGGTATCCTGCAATAATTTCTTGCGAAGTCTTACACCCGCTGCTTTTTTCCGCACTTTTATTTTTTCCGCAGTTTCTGTCGTCTCCACAGCCTGCCCAGAGTTCTTTCCAATCTCCTTACGTTCTTCCAGCCAGCAGATGATCCCGTAAGCCCACACGCCCACGATCATGGCCGCCTCCGGCAGATTGGAAAATCGTGCCAGCACATTACAGCCAAGCGCTGCCCCGGCGGCAAACAGCCAGCCCTTTCTGCCCCGGGCAAGTCCCAGATACAGGCAGACCACCGATACCAGATAGAACACGTACGTCACATAATTGTAAAAAGATCCCGTGGGGCACCAACAGAAGCTCACCGCCGTGAATTCTCCCAGGAATGCCAGAAATGCCGGAATCTTCAACACTTTCACACAGAAATAATACCCCAGAACTGCCAGGAAGCTGATGCTGAAGCCGGTATAAAAGTTCATGCCGATCAAGGTTCCCGCCCCGGGCAGCAGACTGAAAAAATGTCCGATGGCCGTGGTCAGATAAGTGGAAAACAGCCACATGGGATCCATATGCTGCGTTCCCATATATTCAAAATTCGCATAACCATAGCCGGTATCCCACAGATCCAGGCCCCAGGCGATATGCCGCAGGGGATACAGTACCAGAATTGCCACAAATACGAATTCCCGGAGACGTCTCTGATGATCGATACCCACTTTATGGTTTTTTATTTTATCAGTCACTGCACTACCTCTCTTTTGAATATAGTATCTACCGCCTGTATTTTTTCTATCAGTCTGCGGTAAGGACGGATGTGCAGACAGGCTTTATGCAGTCCGTCACAGATGATTTTCCGCACAAGATCCACCAGAATACCCAAAACAAACACCACAACTACCGCAAGCATCGTCCATGCCAGGAGCTGCCATGCATTGCTTATGACCTTCGTACCTAGCCAGGCCTGCCACGCATAGCGTACCCCCAGATTCTCATGCAGCAGATACACTCCCAGCGTATAGGGTGCGATCTTCACTGCCACACCGCCGATTTTCCCCTGTATTCTGCTGTCCAGGAACAGACAGAACAGTCCCACCGAAGCCAGGAATGGGAAGATATGATTATATTCATAGGGAATCTTCAGGATCAGCTCCAGCCTGCCTGTTTTCAGATAGAACAGGCGCAGCAGCATGGCTTCTCCAAAGGTGCCGGAAACACCGATCAGATACAGAAGCAGCGCATGGATTTTTTTCTGTAGAAAAGGAATCCCGAATCTCCGGATATAAGCTGCCACGCAGAACACACACAGATACCAGAGGCAGTCATACCCCTTGCTGTCTTCTTCCAGCCGGAACGGCAGCACGGATTTTAACAGGCAGAAGGTGGTAAACAGCAATACTAATGCCACCTGAAACTGCTGCTTCGTCATCCGCCGCAGTCCTTCTCCCAAAAGCGGCAGCAGTACATATAAAAACACATATGCTGTCAGGAACCAGTAATGTCCCATGGTCACAGGGAACAGAAGTGTCAGATAATAGTGCGTGCTGATCTCCTCCGCAGGAACGATCCCCGTGGCTGCGGCCAGCACTCCGATCACTACCGAATATATCCACACCTGCAGCCACAGCTGCAGTAACCTGCTGAATTTAAAAGAGCTTTCGCACAAAAAGTAACCGCTGATCATCATGTAGACGTTTACCGCCACAATACAGAATGCTTCCAACAGCCAGGCTGCGGTATCCCGGACAGATAAGGGGGCTGTCAGGTCCGGCAATAAACCTCCCTTGCCCAGATAGTGCAGCACCACGACCATCATCATTGCCACACAGCGTAATACCTCCAGATTTGCCATACGTTCTTTTTTCTGCATATTGATTCCAGTTTCCTTCCTGCCATTGATGCCAGGGTCCCAAGGTCTTTCACCCACTTATGAGCAAGCTCATGTGGGCTTAGACCTTTTGACCCTGGCATCATTATATTACTTTGTTACATATTATGTAAAGTAAAAGCGATTCTGCCTATTAAGGATGCTTATTTAAGAAATCGTTTTCATATTGATATAGATATTTCGGTAAAATTTTGGTAAAATGTATCTATCAATATTCATGTACTATCGGAGGTGTCCATTTTGACCAAAAATACTAAGAAAAACCCTATCCCTCTCTGGAAGCGGATACGCTTTAAGCTGATCTTCGCTTTTCTGATCCCTGTGGTCTTCATCATTGTCTTAGGCTTCGTATCCTATCAGAAGGCTACCACACAGATCATTGCAACTTATCACAGCTCCGTGGATCAGACTGTCAGCATGATGAATCAGTACCTGACGCTTTCTTTTGACACGGTTCAGTCCAACTACAAGGGATATATGAATGACGAAACCCTGCAGAAATATCTGAACGGGCTGTTCGATAATGATGCATCCGCCGCTTACAACACTCCCAACACCTATGAGGATACCTTTATCAATGCCGTGACCACGGATGCCCTGCTCTCCAATATTTACGTGCTCTCTGACAAAGAGAGGACGATCTCTACCACAAAAACGAAGGAAACCGGTCTCTTAAGTGCTTACCTTGAAAGCTCCCAGGGTCAGCTCTTATCTGCGGACAAGGCAAAATATTACCTTTTCGGCAACCAGTCCGAGATCGATGCAAGGCTTGGCACGGATTCCTCCAAATACAGTGTCCGCCTCGCCAGATATTTCTCCAACGCTCCGGCAATGCTGATCATTGATTTCAAACCGAGTGTCCTGGATACCTCCTTATCCTCTCTGGATGGTGGTGAAGGCAGCTTCGTAGGCTTTGTCACCTGCGACGGCACGGAATATCTCTCCTCCCAATCCGATATGGCAGCGGAAAATACATTTGTTGGAAAAAGCTATGTGGATGAGGCATTTGCCTCTGAAGAAGAGAGCGGCTCCTCCTACGTAGAAGAGGCAGGCGCAGAATATCTCTTTCTCTATTCCAAGATCGGTTCCCGTAACGCCATGATCTGTGCCCTGATCCCCCAGGCAAATATCATCGGTCAGACAGCGGAGATTAAAAATGTATCTCTGATCCTTGTCGTTGCAGCAAGTGTTGTGGCGATCTTACTGGGGTCTCTGCTGGCCGGACAGTATGGCGGATCTATCTACTATTTTATCCGCCGTCTGAAAAAAGTTTCTGACGGAGATCTGACGATCGAAGTCCACTCCAAGCGCAATGACGAATTTCAGCTATTAGCTGAGGGTATCTGTGATATGATCACACACATGAAGAAGCTGGTATCCGGGCTGAAGGTTGTCAATGAAGAATTATCCCGGGCTGCCACCAATATGTCTGCGGCTTCCTCACATTTCCTGGCGACCTCCCATGATATCCAGAATCAGGTAGGTGAAATGCGCCAGGGTATTGAAAAACTGGATGAAAGCTCCGAAGACTGCCTGCAGCAGATGGACTCTCTGTCCGACACCATTGGCAACGTATCCACACATTCTGACCAGATCAGTGCACTTGCCATCGGCACCACCGCTGCGATCCATACCGGTATCGAATCCGTGGAGCATCTGAAGGAGAATACCTCTTCCACCATGCAGATCACCTCCAACATTGTAGATACCATCGGCAGGCTGAACGAGAAGTCCAAAGCCATCGGTTCCATCACCGAAGCCATTAATGAGATAGCTGAGCAGACCAATCTCCTGTCCCTTAACGCTTCCATTGAAGCTGCCAGGGCCGGTGAAGCCGGCAGAGGCTTCGCTGTAGTCGCTCAGGAGATCCAGAAGCTGGCGGATCAGTCCCTTCATTCCTCCGGTGAAATTTCCAGGATCATTGAAGAGATCGAGATTACCACTGGCGAAGCTACGCAGGTTGCCAGACAGGCTGAGGGCATTGTGGCGGATCAGAACCAGTCCGTTGGCAGTACCACAGACTCCTTCCGTGAGATAGATTCCAGAGTAACCGAGCTTCTGAAGTTCCTGCAGCAGATCAATGCAGGAGTCACGGAAATGGAGCAGCAGCGCAGCACGACCCTGTCCGCCATCTCCGGTATCTCCGCAGTATCCGCAGAAACAGCTGCCGGATCCTCCAATGTACAGACTGCTGCCGAAAAACAGCTGCAGGCCATTCAGGATCTGGACAAAGCCACTTCCGCACTGGCAGCCCGCTCAGAAGAGCTGACTACGCTTCTGGAAGGTTTCATTGTATAGAAATGGCTATACACCCTGGAGAAAATATGTTATACTGATAGCATCTTTTGACGAAGAAATTCTTAGGAAAATACATATAGAGAGGTAATCTTATGAGCAAAAAAAGAGTTGTCGTATCTCTGGGACATGATGCCCTGGGCTATACCACTACCGAGCAGTGGGATGCGGTAAAAGTAACCGCCAAGGCTTTGGCAGACCTGGTGGAGGCAGATTATCAGCTGACGATCACCCACAGTAACGGTCCGCAGGTCAGCATGATCCATAAGGCTATGACCGAGTTACGCCGTGTGTACATCGACTATACCCCCGCACCTATGTGTGTCTGCTCCGCTATGAGCCAGGGTTATGTCGGCTATGATATCCAGAACTCTCTTCGTGCAGAGCTTCTGGACCGCGGCATTTCCAAGCCGGTCAGCACCATCCTCACCCAGGTTACGGTAGATCCTTATGATGAAGCTTTCTATGAGCCCACCAAGGTCATCGGTCGTTACATGTCCAAGGAAGACGCTGAGATTGAAGTAAAGAAGGGCAACTATGTCAAGGAAGATCCCGGCAAGGGCTTCCGCCGTGTCGTTGCTGCCCCCAAGCCTATCGACATCGTAGAGATCGAAGCCATCCGTGCGCTGGCAGCCGCAGATCAGGTAGTTATCGCCTGTGGCGGCGGCGGAATCCCCGTGATCGAGCAGAAGCATGCGCTGAAGGGTGCTTCCGCAGTCATCGAAAAGGATGCCATTGCCGGTAAGCTTGCTTCCGACTTAAGCTGTGACGAGCTGATCATCCTGACCACAGTTCCCTATGTCTATAAGAATTTCGGCAAGGAGGATCAGGCAGCACTGGAGACTCTCACCGTAGCAGAAGCAAAGGATCTGATCGCAGGAGGACAGTTCGAGGAAGGCACCATGCTTCCCAAGATCGAAGCAGCGATCGCTTACCTGGAGAAGGTTCCTGCCGGCAAAGTCCTGATCACCTCCATGGATCATGTCAAGGATGCCATTAAGGGGAAGGCAGGCACTGTGATCACCGCATAATTTTATTCGTAAGTAAAAGGAGATATCCACAATGGATATCTCCTTTTTTACGCATATTTTTCCAAGTAGAAGGAATACAGGATCCGCTCCTTCACATGCATCTGCATCAGTTTCGTCAGTGCTTCCTCATAGTACTGAATCTGGACGTTGTAGCGGTTCCAGAGAGCTTCCAGGGAGTCGATCACATCGGTCTTGTAGTCCAGCAGAACAATCTCACCGTCTTCAATGAAAAAGACGTCGATAATACCCTGAATGAGCACCTTTTCTCCCTCGGGCAGGTCCGGGTCCAGACGTTTCGCATCGATTCCCAGCACAAAGGGCTGCTCTCTGTATAGAAGTCCCTGTTCCTGCGCACGCCACATGCGATATGCAAGCTCCTGCTCCAGGAAATTGAGGATCTTCGGCAGACTGACTGCTTTGGCATATTCCTCCGTCAGGTGTAAAGATACCGTTTCCCGCTGTAAGAATTCTTCCAACCGCTTCTTAAGTCTCTCCGCGTCCAGTCTCTTACGGTATGTCTCATAATCTCCGGGACATTTTTCAAACTGTCCCGATTCGATAAATACATACGTAAAATCCAACAGTTCCATGACCCGGTGGAAAGCACTTCCCCGGACAGCACCGCTGACCTTCTCCTGCTCTCTGCGGAATCCCGGGATATAGGGAACCACTTCTTTTTCTTCAAAGGTATGGAATGCCGCCTCGTCCTTTTCCGCCATGGCTGCGATCTTTAACTCTGACACTGTTGTCTTGGTATACAGCTTCTGTAACCCGGGATGGGGATATTGATAAGCAAAACGCTCCCGCAGACGTATAAGCTTCCGCTCATTTTCTTCCGGCTCCCCGGGCAAAGGTGCCTCTCCACAGGCTACCAGACACAGCTGTTCTCTGCGGTCGCCCATGCGCAGCTGCTCTCTGATCTCCTCTGCCGCCAGATCCTCCACTCTCAGTGTCTTCACCGCAATTCCCGTCTTCGGCAGGATCGGCAGCAGGAAATCCATATAGCTCCCTGCCCCGCAAAAATCCAGATAAGTCAGCTGCTCCTGTCCGGTCATCTGCGATAGTTCCCACTTTTCATCAGCCTTGTCCAGTACCGCAGTTAAGATCAGTTTTTCTCTGGCACGGGTCAGTGCCACATAGAGCACACGCAGTTCCTCAGCCAGATTGTCTTCCTTCATTTTTGCAGACAAAATGGCTCTTCTGAGTGTCTTGTTTTTAATACGTCGTCTGGGATCCACATAGTCAACTGCCACACCCAGATCCATATCAACGATCAGGGACTGGTTCGCATCCTGCATGTTGAAACGTTTCGAGAGCCCGGAGACAAATACCACCGGGAATTCCAGACCTTTACTTTTATGGATACTCATGATCCTGACCACATCGGCATTTTCATCCAGAGTGTCCGCCTCGCCGTAATCCACATCATATTTTTCCAGCTGCTCCATGTAACGGATAAAGTGGAACAGTCCGAAATAACTGGTCTTCTCAAAAGCAGAGGCCTTCGTAAGCAGCATCTCCACGTTAGCCCGGCGCTTGCTGCCTGCCGGGAGTGCCGTCACATAATTCAGATAATCGTAGTCATCCAGGATCCGCTGCAACAGGTCACGGATCGATGTGTAGGGAGTGAGGCTGCGGTAGTGTTCAATCCGTTGTAAGAAGGTATCTGCCTTTTGTGAAAGCCCTGTCTCCGGTTCCATGCTCTCCGGTGCCTCTTCTCCTTCTTCCACCATCCGGCCGCTCTGTGCCACTTCCTTCAGCGCCTCATACAGCGTCATCCTTTTCCGTGAATGCCCGTTCCCGCCACTGCGGATCCGGGCGATCTCTTCCTGGGTAAATCCACCGAAGACCGACTGCATCACGCCAAACAGTGGAATATCCTGTCTCGGATTGTCCAGTACCCGTAGAAACTGCAGCAATTCCTGTACTTCCAGTGCCCCGAAATATCCGGTCTTGGATGTGATATAGACAGGGATTCCCTGCTGTTCCAGAATCTTTTTGAATTCCTCATCCCAGCCGCTGGTCGTCCGAAGCAGTATAACCATATCCGAATAACGCACCGGTCGCAGTTCTCCCGTGGACTTCTCCATGACCTTCAGACTGCCCTTCAATTGCTTGATCCGGCCGGCAATAGCCAGTGCTTCCAGCTGTCTTACATTGTCATAATCCACAAGGCCTGCTGCCCCACCGGTGCCGCCTTCTGCACTGTCTCCCTTCTCCGGCTTCCGGATCAGCAGCATTTCGCTGCCGTATGCGGGATCCTCCTGCGCAGGATACACTGCCCCCGGATACAATGCAGCTTTATCATCGTAAGCGATCCCACCGATCTCCCTGCTCATGATCCGGGAAAATACACCATTGACCGCATCCACCACCTGTATGCGGCTTCGGAAGTTCTTCGCCAGGTCGATCCGGCACAGATCTCCGGTCTCCTGATAGGTATCATATTTTTCCAGGAAAAGCTCCGGTCTCGCCAGACGGAATTTGTAGATGCTCTGCTTCACATCGCCTACCATAAAGCGGTTGTAACGACCCTCTTCTTCCCCCGAGATAGCGCTTAACAGATATTCCTGCACCAGATTACTGTCCTGATATTCATCAATAAGGATCTCCTGAAAATACTGGCGGTACTCCAGCGCCACATCACTTGGCACAATACGATATTCCGTTTCGGCACGATCCGTTCCTGCGTCGCCGGTTTCTTCCACTTTTTCCCTCTTTAACAAAATCTGCAGGGCATAGTGTTCCATATCAGAGAAATCGATCAGATGCCTCTCCTGCTTGGCTGCCAGAAGCCTTCTGTCGAATTCCAGTACCAGGTCAAGCAGCATCCGAAGCGGCTCCCTGCAGGCCTTTCCCTGTTCCACCACCAGATCCAACGGAGTCTTAAAATAGCTCTCTGACAGATCACTTAAAGTATCCTTCACGCTGTTTCGAATTGCTTTGGCAAGTTCCCGTTTGGCGGGATCCACACTATCATCCTTCTTCGAAGGAAGGCGTCCGAATGTCACCGCAGGGACTTTGGCCGCCTGTTCCTCCAGGTTCTTACAGGATGTCAGTCTCTCCAGCTGTTCGATCTCTGCATCGGTCAGTTCTCCGTACATATACGGACCGTCCGGCAGTTCACACAGCCGCTTCACTTCCCGCAGTTTTTCCAGGCATCCCTCCACCGTACGTTTCACCCGTTCCGTCAGATATTGTCCGTAATCGCTGCGGACCAGTGCTTCCATATCTCCTGCGGCATAATCATTTTTGCGCTCCTCCAGCCATTCCTCCGGCCATGGAAAGCTTCCCGCATAGCGGGACAGATTCAGGATATGCTGCTCTAGCACACTCTCCCTGCCTCCCGGGCAGAAATACTCCACGCAGGCGTGGAACTGTTCCAGTGCTTCCATTTCCGGAACTGTTCCTTCATTACCATAACCTTCCCGGGATGTCAGAACCTCTTCCGGAACAAAATTCCTCGCATAGGCATCCTCTAACAGTTGTGCCAGCACTTCCTGCTGCAACAGCTTGATCTCGCCCTCGTCCGCCACACGGAAATCCGGATCCAGTCCGATTTCATTAAAGTGATTCCGGATCAGGAACAAGCTGAAACTGTCAATGGTGGTGATCTGCGCATTATGCAGCAATGCCGACTGCTTCTGGATATGCTCATTGCCGGGATCCGCTTCCAGTCTGGCTGCGATCCCGGCTGCAATACGTTCCCGCATCTCCGCTGCCGCTGCATTGGTGAAAGTCACGATCAGCAGGCGGTCAATGTCTGCCGGATTTTCCCCTTCACAGATCATGCGGATGATACGTTCCACCAGTACTGCCGTCTTACCGCTTCCCGCTGCAGCTGATACCAGAATATTACTGTTATGCAGTTCGATTACCTTTTGCTGTTCCGGGGTGAATTTCATTCCCATATACTACCTCTGTTCCTGTTTCTTTTATCCTGTCTTTATCCTATCTCTATCCCGCCTCTATCCTGCCGCCCTGCATGCAGCAGGTGCTTTTCTTCATGCTTTCTGACGGGCATGCACTCCCACCGGGCACCTTTCGCCCTACGCTTCCACCGTCTCCTGCATCCGCTGCATCAGCGTCTGCTTGTCCAGATCCTCCAGCTGCCGCTTCTCATAGCCCGGAATACTGCCGTCAAATCCGCAGACCTTTTTATAGGCGCAATAGGTGCAGGCCTCCTCGTTGCCCTTCTCATAGGGCTTCGCCGCTATTTTTCCATCCAGGATCTCTCTGCCGATATCACGGATCTTCGCATCCACGTAGGAAGACACCACCTGCATCTCCTCACGGCTCAACACACCGGATCTGGCACTGAAGCTGCCATCCTTTTTCTTTTCCACCGGAATGACTTTAGATTTATCCTGCATAAAACGATCCAGACGTTCCACTACGGCAGGATCGCTGTTCACCACACCATTCATCCGGAGCTTTGCCAGAATTTCCTCGTTGATCTGCTCTTGTGTCAATTCCACCGGAGTCTCTATGGTAGGATCATCAATGTGATAATACAGAAGCGCCGCCGGTACGATTTCTTTATCCGGGTGCTTCCTGCTCTCCAGTTCCATTGCCGCATTCATATATACCACCAGCTGCAGCTGCAGACCGTAATATAACGCCGCCAGATCAAATTTCCTGTTGCCTGACTTGTAATCGATCACCTTGACGTAGACATGCTCTGCATCCTCCGACACATCAATACGGTCGATCCGCCCCTGCAGATGCATCTTCTCTTCCTCTGACAGATCTACATGTATGCTGTCCAGATTCTCCGCAAAGCGGAAAGACAGCTCATAGTCATCCGGCTGAAAACTTCCCTGTTTCAGCTGCTGCTGTAAGGTCAGCACCGTACGGGTCAGGATCCTGCTCATGCGGGTAATGGCATATTCGTTCCTTGCGGAGCTGTATAATACCGTCTCTCCATAGGCTGCGGCATAACCTTCCACCGCCTCTCTGACCGCCCGCATTGCAAAATCTTCTGTAAAATCCCACCATGTCAGGTTAGATTCTGCAAGTTTTCCCGCAAAATTTTCCAGCACCGCATGATATACATTTCCCATATCCGACACTTCGAAGCCGAATTCTTCACGCTCCTGCAAAGACAATCCGTATTGTAAAAAGTGTCTGCAGGCACAGGCAGCATACGTCTCCAGGCGACTGACACTATTCTCCAGATGCTGTCCGTACAGGGCTCTCGCCACGATCCTGGACAGTCCGCTCTCCTGATATCTGCGGAATGCCGCACGTGTCAGACGTTCTCTGCCTGGTGCATCCGCCTCATAAGCACGATACATCAGGTAGAAATCCTGCTGCTCTTCCTCAGGCAGCGTACCCTCTACATATTCCCGCAGTTCTTCCGCCAGATATCGGGCCCCTTCCTGCCTGCCCTCGATCTGCTCGATGCGGCTGCGGTTCTGCGGATATTCCACCGCAAGTTCCGGGAAAAGCTTCCGTACCGTATCAATCAGGTAGGACAGACGGATTCCCTTGCCTTCACTGTTTACCTTGGCATAGGACAGATACAGACGTTCCGAAGGCTTAGTCATATTCAGATACAGATACAGCCTCTGAATGTACATCTGCTGTCTGGGACTTGGTGCCATTTCTGTTCCGGACTCTATTAAAAATTCCCTGTCCATATCTGAGATAATGCCTCCCTTGGACGCATTTTTCGGAATGTTTCCATCATTTACCCCCAGGAAAAATAATACTTTCACCTGTTTTAAGCGGGTCCGCTCCATATCACCCACCACAATACGATCCACATTCTGCGGAATCGTACCTACTGTGATCTCGCCAAAACCAGCCTCTAAAATATCCGCAAATTCCTGTAATGATATTTCTTCCTCTCCTAAAAGTTCATAGATCTGATCCAGCAGATCCATGACCAGACGGTAGATCTGTGCATATTCTCTGGCTTTTGTCAGGTCGCCACCCTGCTCGAACTGCTGCTGATAATTCAAAAGCTTTTGCTGTACATGATTCTGCTCCAGGAAATCATACAGATGATTCACATACTCGCCGGCTTTTGCCCGGGGAGCCATATGCAGGATCTCCACGGTCTCCATGAACTGCCCTCTGACACGATTCAGACGCTCCATGGTCTCCTCTGTCTGCTCTGCGTCGTTTTCTCCACTGCCCCGCTGCATTTCTTCGGTTCTGCGGGTAAACAGCCTGCCGTAGGTACGATATCCCCTGGCTCCGGTGCGGATCACATAATTCTCCAGTTCATCGATTTCTTCTCTGGAGAGATCCACCATGCCGCTGCGCAGGAAATGAAATACCGTATCATAAGAAAAATCTTTCAGATACAGCTGCAGTGCGCTTTTGATATATTCGATCATAGGATTCAGCACGATGCCTCTGGTCCGATCCAGGAAACAGGGAATCTCCAGCTGTCCGAATTCCGTCTCCACATAGGAAGCGTACCCTTCCAGATCTCCAATGACTACCGCAATATCCCGGTAAGTAAGCCCTTCCTCACGGATCAGCTTCCGGATATACAGAGCCGTCTGATGGACTTCCTCTCTGGGAGAAAGTGCCTCAAACATACGGATCTCCTGCTGTTCTCCCACATACGGCTCATACTGATACCGGAACAGGTTCTGCTCCAGATAGCGCAGTGCCGGAGCCTTCTCAAAACGATCCGTTCCTCCGGATACGAAGACATCTTCCCCTCGTGTCACCTCTGCCTCCGCCGCCAGCTTCACCAGATCCGACACAGTCTTTTTACTCAGATGGAACAATTTCTGCTCACCATCCATCTGATAAGGGTCTTCTTCTTCACCGATGGTCACAGTGACAATGGTCTCCTCACACACCCGCATCAATTCCTGGATCAGGCGGTTCTGTATGGGGGTGAATCCAGTGAATCCATCAAATACCACCACACTGCCCTGTAGGATCTTCGACTTTGGCAACGATCTGCGCAACACATCCAGTGTCTCCTCCGTCGTAATAAAATGGTCACGGATATAGTCCTGAAATCCCTGATACAAAGTCTTCAGATCTTTGAGTTTCATGGCCAGTGCGCCTCTTTTATCTGCGCTGGCGATCAGCTTATCCATGTCCTGTATGCTGATGCCATACTGCATGAATTCAGAAATTGCACTTTTCACCTCATGAATATAGCCCTGCTTATGCAGGAGACTTCCCATGGCAGGCAGCTGCTCCTTCAGGTCAGCTGCGATCTTCTGCAGCACCAGGCTTTTGCCGGTGTCATCCAGTACAGGCATTTCCT
>OQVS01002114.1_pt1 | contig 13015 bp, 9 predicted proteins | sample 1691601 | NCBI WGS metagenome assembly OQVS01 (sample SAMN03418268, study PRJEB22391) | human gut metagenome | biome: human-gut; feature: organic feature; material: feces | host: Homo sapiens | place: Tanzania | collected 2013-01 | reverse complement strand
ACGGAAATACTGAAAGGCGTGGCGCAACAGTTCGACCGCATAATAACCATAGAAGACGGCGCACGCGAAGGAGGATTCGGCTCTGCCGTGCTTGAATGGCTCGAAGATAACGGTTACAGGAAGAACGTTGTGCGTCTCGGATTGCCAGATCATTTCGTGGAGCATGGTACTGTGGCGGAACTTCAGCACATCGTTGGCATTGACGCAGAAGGAATAATCGATGCGGTCAATGATATCATAAAATAAGATTATATAATGAAGATAATTATTTCGGGAGCATACGAGATTGGTTCTCATTTGGCAAAACTACTTTCAAGAAACAATCACGACATTATTCTCATGGATGAGAATGAGGAACGGCTGAACAGCATAGGCAGCGATTATGACTTGCTTACGATGCATGCCTCACCGACAAGTCTGAAAGCCTTGAAGCAGGCAGGTGCAGCAGAGGCAGACCTCTACATCGCTGTGACGCCAGACGAGAACATGAACATGAACAGTTGTGTTATGGCAAAGGCCGTAGGCGCAAAGCGGACGGTGGCTAAGGTGAACAACTATGAGTTTGTAGAACCGGAGATGTCGAAGTTTTATGAAAAACTTGGTATCGACTCGCTTATCTATCCGGAAAACCTTGCAGCCTATGATATAGTCAATGGATTGAAGATGAGTTGGGTACGCCAGCGTTGGGATGTGCATGGTGGTGCTCTCGTGATGCTCGGAATAAAGCTTAGGGAGACTTGCGAAATACTGAACAAGCCTCTGAAGGAATTATGTAAACCGGACTCACCTTATTATATAGTGGCAATCAAGCGAGGGGGTGAGACTGTCATACCACGAGGTGACGACGAACTGAAGATGTACGACATGGCATATTTCATGACCACAAAGCAATATATACCGTACGTAAGGAAGATTGTAGGCAAGGAACACTATGTGGATGTGAAGAATGTCATGATAATGGGAGGAGGCAATACCGCCGTGCGTGCTCTTAAGAGTATGCCGGAGTATATGAACGCAAAGATAATAGAGAATTCAGAAGAGCGTTGTGATTTCCTGAATGAACAGATTGACGACAAACACGTGATGGTGATAAACGGAGACGGCAGGGATCTTTCTCTCCTCAACGAAGAGGGAATCCATTCCACACAGGCTTTCGTGGCTCTGACCAGCAATGCGGAGACGAACATCCTGGCTTGTCTGACGGCGAAGAGAATGGGTGTGAGGAAGACCGTGGCTGCCGTGGAGAATCTCGACTATGTGAATATGGCAGTGAGTCTGGATATCGGAACGATAGTGAACAAGAAAGCCATTGCCGCCAGTCATATCTATCAGATGCTGCTTGATACGGAGGTTAGCAACGTGAGATTCCTGATGACGGCAAATGCTGATGTGGCAGAGTTCACGGCACAGCCGCAGTCGAAAGTGACAAGGAAGAGGGTTTTTGAACTTGGCTTGCCAAAGGGTGCCACTATCGGAGGACTCGTACGTCACGGCGAGGGCTACCTCGTTTCCGGAGGAACACAGATTGAGGCTGGAGATATCGTGATGGTGTTCTGCTATAATATGAGTATGGACAAGTTGGAGAAATTCTTCAAATAACTTATATTGGGAAGATATACTTTGGAGTATAAGAACAAAAGAAAAAGAGAGAAGTGATAAATTTCAAGTTGATATTCAAGGTGCTTGGACAGTTGATGTTCCTTGAGGCAATAATGATGCTCGTTTGTCTCGGTATGGCACTTTTCTATGGCGAAGACGACGTGATGGCTTTTCTTATATCAATAGCCATCGTGATGTTGTTCGGACTGTTGCTGAAATACAAGGGGCGTAGTGCTGGTACCAGCATGAGTCGGCGTGACGCCTATCTTCTCGTCACGGTGACGTGGGGCGTATTCAGTCTTTTTGGAGCTTTGCCGTTTGTCATCAGTGGTTACATCCCCGATTATACAGATGCCTATTTTGAGACAATGTCGGGATTTACCACCACGGGAGCAACCATCATTGACGATGTGGAGTGCTTCCCTCACGGACTGATATTCTGGCGTTCCATGACGCAATGGATAGGAGGTCTCGGAATAGCGTTCTTCACTATTGCCATCATTCCATCGTTGGTGGGAGGTAGCATGAGAGTGTTTTCGGCAGAGTCGGTAGGTCCGATAAAGAGCAAGGTGCATCCTCGTGTGTCGTCAAGTGCCAAGTCGATATGGCTTGTATATCTGATGCTTACAGTTGGCTGTCTGGTGTCTCTTTATCTCTGTGGCATGAATGTTTTCGACAGTTTGAACTATTCCATGAGTCTGACGGCAACGGGTGGTTTTGCACCGTATAATGACAGTACAGGACATTTTCATTCGGCGGCAATAGATTATACGTCGATAGTGTTCATGTTTCTTTCCGGTACCAATTTCACCCTCTTGTATCTTGCTTTCTTCAAGCGTAAGATAAGGAATCTTTTCAGTAATTCAGAGTTTAAGCTGTATCTGTTTGTTGTAGCATGTGCCACATTGGGGATAATGTATTTCCTGATGACGTGTAATGGTTATAGCTTGACGAGGGCTTTCAGAAGTTCTTTGTTCCAGGTTGTGTCGTTCATCACTACAACGGGTATGTTTAACGATGATGCCGGAAAGTGGCACCATATAACATGGGTCATATTGAGTATCTGTATGTTTATAGGAGCTTGTGCAGGAAGTACGAGTGGAGGATTCAAGAGTGTCAGAGGTGTTATGTTGCTGAAGATAGTGCGTAATGAACTTAGGCGAATCCTTCATCCTAAGGCAGTATTGCCGGTGAGGGTAAATGGAAATATAGTAAATACGTCCGGTCAGGTGACCCTACTTGTATTCTTCGCCCTTTATATGGCTCTTTGTATCTTTGCCTACTTCTGTCTGATATGTATGGGAGTAGACAGCACCAACTCTATAACGATAGCAATGAGTTGTGCGAGCAATGTTGGTCCTACGCTTGGATTGGAAATAGGTCCTACGGTGTCGTGGAACATCCTTCCTGCTGTCGGTAAATGGATATGTTCTATTCTGATGTTGATGGGACGTTTGGAGATATTTACTGTTGTGGTGTTATTTACAAGAGACTTCTGGAAAGACAACTGATGCAATATTTTTCGATAATTGCAGTTTTATAAGTATATGGATTGCCTGTTTAAAAGGTGATATGTGAAAGTGATAATTAACCCATTAAGTAAAAAAACAACTAAGAGATGAAAAAGTATTTATTTTTATTTTTTGCTGTGTGTGCTGTAGCTTTAGTAGCATGTTCTGATGACGATGACGACAAGTACATCATGCCACAATTGTCTCCGAATAATACAAATATAATTGTTACAGCTTCTGGGGGCGAGAAAACAATTACAGTAAGCAATGCTGTTGATTTGAATATCACGCAGATTAACAACAAGGAGAAGGGCGCAAATGACAAAATCTCGGAGACCAATGTCCTGTCAATAAAAAATGGCAAGCTCAAGGACTCGAAAAATGTAACAGAAGGTGGATGGTTTACAGCCAAGATTGTGGATAAAAAAATCGTTATCAAGGTTACTGAAAATACGGATACAGAGAATGCCCGTGATAAATATATTCATGTTTCTTGTGGTGGAAGTGTATATGGCTTGTCTTTGTATCTGAAGCAGGACAAGGCTGCATCGCAGGATAAATAGTAGCTTGCTTCGTATAAAAGCAAAAGTGTCATAACATTAAAGATTTTATCTTCATAGTTATGACACTTTTTTATTTGTGTTTATTTTGCTTTAAGGTTATTAAACCAAGTGAGCGATAATATCTTCGCGCTCTCCTGCAAGCATGTCGATTACAGGAATTTCAACCATAGTATAGCAACCAGGCTGCTGGCGCATAGAAGCGCGTGCCACGTTTACAAGAACCTGACCGGTCAGAGCAGGGTTGTTGATGCTCATGTTGAACTCAAGACGCTGGTTCTGTGTCTTGCCGCTCACACCTTTACGCACGAGATTTACACCATGTCCCATGTCACGGACTTCATCAACAGAGTCAACAGCAAATACATGAGTCTCGTCGTTGGCGAAGTAAGGGTCTGCCTTTACAGCCTTTGTCACTTCCTCCAGGCTTGCGCCTTCTTCAAGTTCCACATAAACCATACGGCGATGAAGTCCTTCACCCTTAGGAATAGTCATTGACAGTGCATTCTTCACTCCCTCTTTGGAACGGACGCAGACGCTATGTCCCATTGACATGCCAGGACCAAAGTTTGTGTATGATAATCCCTTCGGAGCAAGGCTCTGCATCAGTGTGCGTACGATGGAGTCAGATCCCGGATCCCATCCAGCCGCAATGACGGCAACGGTATTGTTGTCTTTGCATTCTTGCATAAGGGAAGCACGGTAGTCGAGAATACTTGTGTGTATATCGAAGCTGTCAACGGTGTTTATGCCGAGGGCAAGTATCTTCTTCGCATATTCCTCGCAGCTACGGGTTGGAGTAGCAAGAATTGCCACGTCAACGTCTTTCAGTTCTGTGATGTCTTTAACAACATCATACTGTGCCAGTTCTGCTGGCTTGTTCTCTGAACCATTGCGTCTTACTATACCTGCAATCTCGAAATCAGGAGCAGTCTCAAGAGCCTGGACTGCATAGTGGCCGATGTTGCCATAACCAACAACGGCAGCTCTAATCTTCTTCATAATCCTTTATCGGTGTTTAATAATTATTTGTTTCAACTGAATTTTCTGCAAAATTACATCTTTTTTATATAAAACATGTAATGTATATGATAAAAAGTAAACTCCGATATTGAATGCTTAATCTTTTTTTGCTAAAAGTGTAAAATTGCAATCATATAGTAACTAAATTTGCCGTATATGTTATATTTCAACATATACGGCAAGTCTAAATGTATGTACTTATATACAAATGATAAAATAATCTGTATTGTAGGTAAACAGCTTATATCATTTGTGGCAGGAAGGATGATAATATCAGTATTGCTATACCGAGGATAAGAACGGCGATGGTCTTCTGAGAACAACCTTTCCACTCTTTCAGTATAATACCCCAAACATTAGAGAAAACAACATTGAGTGCCATTAGTATGCAGAACGACAGCGTCATCAGCGTAGGCGATTCTGTAAGGAATCCTTTTCCTAACGACAGTCCAAAGAACTGGCTATACCATAATCCGCCAGCAAGTGCGCAGAAGAGAAGATTATTAAACCAAACATTGCCTTTCTTGTAGTCTCCCCAAGTGTTGTTCTTGTAGTTTTGGAAGAAGCAGTATACGGCATTTGTAACGAATCCTCCAAGTGTAACAAGCAGTGTTGCCGGCAATGTCTTGTACATGTCAGGTGTCAGGTCTCCGAAGTTTATGTCCTTTCCGAATTCCAATCCTACATTGAAACATCCGCTCATGAATCCTGCAAGCAATGCGATAGCCAGTCCTTTCGGGAAGTTGAAGTCCTTTACAGCCGCTTTCTTCTCTTCTTCCGATAGAGAAGCAGCCTTCATAGAGCCAGCCACGCCGATTATTGCTATTCCGAGTAATGTTACAACAACACCGATGATTACTGCGAAAGTCAGTTTGCTGAGAGCATCCTCTTCCGGGAAGAATATATTCAGCAATACAGGTCCCATTATCGTTCCTAACCCGGCACAAGTGCCAAGTGCAATGCTCTGTCCGAGAGCAACACCGAGGTAACGCATAGAGAGTCCGAATGTCAGTCCGCCCACGCCCCATAGAGCGCCAAACAACACAGTCATCCATATATTGAACGAGTTGCTTGCGGCAAACAGTTCACACAAGGAGTGACCTTCCGGCACGGCAAGCAATGCACCAAGCAGGGGGAATGTTATCCAGGCAAAGATGCCTTGCACTAACCAGTAAGACTCCCAACTCCAATCCTTAATCTTGTTTATCGGCACATAGCAGCTTGACTGGCAGAATGCGCCGATGGCTATTATAAGTAAACCAATTATTATTTCCATGACTTATAAGAAGAAAGGCCGGAAGCCATTCAGAGGACACCGAGTGTCCGAATGTCTCCGACCTTCATTGTTGTAGCTTTGATTTATCGTTTAGAATTAATTTCTCTTGGAAAGAACTTCAGCCTCGTATTTCTCTACATCAGCAAAATACTCCTCGCCTACAGGCACGTTGTTCTTCATGTTGAAGTAGTCATAGATGGCGCCGAATGGTAGAGTCTTAGCCTCTTCGAGCAGACCGAGACGCTGGAACAGCTTGCCCTCGTCCTCATATTTGCGGAGAGTAGCTGTCGGTTCAAGAAGAGCCTGAAGCAATGACTTCTGTGCAGCACGCACACCGATGATGTAAGCACCGATACGGTTGATTGAAGCATCAAAGTAATCGAGTCCGATATGTGCACGGTCAAGAGCATTGGCACGTACAATCTCAGAGAAGAGGTTGCGTGTGTTGTCGTCGAACAATGTCACGTGGTCAGAATCCCAGTGCATAGGACGAGATACGTGGAGCATCAACTCCGGTACATAAAGCAGCAGTGCAGAGATAGCGTCAGAAACATTCTCTGTAGGCTCATAGTGACCGGTGTCGAGTGTGTACATTACGTTGTTCTTTGCGCAATAGCCGGTATAGAAGTAGTTGGAACCAACAGTATAAGCCTCCAGTCCTATTCCGAACAGTTTAGCCTCAAGGCATGATTTCATTCCAGGCAGTTCCTCAGCGAGAATCTCGTCAAGGCTGTTCTTCAATATCTCGCGGTAGCGCAGTTTCTCTACAGTAAGGTCTTTACTTCCGTCGTGTACCCAGATATTCATGATACAAGGGTCATTCTGGAACTTACCCATGGCATCAGCGATGCGGCGGCAACGCTTTGTATGCTCAATCCAGAAGTCGCGTATTTCCTTATCCGGGTTAGCCAAAGTAAGGTTTCCGCTCTTCGGATGAGAGAAAGAAGTAGAGTTGAAGTCGAGCTTCATATTGTGTTCTTTAGCCCACTGCATCCATCCTTCGAAGTGCTTTGCTTCAACCTGGTCGCGGTCAACGAACTGTCCTCCGAACTCACCGTATGTCTCGTGAAGGTTAAGACGGTATGTTCCTGCAAGCAGAGATTTTACTTTTTCTACATCCTGACGCAATTCGTCGATGTTGCGTGCCTTTCCAGGATAGTTACCTGTTGTCTGTATACCTCCAGATGCTGCCACATTGCGCTCAAAGCCGACAACATCGTCAGCCTGCCAGCAATGCAGGGATATAGGTGTCTTCTCGAGAATCTCGATAGCCTTGTCTGTATCTACTCCAAGAGCGGCATAGCGCTCTTTCGCCATTTCATAAGCTTTTGTAATTTGTTCTGATTTCATATTCTTTAGATTTTATTTATTTGTAATTCTAATCTTTAATATTCACGATTTCAAGATATTTCTTGTATGCTTCGTCCCAAAGCTCTTTGTCCTGTGGTTCGAAGCGTGTCATGATGACGCTGTCTGCAATGATACGTCGCATATCGAATATGCCATCGACGTCGCCGGCAGATTTAGCCTGCATCATGATGTTTCCGAGAGCCGTACATTCCTGTGGTCCGGCAAGAACCTCAACGCCGGTAGAGTTTGCTGTAAACTGGTTGAGATATTTGTTCAGCGAACCTCCACCGATGATGTGCAGGGTGTTGATAGGGAACGAAGCCATCTCTTTCAGATAGCCAAACACCTGGCGGTAGCGCAGGGCAAGGCTTTCAAATATGCAACGACATATTTCCGCATAGCCTTCCGGAACATGCTGTCCGCTCTTTTTGCAATATTCCTTTATCGCTTCCTGCATATTGGCAGGGTTGGCAAACATCTTGTCGTCAGGATTGATGATGCTTTGGAACGGTTTCATCGCCATTGCCTCGGCAAGCAGAATGCCGTAGTCTCTTGGCGCATCCTCTCCCCATTCCTTGCGGCAGCGTTCCAGAAGCCACATTCCACAGATGTTTTTCAGGAATCGTGTCGTGCTTTCTATACCACCCTCGTTGGTGAAGTTGCGTTCGTAGCTCAGATCGTTTATTATGGCATCTCTTGTTTCGATACCCATCAGGCTCCATGTGCCGCTGCTCAGATATGCGAAATGTTCGTCTCTTGCCGGTACGGCAGCCACGGCACTACCAGTGTCATGACCAGCCACGGCAATTACCGGTATGGCTCCTAAGCCAGTCATCTTCTGTACCTCTTTTGTCAGTGTGCCGATGCATGTGCCGGGATTAACCATCATTCCGAACTTGTCGCGTGTCAGACCAACGCTCTTGAGCAGCTCGTTGTCGAGTTCTTTTGTTCTTGGATCAAGCATCTGACTTGTTGATGCGATAGTATATTCGCATACATCCTTGCCTGTAAGCATCCAGGAAAGGGCATCCGGAACGAAGAGAATCTTCTTCGCGTTGTTGAGTGCGGTGTTGTTCTCTCTGCGCATGGCATAGAGCTGGAACAAAGAGTTGAAGTTCATGAATTGTATTCCGGTAGTGTCGTAAACCTTCTTTTTGTCCACGCATTTCTCGAAATACTCGTCCATTGCCTCGAATGTGAACGGGTCGCGATAGGCGATAGGGTTGCGCAGTATGGCATTGTCTTCTCCTATGCACACGAAGTCAACACCCCAGGTGTCAATACCTATGCTTACGATAGGCAGCTGTCTTTTTGCCACCAGCTTCAGTCCTTTGATGATTTCGTTGTACAGGGCGAAGATGTCCCAATAGAAATGTCCTCCTGTCTCGATGAGGTTGTTCTCGAATCGAGTCAGTTCTTCAAGTTGTATTTTACCTTCGGTCAGTGTTCCGATGATTGTCCTTCCGCTTGTGGCTCCCAGGTCCACGGCAAAGAAATATCTGTTATTTTCCATTATATGTTTTTTGTATTAAATTCCTGTTGGTAAGGATTGAACAACTCTGTCGCAAAACAACAATACTGTTTTATTGTTACGTAGAGATGTAGTTTATTTTTTGCAAAGGTACGTATTTTTGATTTAAGTCAAACATCATTATTTGCGATTTAATCTGAAACTTTTGGCAGTAGGATGACGAAGTCTTTAACCTTATTATATAATGTGTATTATTCTTCCAAGATGAATGCGTTTTCTTGTCTTTAAAACAGAAAATATTATTAATTTTGCATCGTTTTTTTAAAAGTATGTAAGATAAGAAGAATAAACGATGGAGTTAAAATCAATAACCAATAAACTGAAGGGGGACAACCATATTGCTGAGGGTACGGCATATTCAATACTTGTCATTATCAGCATCTCGCATTTCCTGAATGACATGATACAGTCGGTGGTGCCGGCAATATATCCGATAATAAAAGAAAACTTTTCGCTTACTTTTGCGGAAATCGGACTCATCACATTTGTCTTTCAAATGGCTTCGTCCATACTCCAGCCCTTTACCGGTCTGTATGCAGACAAGCATCCGCAACCCTTTGCTTTGTCTCTTGGTATGTGTTTCACCCTTGTCGGTCTGCTTCTGCTTGCCTTTGCCGGACAGTTCTGGTTGCTGATACTGTCGGTCAGTGTTATCGGATTCGGGTCTGCTATATTCCATCCCGAAGCTTCTCGTGTAGCCCAGATGGCATCCGGAGGCAGGAAGAGTCTTGCACAATCGATATTTCAGGTAGGTGGTAATGGCGGGTCTGCTGTAGGACCGTTGCTTGCTGCGGCAATAGTGCTTCCCTTTGGACAATGGGCAATATCATGGTTTGCCATTGCTGCTGTGCTTGCCTCCATTATAATGATACGTGTCGGTGGCTGGTACAAGTCAAAGCTTGCCTATGCCGTGCGCCATAACATAGCCAAGCCGCAACCGAACACCGACATATCGTCGGCACGCAAGCACTGGGCTCTTGTAATCCTTGTGTTGCTCATATTCTCAAAGTATTTCTATACGGCATGCATAACAAGCTACTTCACCTTCTTCCTTATGGACAAGTTCCATATAGGCATCGGCGCATCGCAGCTATGTCTTTTCGCTTTTCTCTTTGCCTTTGCCTTAGGCACTGTGGCAGGAGGAATGTTCGGCGACAGATTCGGCAGGAAATATGTGATATGGATTTCCATCTTGGGAGCAGCACCTTTTGCCATTGCATTGCCGTTTATGGATAGCCTTGGCTGGACGGTCTTTATGGCATTCATGTCGGGACTCGTCATAGCCTCTGCCTTTTCGTCAATAGTGGTGTATGCCACAGATCTTATGCCTGATAAGGTAGGGCTTATTGCAGGTATATTCTTCGGACTGATGTTTGGTCTTGGAGGACTCGGCTCTGCCTTCTTCGGATGGCTTGCCGACCTTACGAGCATAGAGTTTATATTCCAGATAAGTGCATTCCTTCCGTTGCTTGGAGTAGTGGCAGGCTTCCTGCCTGATACAAGAAAGAAATAAGCCTTGATGAACCGATTTGGGATAAAGAGAAGGGGTGAAACTGAATACTTGTTGTGGTAAGTATTCCTGTATGGCAAATGTTCCCCCCCCCCTTTATTGTAATCCCTTTTATTATAATAGAGGAGAAAGCAACCTGACGAGAGATTCCCACAGACGGTTGATGAAAGGACGTTTCTGACTAATCATCTTTTCAGTCACATAAACGCTGTGTCTAATGTCATCCATGAAGATTTGCTTGAATTGCAGTGCCGTCTCCTTGCCGTAAATAAAGGCGTTTGCCTCGAAGTTGTTCTCAAAGCTACGGAAGTCAATGTTTGTTGAGCCGCAGGTACACACGTTGTCGTCACAGACGAGCAGTTTGGAGTGGTTGAATGCCGCACGATACAGATAAACCTTCACGCCAGCCTGTATCGTCTCGAACACATAAGAGCGGCTTGCCCATTCCACAAACTTGGCATCGCCATGCCGTGGAATCATGATACGCACATCCACACCGGCGAGGGCTGCAATGCGCATAGCCGACATAACAGTCTCTGTTGGCAGGAAGTAAGGGGTTTCCATATATACATAGTGGCGTGCTTCAAGCAGTATTCTTACGTAGCCTTGCATTATGTCAGGCCATTTGCTAACAGGGCTGCTTGTCACGATTTGTATAATCTTGTCATTCTTTATCGTGCCGTCAAGCTCAGGATAGTATTTGCGGTCGGAGATAAGTTCGCCCGATACGAAATACCAATCCACGAGAAATGCTCTCTGTATCGCATATACCGCGCCGCCACGTATTTTCATATGAGTATCGCGCCATTTCTGTTTTCCGTTGCCCACGATGTATCGTTTAGCAATGTTCATGCCTCCGATGAATCCCACCTTTCCGTCTATGACACAAAGTTTCCGGTGGTTGCGGTAGTTCACTTTGCTTGTGAAAGCCGGAAATCTCACCGGCATGAATGTTTCCACCATGACGCCGGCATTGCGCATGCGATTGAAGAATTTGTCGCTTACGTTCCAACATCCCACGTCATCGTATATGAGTCTTATCTCCACACCTTCTTTCGCCTTGTCTATCAGTATGTCTGCAATCAGGTTTCCCAGAGCGTCAGCCTCCATGATATAGGTGCCGAGATGGATACTCTTTTTTGCTTTTCCTATTTCCCTTATCAGTTCTGCGAAGAAGGTGTATCCGTTGGTGTATATGTCAATCTCGTTGTCTTTGAATGGCAGCGCCCAGTTTTGCGAAGCAAAGAGCTTTACGAGAGTCTTGCTTTCGTCAGGCACCTTCAGGTCTTTCTGCACGGCAAATTCAAGCATCGAGCTTTTCGTCAGCAAGTCAAGGCTGTGTTGGCTTATAAGTTTCTCCTTTCTTGTGTTTTGCCCGAAGAAGAAATAGAATATGATACCTATTACCGGCATGAACATCACCGCCATGATCCAAGCCATGGCTTTCACGGGTTGTCTGTTGTCCATGAGCACTGTTATTATAGTGCCGACAACCATTGCCGAGTAGACGATAAATATTATCCAGTACAGGTATACCATATCTATATATATTTATATTATGATTTCGTTCCCCAGTTCCCTGGCTATGGTGTTACGTAGCTTCTGAGTCTCCTGATAGTCTTTTATCAGTGAAATCATCCTTTCGTTGTCACCAGTACATTGCGCAATCTCTGTCTTCAGCGTCTTCAGTTTCTCCTTCACGAAATCCATGCGGAAGTCAAGTACGAGATGTACTATCTGTTCTCGTAACACTTCTTCTCCGCTGCGCAGCTTTGCTCCTTTGCGCAGTTGGAATTTGTCGAACGACATCTCCGTAGCCACCTTGCTTATCTCCATGTCCGGATGTTTCATGAAGAATTCTTCAGCCTTGAATCCAGGGTCAGAGCTGTGTTCCAAGGCTTCTTGCAGAATCTTATTATATATAGGTAAGGAGAAAGTCAGTTCGTCCGCTCCAAGGTCGTAGCTGATATATTGTGCCACATTGAGAGATGTAGTCTGTCCGTCAGCCGTTTCCACATTGTCGTATATAATCTGTTCGCCATGCCTTACCACAGCCTGTATGAGCATGTATTCCACTTTCTTTGCCTGTTGCTGCGGTGTTGCCGGTCGCAGAGGCTCCGGCTGTGCAGCAGCTTGTCCTTGTTGTTGCCGTTGCTGTTCCTTAGCCTGTGCATCCTGTCCGCTGCGTATGAACTTGTTCATTGTGGCAATCAGTGTAGCCTCGTTCATTCCTATTCTGTGGGCAGTGTCCTGAAGGTATGTGGCGCGTACGATCTGGTCCTCTATCACCGATATGCTCTTCACGATGCTGCTTATAGCCTCGGAGCGCTTTATCGGGTCGGTAACGCCTTTGAGCATGAATTCCGTCTTGAACTCTATTACGTCTTTCTGGTGGTCAAGTATATATTGTCTGAAGTCGTCGGCAGTGTGCTTCCTTGCAAAGCTGTCCGGGTCGTCGCCGTCAGGCAGCAACAACACTTTCACTTTCATCGCTTCGGAAAGCAGCATGTCGATACCTCTCATGGCAGCATGTATACCGGCGGCGTCACCGTCATACAGCAACACTATGTTTTCCGTAAACCGGTGCAGGAGTCTTATCTGATAGAAGCTGAGTGCCGTTCCGGAGTTTGCCACCACGTTCTCGATACCGCATTG
>OQVS01002113.1_pt1 | contig 13018 bp, 11 predicted proteins | sample 1691601 | NCBI WGS metagenome assembly OQVS01 (sample SAMN03418268, study PRJEB22391) | human gut metagenome | biome: human-gut; feature: organic feature; material: feces | host: Homo sapiens | place: Tanzania | collected 2013-01 | reverse complement strand
CGTGAGGCACATCAATATAGCGCGAGCGTGCCTGGAAGAGTATATGCCATGCCTAGAAAAAGTGTATCAATAAATTGCCTCATGAGAGATTTAGTACCGCTAGGCGAGAAAAGTAGCGAGAGCGTGCCTGAAAGGATACTCCCATATCGCCATGTAGGCAATTGATGTATATCGGCAAATCTGAACTTGACTAAGATGTTTATGTGGGATAAAATAGGAATATAAAAAAAGAGCGAACCACAATGATGGTAGCCACTACATGTTTTTAGGTCTATGAAATTCGACCGTCAAACAGTGGAGCAACACTGATGGTCACAACATCTTACGATAAAGCTGTCCCGGCAAGGACAGCTTTTTTCGTGTATATAAGATGCCGGTCGATGTGTGACAATTACACTAATTTAGTAAAATCAGCGATAGTTCGCCTGTGATTGTCAGTCGCAGTAATATTGCCATTACCATGATTACTACAAGAGCAACCAATGGTATAAGGGCGTATATCGCTACAGCTAATGCCGTATCACAGGCGCTTCCCTTTTCTGGGAACACTATTATCGAAACCTCTACAGATAACATTTTTCATGCTATCATCTCCCTGTAAACAAAACTGCTAGGCAGAACATTTACTTATTTGCAGGGCGACCATCATTTGTATCATTGATAACAGTATTTTCATACTGCGTTCGCTCTGTGGGCATAATCCCACAACATACAAGAATTATAACATTTGTTTCTCTTGTAGTCAAAACTATATTTTATAAAAATTACTACTTTGCGTGTAATAAAAATACAGACAGCCTGCTGGGATACAGGCTGTCTGATGGGAGGGTTGTTTATATGAGTTTTATTTAATGGTATGTTTCTTTGGGATAATACAGTATTTTACTCCTGGAGATAGAACTCTACATCGTCAATAGAGCCCCAGTTGCCGGCGTTGCCTACCATATCAATGCCGATGGTGGCCTTGCCATCCTTGACCTCTACATCACGGATAGTCCACTGCTGCCAATTGTTCCAGCCAGTGTCTGCAATTACGGCAGACTGCTCACCGGCAGAGGTGCGTACCATAAGAGTATAGTAATGCTCTCCGCCACCGCCCTGAGTCCAGCAGGAAACAGTGTATTTGCCATCCTTTAAACCTTCAAAGCTCTGAGTTGCCTGGAACTTGAAGCCCTTGTCTGCCCAATAATGCATAGCAGACTTACCACGGGCATCACCAGCAGAAGATACGGTGTTGACAGCATCCTTGTCGCCAGTAATGGTCCAGCCATTCAAATCACCATTTTCAAAATTACCATTCTTTACCAGATTTACCTTTTTGATAACATCAATGGAAGCAATGGCGGTCTTGCCATCAACCCCCTGAACAGTACCCTTGACAGTGTACTTGCCTGGAGTATTGAAAACAGGAGCAGCATCTTCCCAGGTTACAGGCATGGTCTTGACTACATCGTTTTCAAATACCACGCTGGCTTTCTTTGGCATTTCTACTGGCTGGCCTACGGAACCGCTTACCAGCTCAGCCTCAATGGTCTTTACCTTGTACTGCTGAGTTGGCAGGGACTGGTCGCTAACCATCTTGAACACATCCAGAGATTCCAAAGCATTGCCCTGGAAGTCGAACATGGCCAGATTCTCCCACTCGTTGCCTTCCCCAGCCTTCCAGCCAGCACCCTCTACAGGAATCCAATCAGGCTCCCAGTAGAAGATACCCTTGCCGCGGCTGTCCTTCACGTTGGAAACGTGCTCCATCACATCATGAAGACCACTGGCCTGTCCCTGAACAGTGGACTTGTAGCCTGCAATGGCTTCCTCAGTTGGGCCGGCACAGTTCTTCTGAGCATCTCCCTGATCATTGGTAAAGGCATAAGCTGTTTCTACTACGACAACATCTTTGCCGTAACGGTCCACCATGTCGTTCATATTGTAGGAAAGCTCTTCCATGCTGCCATGCCAGAATGGATAATAGGAGAAGCCGATAGTATCAAAATCATTAACACCGTTGTTGGTAATCAACTCATCAAAGAAGCTGCGATACAGGGCATTGTTATTGCCGTTGGCCAGATGTACCATGCGCTTTACCTGATGGTTTGGATCATTGTCCTTTACAGCCTTCAAGCCCTGAGCAATGGCATCTGCCAAAGCCTTATATCCCTCTGGGGTATCGGTTTTGCAAACAGGCCACAGCATACCGTTGTTCAGCTCGTTGCCTATCTGTACCATATCAGGAGTTACACCAGCTTCGTTGAAATCCTTCATAACCTTGGCTGTGTAGTTGTACACATCCTTGGCCAGCTGCTTGGCATTGTGCTTTTCCCAAGCCTTTGGTGGATACTGCTTGCCTGGATCTGCCCACCAATCACTGTAGTGGAAGTCCACCAGCACCTTCATGCCCAAGGCCTTGGCCCGCTTAGTTACCTCCAGAGCCTTTTTCTCATCGGTAACACCGCCGCCATTGCCATTAGGGCCATAGGAATATGGATCGTTCCAAATGCGGACACGCACCCAGTTAATACCTTTTTCTTGCAAAATCGCGAGACAATCCTTCTCCGTCCCATTGGCGTAGAATTTCCCACCCAGACGCTCCAACTCTGGCAACATGGATACATCGGCACCCTTGATAAAATCATCACTGATACCGGCTATTGGATTTACCTTTACAGCAGCTTCAGCACTACTGGCACCAAAGCTGGTGCCCAGCATGGCAGAACCAGCCATTAGGGCTGCCATAACATAGGCTGTTAGCTTTTTGTTCTTGAAAGATTTCATATTATTCCCCTCTTACCTCTCTAGTGGATATACCTAAATCTCGATATTGTCAATCAGCTATTAATGGTATGATTATCCCTTTCAGGTACATTGCTGTAATATCAACACACCCGAAAAGGAATTATCATATCAACTATACATTACTTATAACTTGAAGTTTGTAAATTAGAAGCTATAGGTCAATGCTGCATAAGCTACATTATCATAGTTGCTAAACTTTTTCTCTCCAGCATTATTGTATCCCTCGCTGTATGGCTTAAGCTTGTACCAGGTCAACTCCAAATTGGTGTTAGGAGCCAGCATATAGCTTGCACCAAGACCAAAGCCACGAACACCATTACCCCAGCCAGAATACCAAGTACCATCCCAATATGAATTACCGCCAGCAATATTCAAGCGATGTCCCCAGTATTTTGAATCAATGGAGGCATTACCTAATGCAAAGTACTCACCATATACCTGCCAAGTATTGGCCTTGCTCCAATCCTGCTTGCCATAGGTTACTCTAGTCCATAAACCATGCTTATCCAAGTCCTCTTTCATGTCTGTTCCATGCCAATATGTACCAGCACTGCCTACATTATTAGTAACAGCCTCTGCAATAATATTCCACTTAGGAGCTATTTGGCTAGTAACACCCAACGCAAACTGATTTAATTTGTAAGCAGAATCAACTTCATTACTACTATTATCAAGTCGCTTGCTACTGGTTAATGTACGCATATTTGCCAATGTTACCTTGGTTGCTGGAGATGTCTGAACTGCAATTTCACTAAACTGCGCATTAGTATTATATTCATTCCAGCCTGCAGCAGATATGTCACCAACACCCAATGTTGCACTTACTTTAGGACTAAACTGATGCTGTACATAAAAACCATCTACTGTGTTCTCCCACCAAAGCAAACCCTGACCAAGACTTACCTGTGTACGACCAATAGAAGTTTTGGTATCTGCATGTTCCCAATTCAAGCTCAGCTTATCAAGAGTTACACTATTGTGGTTAGCTGCACCCTTCCAAGTTCTATTGTTATCATTTTCCCAAGAATGGTCATCATATTTCAAACGACCATCAACAGTCAAATTCTCAGCTGGACTTGCATAGAAACCTAATCTAAGGCGCTTTTCGAAAATAGACTTGCCCTCAGTGCCATCATGACCATCCATAACTTTATTCTTATAATAGCGCATACGAGCATCACCATACCAGCCCATACGGCTCTTCAAATCGTCTACATCCTTGCGGAGGCTCTGTACCTCGCCCTTCAGCTCGCTGTCAAATTCCTTCTGAAGCTTTTCAATAGCAGCCTTGTCCACAGCCCGAGCATTTTCCTGATTCTGCATAGCCTTCTCTACCAGCTGTGCCATCTCATAACGGGTAATAGGCTTGTCACCGCCAAAATTGGTATCACCATAGCCATCAATAATGCCATCCTCGGCCAGCTTATTAACAGCATCATATGCCCAATGATCCAATGGCACATCAGAGAACATATTCTCAGCTGCCATAGTTACACTTGCAGTACCCATAATAGTTGCTGCAAGAACTGCAGATACCAAAGTTTTCTTCTTCATAATCTTTTACCTCCAAGAAATATAGAATTTGTTATTGTTCCTCTCCTTACACTAGGTATTCTATCCCATTTCCCTTTGTCTATGTTTTCATGGTATGAAAATCTTTTCAGACTGTTTTCATGATTGAAAATATTAAAATTATTCCCAATTAAATAACCCTCTGACTGCTCCTACAACAATCAGAGGGTTTGGGAGAATGTATATCAATAAAAAGTATTTTACACTATTTGCTGAATTTTAATCTGAGGGAAAAGCTCCTCCACTACTTCCTTGCGGACGAAACCACTTTCATCCTCCATAGCATTGGCAGTACCACAGGCTGCACCTAGAGACAGTACATCCTCAATAGCCATGCCCCGCTCAATACCTACTGCAATACCAGCCACAAAGGAATCTCCAGAGCCTACTGGATTCTTGCACTGAATCTTGGGCACAGTAATCTTGTACACATGCTGATTGTAGCCAGCCATAGAGCCTTGAGCACCTAGGGAGATTACAGGCAGCTTGATACCGTCCTCCATAAATTTCTGCAGGACATGAACAATATCCTCATCACTGCGAAGCTCTGCCCCCACCAGCACCTTGATTTCATCATTATTAGGCTTCACAAAATATGGCTGTGCCTTGATACCCTGAATCAATGCCTCACCGCTGGTGTCAAGCAGAAAGGGCTTGCCTGCCTTGTGAGCCAATTTAATAAGCTGGCCATAGAAATCCCCAGGCAGTCCCTTAGGCATACTGCCAGAGGCTGCTACCACGGCAGCCTTGGACAAAAGCTCCTTATATTTGGGCATAAAGGCTTTCTGCTCCTCTGGGGTAACAGTAGGGCCTGGCTCCAAAATCTCAGTTTGAGCACCGCTTTCTGTAATAATAGCCAAACAGGAGCGGGTTTCCCCAGCCACCTGCACAAAATCCTGCTTTATGCCGTAGTCCTGCAGCTTTTCGCTGATAAACTCACCACTTTTGCCGCCCAGATAACCAGTGGCGATGCAATCCTCACCAAGAATAGTGGCTACATTGGCTACATGGATGCCCTTGCCACCGGGAGTATTATCCACCTCAGCAGCCCGCATAACCTCCCCCTTGATTAAATCCTTCATCTTGTATCTCTTGTCCACAGACGCGTTGAGATTTATTACCAAAATCACAAAAATTCCCCCTATAACAAACTTTCAAATTTATCATTCATAGCAAGCTAGCAATCCCCTCAAAACCTGCTGGCCCACATTAGATAGTACCAACAGCTTTCCTTAGTTGATTGCTTAGCATAACATTTAGCTTTGATGATTAAATTATACCCATTTGTTACAGAGGGACGTTTTCTTATTGAGAAAAGATTTTCAAAGATGATTCAAAAAGTTTTCCAGCATTACTTTTCCCTGGGGAGTCAAAATGGATTCCGGATGGAACTGTATACCTTCAATATCATATTCCCGATGGCGGAGGCCCATAATCATGCCGTTGTCCAGCTCTGAGGTAATCTCCAAACAATCTGGCAGACTATCCCTGTCCACAATCAGGGAATGATACCGGCCTACAGGAATATTCTGAGGCAGTCTGGCATAAAGGCCTTTGCCATTGTGCCGCAGAGGAGAGGTTTTGCCGTGGACAATCTCCCCAGCTCCTACCACTTTGCCCCCAAATACTTCACCAATGGCCTGATGACCTAGACAGATGCCCAATATAGGCAGTTGTCCCTTGAGCTGGGAGATAAGTTCCTCCGTAATACCAGCATCAGCTGGCACTCCCGGGCCTGGAGAAATCACCACCGCCTCATAGCTCCGGTGAGCAATCTCCTCTACGGCTATCTGGTCATTGCGGATAACCTCCACAGAAGCTCCCAGTGAGGATAAAAGCTGATAAACATTGTAGGTAAAGGAGTCGTAATTATCTAAAAGCAACAACATCATTTTCCACCTCCTCTACCACAGTAAACATAGCCTTGGATTTTTGCAGGATTTCCTTGTACTCAAACTCTGCCTGAGAATCATAAACAATGCCTGCTCCAGACTGAATATGGCCTATATCTCCATCAATAAACATGGTGCGAAGGGTAATGCACATATCCATATTCCCATCAAAATCCATATACCCTACAGTGCCAGCATAAGGTCCCCGCTTCACTGGCTCCAGCTCGTGAATAATCTCCATAGCCCTCAGCTTAGGGGCACCGCTGACCGTACCAGCAGGGAAGCAGGCCTTTAGCACATCCATAGGGGTATAGCCCTCCTTCAGCTTCCCCCGTACCTCGGAAACCATATGCATAACATGGGAAAATCTCTCCACCTGCTGCAGCTTGGTAACCTCCACAGAGCCAGCTTCACTGATACGGCCAATATCATTGCGAGCCAAATCAACCAACATGGAATGCTCCGCACATTCCTTAACATCCTGTTTCAACTCTGCCTCCAGGGCTGCATCCTCAGCCTCATTCTGTCCCCGACGGCGGGTACCAGCAATAGGATAGGTATAAACATATGAACCGGACACCTTAACCAGCATTTCCGGGGAAGCTGCCACAAATTTCTTTTTGCCAAAATTTAGATAAAACATATAGGGAGAGGGATTGATCTGCCGTAGACGACGATAAAAATGAAAGGCTGGCTTGGTTAATCTGGTGCGGAACTGACGAGAGGGCACCACTTGAAAAATATCCCCAGCATTAATATATTCCTTGCATTTGGCAATGGTCTTGGCCCATTCCTCTGGCATTTCTCCATATTGAGCCAAAAAATCCAGCTTCTCCTGCCGTGGTGACACAGCATGATTGCCAGTACATACAGGCTGGTAGAGCTTGGCTGCCAACGCCTCCATTCTTTGCTCCACTCTGGCATAAATCTCATCAGGATTCTCCTCCTGCTTAATTTCTGCCAGATAAATCAGCTGAGAGGCGTTTTTTTCCTGATCAAAAACCATGAGAATCCGACAAATCATAAACTGGCCCAAAAGCTCCTCCTCAGCTATGTGCGTACCTCGCACCCGGTCAAATACCGCAGAAGCTTCATAATTGAAATAGCCTACTGCGCCGCCATTGGCCAAGGGCAGCTGCTGATTCCCCAGCGCCGCCCGGAATTTCTGCATATACTGATTCATGGTTTCCACAGGACTGCCATCCAGAGCCTTCATCAGCTCCTCTTCCTGAATCATCAAGCGATTCTTGTAAATCTGGAGATTGATAAATGGCTCTGCCCCAATAAAGGAAAACCGACCAAATTTCTGATGGGCGTCTACAGATTCCAGCAGAAATCCCTTTTCCTCCCCTACCAGCTTGTAATACATGGAAACCGGGGTGTCCAAATCCGTATCTATCTGAGTGCTGACTGCTACCAGATTAGCAGTCTTAGCCAGCTTTTTAAATTCTTCCCGTGTAGGAGTCAGCTTCATATCCTTTCCCTCCCTTTATTTGTGATAGCTATTATCCAAGGCCTGACGCATGGAAGCAATCAGCTTCATAGCTTCCTGGTCAGCCCCCTCCAAAATCTTTTTCACCACAGCAGAGCCTACAATAACGGCATCTGCCTCTGCTGCTGCCTCTACCGCAGCCTCTGGAGTGCCAATGCCAAAGCCTACCGCACAAGGGGTGGCAGTCTGCTTCTTCACATGGCTGATAACCTTATTAATAGGGCTGTAATCTATCTTCCGCACACCGGTAACACCGTTAATGGATACGCAGTAAATAAAGCCATCGGCGGTGGTGCAGGTTTCCCCAATCCGCTGATCTGTGGTGCCTGGGGTAACAAATTCCAGCAAATGAAGGCCATTGTCACGGCAGACCTTTTTCAGCTCCCCAGATTCCTCATGGGGCACATCAGGAATAATAAAGCCATCCAGACCAGCTTCCTTGGCATCCTGAGCCAGCTTGGCAAAGCCATAATTCAGCATGATGTTAATATAGCCCATACCTACCAGCGGAATCTGAGAATGCTTGCGAATCTCCCTGACAATATCCAGCACCCGGCGCAAATTCATGCCCTTTTGGATAGCATCGTAGGAAGCCTTTTGAATCACTGGGCCATCTGCCATAGGATCAGAAAAGGGAATGCCCAGCTCCACCATATCTGCCCCGGCTTTTTCCGCCTCCAACACCAGCTGTACAGTGGAATCTGCATCGGGAATACCTGCGGTTATATAGATAATCAGGCCCTTTTTGCCTGCCTTTTTCAATTCTGCAAATTTGTTTTCTACACCAGTCATCTTCAAATCTCCTCTCCCAGTACCTTTGCTACCTGCTGTACATCCTTGTCACCACGGCCAGACAGGGTGACTACCACCACTTCCTCTGGCTTGGTATGAGGCATAAGCTTTTCCAAATAAGCCAGAGCATGAGAGCTTTCCACAGCTGGAATAATGCCCTCTGTACGGCAGAGAAGCTGGAAAGCATCCAGAGCTTCCTTGTCATTAATACCTACGTATTCCACCACGCCCTGTTCATGGAACATGGAGTGTTCTGGGCCTACACCGGGATAATCCAACCCGGCAGAAATGGAATAAACCTCGATAACCTGTCCATCTTCATCCTGAGCCAGATAGCTATAGGCACCGTGCAGGACACCGGGACGGCTGTTAGGGCTGGACAAGGTCTGAGCATTGTCTCCCATAGCAGGGCCACGGCCAGCAGCCTCTACACCGAATTTTTTCACCTGGGCATCATCCTTAAACTCGTAGAAAGTGCCAATGGCATTGGATCCACCGCCTACACAGGCTATTATATAATCCAGCCGACCGCCGGTTTCCTGCTGAATCTGCTGGCGGATTTCCTGACCAATAACGGACTGAAAATCCCTTACCATAGTTGGATATGGATGAGGGCCTACCGCGGAGCCAATAATATAATGGGTATCATCAATATGGGCAGCCCAGTAGCGGATAGCCTCGCTGGTGGCATCCTTCAAGGTGCCAGTACCGGTAGTCACAGGCACCACCTCTGCTCCCAACAGCTTCATGCGGAAAACATTCAGCTTCTGACGCTCAATATCCACAGCTCCCATAAACACCTTGCATTTCATGCCAAAGAGAGCTGCCACAGTGGCGGTGGCCACACCATGCTGACCAGCACCGGTTTCGGCAATTACCTGCTTCTTGCCCATGCGCTGTGCCAAAAGAGCCTGTCCCAGAGCATTGTTAATCTTGTGAGCACCGGTGTGTAGCAAATCTTCCCGCTTGAGATAGATTTTGGCGCCACCATAGTGCTTAGTCAGCTTATCTGCATAATACAAAAGGGTAGGACGGCCAGCGTACTCCACATAGTATTTCCGCAAATCTGCCAAGAAATCTGGATCTCTTCTATATTTTTCATAGGCTTCCTCCAGCTGATTCAGTACCGGCATTACGATTTCTGGTACATACTGTCCGCCGAATTTGCCAAATCTGCCCTTTTTATTCTCTACTGTCATGATAATATCCTCCGTCTATTTTAAATCTTATTTATGATAAATTTTTCCCTATCAGGTGGGATGCTGGGCGGCCTCTAAAGCTGAGCCATAGCCCTGGTCATAGCCTCCACATCAGGAGCTGTGGACAAGCCCTCTCCTACCAGGATTCCCTGCAAGCCTGCTTCCCGAAGCATTTTGGCTTCCTCTAGGGTGTGAATACCGCTTTCGCTGATTAGTACCCGGCTTCTATCTGCCACTGGCAGCAAATCCAAGGTATTCTGAATGGTGGTTTGGAAATATTTCAAATTCCGATTGTTAATACCAATAAATCTGGCAGGAGTTGCCAAAGCTTTGGCCATATCCTCCTCATCGTGCACCTCCACCAAGGCATCCATGCCCAGACTCCAAGCCAGCTGGAGATATTCATTTAGCTGATGAGCTGTAAGGATTCTTGCTATAAGCAAAATAGCATCTGCCCCCAGCATCCGGGATTCGTATATCTGGTATTTATCTATAATAAATTCTTTTCTCAGGACTGGAATAGATACCAACTGCTTCACCATAGGAATGTCCTCATTTTTGCCTAGAAAATGGGCATCTGTATGGACGGAAAGCATGGTGGCGCCGGCTTTTTCGTAAACTTGAGCCAGCTCTGCCACCGTATGATGGTGGCCAAAATTTCCCTTGGAGGGAGATTGGAGCTTGCACTCGGCAATCAGCCCCCAGCCATTGGCCTTGAATCTATAATTCATAGGAAAACAGCCTACATGGGCTTTGGCCAGCTTTTGCACCTGCTGTAGAGGCAGCTGTTCCTTGGCCTTAGCTACCACATCCTTTTTGGCTTCTACTATTTCTGCCAGTATATCTCTCATAGCTTACCTGCCTTTGTCAAAAATTCTCTAATCAATTCAGGACTTTTCTTTTTATTTACCTCTAAGGCACTGGATACATCCAAGCCATAGGGATGAAAAATTCTCTCTGCTTCCTGGATATTATCCTTGGTAATACCTCCGGCAATCAGATATGGCTTCCTAACCTGTTGGATGGAATCAGCCCCCTGTGTCCAGGCAAAGACTAGGCCACTGCCCCCTTCGGCGTTCTTGCTGTAGCTGTCTACAAGCACCATATCTGCGGGATAGCTGTTGGCCAGCTCTGGGGTAAAATCATCACTGTAACGAAAGGCTTTGATGATGCCTATATGACTAGGGGCTAACAGCTTCCTTAGTTCCTGACCATATTCTTTGTTTTCATGTCCGTGGAGCTGTACCATATCCAAATGGCATTCTCTAGCCAACTCTGCCACTTGAGAGACAGGCTCATCTACAAAAACTCCCACCTTCTGGCATGGCTTCACCTGCTGGCAAATGACCTTAACTGTGGCTGGCTCTGTGTACCGCCAGTATCTACTGCTCATAATAAAGCCCATCATATCGGCCCCTGCGGCCACAGCCTGGGCGGCAGCCATATCCCGGATACCGCATATCTTGATAATCATGCTCCCAGCTCCTGGGTTTCTGCCACCAGCTGCTGCAGTTTTTCCAGCGCCTTGCCGCTATCAATCATCTCCTGAGCCAACTGGATGCCTGCCTCAATGGATTCTGCCTTGTTGCCAGCATAAAGGGCCGCACCTGCGTTGAGAAGAACAATATCCCGCTTTGGTCCCTGCTCCTGACCTTGGAGAATCCGCAGGGTGATTGCCGCATTTTCTGCTGGTGTACCGCCTGCATAATCGGCTATGGTGCCAGGCTGGAAGCCATAATCTGCTGGGTTGATTTCGTAGGTGCGAACCGCTCCGTCCTTTAGCTCGCTGACCTTGGTAGGAGCATTGGTGGAGATTTCATCCATGCCATCCTCAGAGGCAATAACCAGGGCATGCTTCACACCAATTTCCTTTAGCACACCGGCAATCAGCTCAGTAAGGTTTTTGTCGTAAATGCCCACCATCTGATAGTCAAGGCCTGCTGGATTGATAATAGGCCCCAGCAGATTAAAGACTGTTCTGTAGCCCAGCTCCTGACGAGTTTTGGCGACGTATTTCATGGCCTTGTTAAAGGCTGGTGCAAAAAGGAAGGCTACGCCAATATCATCAATGATTTTGCCAGCATTTTTAGGGGTAAGATGGTATTTAACTCCCAGCTCCCCTAGGACATCGGAGCTGCCGCTGGCACTGGATACCCCACGATTGCCATGCTTGGCTACGGTTACACCGCCGGCTGCCAGCACAAAGGCTGCGGTAGTGGAAATGTTGAAAGTGTTCTTGGTATCTCCACCAGTGCCACAGTTGCACATAACAGGCTTGCTGTGAGGTACATGGTCGGCATGACTTATCAGGGTTTTGGCAAAGCCTGCAATTTCGTCTACGGACTCCCCTTTCATTTTCAAGACAGATAGGAAGCTGGCCAGCTGACTGTCATTGGCCTGACCGGTGAGAATAATGTCCATAGCCTCTCCGGCTTCCTGCTGCGTGAGATTCTGACCACTGATAATTTTTTCTATATACTGCTTCAACATAAGGCATCTTCCTTTCTTCTTGCTGCTTTGGACCTTCTGAATTTACTCAAAATAAAAAACCATTTCACTCCATGTACAACCTACATTTGACTGTGCAGATTGTACATGGGGCGAAATGGTTCCGCTGTACCACCCAATTTCAATATCTATCCAATGGCTATATAAACAAAAAACGAACACCCACCTCTAACGAGACGAAATGTTCGTGCCACTCGATATAATATCCTCTTAGTACGGGAGTTATCCTCCGATACCTCAGCTCTGTAACGGGAGCAACCGTTTCAGCCTACTTTCCACAAGGGATTTGGGTGAACCCTCCTGGGACCATTCACTAAAACCTTACCACCGGTCATCACACCTACCCGCTTTCACGGCACCGGCTCGCTGAAGATAAGCAAAATTAGCTACTATTTCCCATTCAATGGTTTGAGTATTTGATTAGCAGGAGCTGCGCTCCCTTTGATGGTTTATATAATACGACTAATTGTCCTGCCTGTCAAGACATTTTTGGAATTTTTCTTGCTAATGAGGGAAATTCTGATTTGCCGAATTGCCTATCTCCCTAGGATTGTAAATATAATTCGGGAAGTCAAAAATTCTCGAATTACAGCCTGCGGTCATAACGATTTTTGCTCTGTCCGACTTAATGGCCCTATCTGATGATTTATACTAACGCACAGATACCGCTTGTCGCTGAGCAAATTCACGGAGGCCGTAATGATAGAGAGTGCCACCGGGGCCACTTTTGCTGCGCAAAAGCAAGAGTCTCCCGACGCAAAAGTGTCATGCCC
>OQVS01002110.1_pt1 | contig 13030 bp, 7 predicted proteins | sample 1691601 | NCBI WGS metagenome assembly OQVS01 (sample SAMN03418268, study PRJEB22391) | human gut metagenome | biome: human-gut; feature: organic feature; material: feces | host: Homo sapiens | place: Tanzania | collected 2013-01 | reverse complement strand
GGCGTCCTTGCGCATCCAAAAGCTCTTCAAGTTTATGTTCTTCGATTTTAAAGGCGTTTAATAGCTCATAATCAATCTCATCAAGCAAAATTTTAGCTATGCTTAAAGCAAGCACGGCGTCCATTAAAAAGGGCGTTTTAAAGGAAATTTTATCTGTGTTTATCCTCATTTTGTCCGCTAAATCAAACTCATCTTCATAAGCGATGATTTGCCCTTTGCAGCCCTTTGCAAGCTTGTGTTGAGCTTGAATTTTAGGCAAAATGGCTATGTCGTTTTCTGTTAAACGCTCTAAAACGCTGAGTTTGTCGTGTTCATAGTTTTCAAAGCTGCCGTGCCACGAAATGTGGTCGGCTGTGATGGGTAAAAGTGCGTAAATTTCAGGCTTTGCAATGTGTGTGTAGTGTAGGGTAAAGGAGCTGGTTTCAAGCACCCAAATTCTAGCGTTTGTGTCAAGCTCAGCCAAAGGCACGCCGACATTTGCGCCCATTTGCGAGCCGTGTTCTTTAAGCAGGTGCTGAGTCATTTGCGTGGTAGTGGTTTTGCCGTTTGTTCCGCTTATCCACACGCTTTTTGGCATACCGTCATAAAAAAAATCATACTCGCTGATGAGATTTTTAGCGTTTTTTACAAGTTCGTGTGTGGGCGGAAAACCAGGACTTGGGATTTCAAAGGCACTTTCATCTGCCTTAAATTCGCAAGGATTTAAAAGCGTGTTGCCAAATTCATCGCTTTTTCTTTGCATAAAACTATCATCATAAATGTCAAAGCCCCCAAATTTCGCGCCCAAAACGCGGGCGATTGCCTGAGTGGTTTTGCCGTAGCCAAAAAGCGAGCCGCGCATAAATTCACCTTAATTTTATCGTAGCAATAGCAAGCAGGTTGCTTAAAAAGGCGAGTATCCAAAAGCGGACGATGATTTTGTTTTCTACCCAGCCCATTTTTTCAAAGTGATGATGAATGGGCGCCATTTTAAAGAGCCTTTTGTGGAAAATTTTAAAGCCCCCTACCTGTAAAATCACCGAAACCGTCTCAAAAACAAACACAAAACCGATGAGTAAAAGCAGAATTTCGTTTTTGGAGATGATGGCTAAAAAGCCCAAAAAACCGCCTATACTAAGGCTTCCGCTGTCGCCCATAAAGATTTGAGCGGGAAAGCAGTTATACCACAAAAAGCCCATCAAAGCCCCGATAAAAGCCGACACGATGATGGAGACTTCGCCCAAATCGGCTATTTTAGGTAGTAGCAAATACTCGCTATAAAGTGCGTTGCCGCTCAAATAGATAAAAACGCCAAGCGTAGCCAGCGAAAAGATAGACGGGATAGTGGCTAGCCCGTCCAAGCCGTCTGTTAAATTCACGGCGTTTGAGCTTGAAATCATCACCAGCACCCAAAACACCACGATAAAAGCACCCATATCAAAGAGCGGATACTTGTAAAAGGGCACAAAGAGCTGCGAATTCACCGCTTCGCTCACATACAAGGGCAACACGCAGGCAAGGCTAGCAAAGACAAGCAACAAGAGCTTGATTTTTGGGCTTAAACCGCTATGGTTGTCCTTGTGAAGCACCTTTTTTAAGTCATCATAAAGCCCAACAGCACAGAAAAGCACCAAGCACAGCAGTGCCACAAGGGTAAGAGTCGTGTCAAAGCGCATACAGAGCAAGCTCGCCACAAGAGTAGCAAAGACAAACACCACGCCGCCCATAGTTGGCGTGTCGCTTTTGCTTTGATGAGTTTGGGGCGCATACTCGTAAATAGGCTGTTTAGCGCCCTTGCCCTGCGCCCAAATGATGAATTTTGGCATTAAAAACAGACTCAAACACAGCGCGAAAAAAAACGCAAAGCCCGAACGCACGCTGATATAAGTGAAAAACGCATAGTCGTTGAAAAAAGAAAGATAATACAAAATTTTGCCTTTATGAGTTTTTTAAAAGCCTAATTATAATAAATTTTTTGTGAATTTTGCTTAAATTTAACATTTTTTGTGTGAAATTTAAGCAAAATGTGGCGCGCTGATGAAATGGCTTTTTTATCCAAGCGAGTAAATCCGTGTAGCAAGTAAAATTCACAAAAGGGCTTATCAAAAGGATAAGCCCTAAACACTTTTTAAGCTAAAATTCGCAAATTCTTTTAAATTCTAGCTTATATTTTTAAGCTAAAATTCATAAATTCTCTTCAATTTTAGCTTAAATTTGACTAAAATTCAGCCCTAATGTTGAGCCAATAATTTCTGCCCGCAATCATTCTTTGATAGCTGTTTGAGTATCTTGTGGTTACTCCTCCTCCTCCTGCTTGCTGATAAGTAAAATAATCAACCGTGTCTAAATCAAAAAGATTATTCACCACAAAGCCAAGTGTGATTTTATCGCCCGTCTTGTAATCAAGCCCCAAATCCACTATATGCGTGTCCTTAAAATACTCCCCAGGTCCCACATTTGCCGCGTGTGCGCCAAAGGCTGGTGTGCGGTATTTGCCTACATAGCGCACATAGGTATCCCATTTTGTCTTTTTGTAAGAAAGTTTAGCCGAAAGGTTGTGTTCTGGGACATTGTTGAGTGGCTTTCCTTTGTTTGTGCCGCTTTTTCGCTCTGTTTTTGTGTAAGCATAGGCTAAATCAAAATAAAAGCCCGTAGTTAAATCCGCTAGCATTTTTGTGGATTTAAGCCCAAATTCGCCTCCGTAAATCCTTGCCTTGTCCTCATTTATGGGTAAAGAGCAAGTGTTGTTTGCACCAGCGGCACACACTCCATAATAAGGCATAGTAACGCCGTTTTGATAAGTCTGTGAAGTTATGGCGTCTGTGAAGTCCGTGATGAAGCCAGTGAGCGTGAAATTCATCGCTGGCGTGTCGATGATAGAGCTGATTTCGTAGTTTAAGCTCTTTTCAGGCACTAAATTTGCGTTGCCGTAAAGTTGCTGATTTGTCCCGCGACTTTCATAATCTGCATAGTAGCCATCATATCTTTGCGAAAGCTGTGGCACTTGCAAACCGCTTGCCACACCAGCCTTGAAAGTAAGCCAAGAAGTAGGGAAAAAATTTAAATACGCCCTTGGCGAAGCAAAAACGCCAAAGGTTTGCACATAATTTGCCCGCACGCCAGCTGTTAATGAGCTTATATCGCCCAAAAACAACTCGCCCTCGCCAAAAAGCGCCACTTGATAAGAATCATTGTCAAATGCCTTTATCCTTGTGTCGAAATTCCCGCCTCTTTTGAGCAATCTCTCATAGAAAAAATATGGTCCAGCATTGAGTATCAAGCCGCCAAAATCCCCAAAAAGAAAATCCTTAGTGAAAGTGGTTTGATAAGTAAAGGCTGGATTCCAAATCAAGCTTTGATGGTCTCTTTTGCCAGATTCACGCCCATTTTCCAAAGCCTTTTTAAAGGTGTTGCCTGCTGGCGTGTAGCCCGGCGTGTAAAGTGGAAGCATAGAAGTGTCAGCATAATGCAAAAAGCTGTTAAAACGCCCAAAGCTGTAATCCCCATCGTGATTAAGTATGTAGTTAAATTTAAAATAATCCTTAACCATAGGTATAGCACTTGATGAGGTGTTTAGCGTGCCAAGTCGCTGAAAACCAAAATCCGTGTCAAAATAAAAGCTGTTTTGCTCGTTTGCTTGATAATTAAGCCTTGCGCCAAAGCTTGAATTTATGTATCCTGTGGGGCTGTGGCTGGTGTAAGGGTTTGTGCCTGTTGGTGTGTAGCCTGCAATGTCTTTTTGAAAAAAGCTGTTTTTCTCGGCGTAATTATACTTACCGCGTAAATTCAAGCTAAACCTTTCGCCCAAAGGCAAGAAAATGTTGCCATTTACGCCTTGTGCGTTGCCCCAAGTGTCGTGGTGTTCTTGTAAGCGAGTTTCAAAACCCACACTAGCACTGACTTTGTCGGTGCTTTTTTTGGTGATGATATTGATAACCCCGCCCATAGCATCAGAGCCATAAATCGTAGAGGCTGGTCCTCTTATCACCTCAACCCTTTCTATCATCGAAGCAGGCGGTATAGCCCCGCTTGTAGAGTCAAAGCCCCGTCCGTCAAAGCCTTTTGACATATTAACACGCTTGCCATCGATTAAAATGAGCGTGTAGCTTGAACCCATACCGCGAATGTTAATGCTTGAAGCGCCTGTTTTTTCGATACTCGTAGAAACGCCCGGCACCTCTTGGACTATGTCGCCCAAATCCCTAATAGGCTTGTTGAGAATGTCCTCTTTGGATATGATAGAAATGCTCGCTGGTGCGTGCTTGATTTCTTGCTCATAACCTGTGGCGGAAATGACAACGCTGTCAAGCGCGTAGGTTTGTATGGCTGAATTTAAAGGTTCAGCTGGCAAATCTGCACTTTGCGGAGCAAAAGTGTCATTTTGGGCTAGATTAAGTGCTGGTAAATTCGCACCTTGCCTTAAATCATCAAGCGCGATGAGCGTTAAATTTTCACTCAACTTGTCGCTTTTGCCTAAATTTGTGGCATTTAGCGAAGTGAAATTCGAATTTTGACTTAAATTCGTGTTTTGATTTGAGTGCAAATTTTCATCGTGTGCTTTTTGCAAAGCTAAGCTTGAATTTGCGCCCAAATTTACGCTGTTTGTAGGATTTTCAGCTTGGCTTGTTTGTGCGCCAAATGCAAATCCCCCCCCCCAGCAACCATAAAAGTTATGGTAGCGGTTAAAATTTTTTGTGTCATCATAATGACTCCCTTTGTGAGTAATTTGTCTTTCGTGCCAAAAACTCATAAAAAAGGCGCAAATTCGTCTTTTTAAGCTGCTAAACTCAGAAAAACAGCGGACATTTTGATAAGCCTTGCTAAAATTTACAAATTTTTTAGCACGAAAAACAAGAATGGATTATAAAAAATTTAAGCTTAAAATTTAATAAATTTTGAGAATTATTTTTAAATTTATAGTTTTGTTTTTGCAAATTTAACTTAAAATAGCGATTTTTAAGCGTTTTTATCGTTATGAAAATATCAAAAATAATTATATAAATTATCAAAATAAAGCCTATTTTGAAAAGCAAAAACATTTCATAAATCAAATCATCAAATAAAAATGCTTTTCAAAAATTTATTTTGTGTTTTGAGCAAAATTTAAAATGTTGCATTTGAGCAAAAATTCAAATTTATCTTTGTGTTAAAATTTTTGGGCTAAAATGATGAAAAATTTATAGCAAAGGCGTGAATTTTATCTTTGTTTGTGATAAAATGGTGTAAAAAATTTGCAAAAATTAAGACAAAGTAAGCAAATCATCTTAAAAGAGCAAAAATGGCGCAAAAATGTATTTTAGTCATCACGGACGGCATAGGACACAACCCAAGCGGGCGTTACAACGCCTTTGCTGCGGCGCGCAAACCAAGCTATGAGCGGCTTTTCAAGGAAGTGCCACACACGCTTATCCACACCAGCGGGCTTGCGGTGGGCTTGCCCGAAGGACAGATGGGCAACAGCGAAGTGGGACATATGTGTATAGGCAGCGGGCGCATTATCTACCAAAATTTAGTGCGGATAAATCAGGCTTTGGCGGACGGCTCGCTTGCTAAAAGCCCTATTTTACGCGCTTTTTTAGACAGGGTGCAGCAAGTGCATATCATCGGGCTTTACAGCGATGGAGGCGTGCATTCGCATTTGGCGCATTTTAAGGCTTTGGCGAGCATTTGCAAGGCTTGTGGCAAGGAAGTTTTCGCCCACGCCATCACGGACGGACGCGATGTGGGACCCAAAACGGCGGCTGAATTTATCGGCGATTTGCAAAAATTTTGCGCGGCAAATGCCCTAAATTTCGCTAGTGTGAGCGGGCGATTTTACGCTATGGATAGGGACAAACGCTATGAGCGCGTGAAAATTTATTATGAAGCTCTATTTGGCAAGGCTTTGCGCGTGAGCGATTTTGCAAGCTACATTCGGCAAAGCTATGATGAAAATGTAACGGACGAGTTTATCAAGCCTGCTGTGAGTATGGATTTTACGGGCTTAAAGGCAGATGACGGGCTGATTTTTGTCAATTTTAGAAACGACAGAATGAAAGAGCTTGTAAGTGCGCTCACGCAGGCTGAATTTAGCGAGTTTGAGCGTGAATTTGTGCTAACAAACGCCCTAACGATGACAAATTATGATGATAAATTCAGCCTAAATGTGCTTTTTGAGAAAGAAAATTTGCAAAACACCCTTGCGGAGCTGATTTCACGGGCAAATTTAAGCCAACTTCACACCGCAGAGACTGAAAAATACGCTCATATAACATTTTTTTTAAACGGCGGCAAGGAAGAGCCCGTGCCAAATGAAACGCGCATTTTAATCCCAAGCCCAAAGGTAAAAACCTATGACGAAAAGCCCCAAATGAGTGCTTATGAAGTGCTTGCGGAGGTGAAAAAGGGCATTGAGCGGGGCGAGGATTTCATCGTGGTGAATTTCGCAAATGGCGATATGGTAGGGCATACGGGCGATTTTAATGCGGCTGTTAAGGCTGTGGAGGCTGTGGATAAGTGCTTGGGCGAGCTTGTGGAGACGGCAAGGGCGCATAACTACGGCTTTATCATCACGAGCGACCACGGAAACTGCGAGGCTATGCAAGATGAGGCTGGCAATGCACTCACAAACCACACGACTTTCGATGTTTTCGCCTTTGTCGAGGCGCAAGGCGTTACGAAGTTGAAAGAGAATTTAGGGCTTTCAAACATAGCCGCCACCGTGCTTAAAGTGATGAATTTGCCAAAGCCAAAAGAAATGAACGAGGGCTTGTTTTAAGGGCTAAAATTTAAATTTTACGCTGTGGAGTTGAAATTTTTGCCCTTGTGTGTAAATTTTGCTTAAATTCAGCGAAATTTAAGGCTAAATTTAATACAATCAAAGCCCTTAAACAAGGCGAATTTAGCGAAGTATTTAAGATGATTTGCCAAAGCAGATGAGGCATTTACAAAACAGGAGTTAAGATATGGGACGAGCGTTTGAATACCGCAGAGCAAGCAAAGAGGCGCGTTGGGACAAGATGAGTAAGCTTTTTCCAAAGCTTGCAAAGGCTATACAAGTGGCGGCAAAGGAGGGTGGCAGCGACCCTGAAATGAACCCGAAACTACGCACCGCCATAGCCACAGCCAAAGCGAACAATATGCCAAAAGACAACATAGACGCGGCGATTAAGCGGGCTTTGGGTAAGGATAGTGCCGAAATAAAGAGCATTCATTATGAGGGCAAAGCCCCGCACGGCGCGCTTGTCATAGTCGAGTGTATGACGGACAACCCCACGCGCACGGTGGCAAATGTCAAAGCCATTTTTGCGAAAAACGGCGGTGAAGTGCTGCAAAATGGCGCGCTAGGCTTTATGTTTTCGCGAAAGAGTGTGTTTCATTTGGAGAAATTTAGCGGGGATTTGGAGGAGTTGGAGCTTGATTTAATCGACTTTGGACTTGAAAATTTAGAGCAAAATGACGATGAGTTAGTGATAAGCGGGGATTACACAGCCTTTAAGGAGCTGAGCGATGGGGTTGTGGCGAAAAATTTGGTGCTGAAAAAGGCTGGACTTGAATATGTGCCAAACGAGCCAAAGGCATTTAGCGAGGAGCAGATTTTAGACATAGAAAAACTACTTGACAAACTTGAAGAAGATGATGATGTGCAAAGCGTTTGGACGAATGTGGAGTGAGTGAAATTTGCACTTATTTGATTTGCCTTGCAAATTTACTCTTTAAGCATAAATAGCAAGTGCTGTGGCAAAGGCGTTGTGATTTGCTTTCTTTGCTTTTAAACAAATCCTTTAAATTCCACTGCATTTTGTGTCCTTTTTGATTAAATTATGCTGTGAAGTAGAGCAAATTTAGCTTAAAATTTAAGAACGCACTGAATTTAAAAAGAAAGTGAATTTAGGCTTTTATATCCACTTTTTCTATGTTTGTTATGTTTGCGCTTTTTTTAGCGTTTTCTCGTTGTCGTTCAAGGGCTTTTTGGGTTTGTTCTTTAAGGCGCGTGATGATTTCTTCAAGCATTTGCGCAATAGGGTCTTTGTAGCTTTCAAGCTTTGCTTTATTTTTTTTATTGTTTTCTATGTCTTTAAGAAGCGAGTCTTCGCCCTCGCCAAAAGACAAAGGCTTGTTTAAATCGACATTCACAAGCCATTCGCCCTTTTCAGCTTTGAAATTTAGCATATCGGCATAACTCATTGTTTTATCATAGCCTTGTTTTTTGCCGTTTGAGCTTGTTTCACCCTCTGCTGTGTGTAAATTTTCGTTCAAAATGCCGATTAAAAGCCCACCTTTTGAGATAGTGCCGTCAGCATTTGTGTATTTGCTCGCTGTTGTCGCCCATTGACTGCCCCCGATTTCCGCACTTTCTTTGCCACCATAAGCGTTGTTGAAAATGTCCGTAGTGGGCTTTGTGCCTGTTGGGTTATAAAACAAATCGCTTATGCCTTCGCGGTTTTTTCGCCCTTGCTTGTAGTCAAAGCGTTGTGTCGCATCATTTAGCTCGAAAATCGTATTATAAACCTTTGAGACTTTTAAACTTTGCATATTGTATTCATAGCCTTGCGGAAACTGCGCTATGTCGTCTTTGCTAAAACTGCTTTTTGAATTTAAAATGTCCTCGCCCACAACTTGCGAAAGGATTTTGTAAGCATTGCCTACGCTTTTGGCTATATCCACGCTTCTAAATATCCTTAAAAAATTGTTTTCATTTGTTTTCATTTTCGCAAAGCTCTCCATAGTGCTAGAATGGATTTTGTAATCGTTTGGAATATCTGCTGCTTCGTTAAAATCGCTTGTATAGTAGCCGTCCTTGTCGATACCATAGCCTAAACTCGTGCCTACGGCTTGGCTTTTGTCGGTAACTAAAAATTTACTTGCACTTAAATCTATGTTGGCGTTTAAATTTTGACTTAAATTTGCGTTTTTGTTTGAATTTACATTTGAATTTGTTGTCAAATTTACATTTTTGTTCGTGGTGCTTGCTGAATTTGCTTTTGTATCATCAACGCCCCTAACTCGTGGCTTTAAATTTGCAAGTGGATTGAAAGAATTTGTGTTAAAATTTATCATACAAAATCCCTTATGTATAAAATGTTAAAAACTATATCGCCCTTTAAGAAAATTTTTAAAGGGCAAACGCGCTTTTGAATTTTTGCTCAATCCTCACTCATTCTCCAAAATCAGCTTTTTGAGTGCTGCCATTCTTATGGCAACGCCGTGTTTGACTTGCTTTAAAACGAGCGAACGCTCATCAGCAAGCACTTCATCGCTTATGTCTATGTTTCTATGCACGGGTCCTGGGTGCAAGATGATGACTTTTTTGTCCTTTATGCGCTCTTTGGTGATACAAAAATCGCTTGCATAATCTTTGAGCGAGCCATACATTTGCGTTTCGTGGCGTTCGGTTTGGGTGCGAAGGCTCATTATAATGTCGGCTTGTTCTATGCCCTCATCGAGCCTGTGGCACTTTGGCAAATCTACCTTTGGCATAAAATGCGGCGGGGCGACAAGCACAACCTTTATGCCAAAACGCGCTAAAAGCTCGATATTTGAAGCCGCAACGCGTGAATTTTTTATGTCCCCAACGATGATGAGCGTTTTGCCCGCAATGTCGCCTTTGAAGTGCTTTTTTATGGTAAATAAATCAAGCAAGGCTTGCGTGGGGTGAGCGTGCTTGCCATCTCCGCCATTTAGCACAGGGCAATGCACATATTTAGCGAGCTTTAAAGGCACGCCGCTTCTTGCGTGGCGCATTACAATCGCGCTTGGTCCCATCGCGTCTAAATTTGCAGCCGTGTCATAAAGCGTCTCGCCCTTACTTGATGAGCTGCGCGACACATCAAGGCGCAAAACCTTTGCGTCAAGCCGTTTAGCCGCCGTTTCAAACGATGAAAGCGTGCGCGTGGAGTTTTCAAAAAAGATAGTCGTTACGCTTTTGCCTTTAAGCAAAGCTCGCGGCTTTTCGTCCAAAAAGCTTTCAGCATCTTTAAAAAGTGCCAAAACTTCATCGTTTGCCAAGTCCCTAGTGGTGATTAAGTGCCTCATTTTAAGCCTTTCTTTATAAATTTTAGCCTTTTAGCTCTAAATTCAACTCTTTTTTCGAGCAAACAGCGGTAAAAAGCACATCTGTGGAGCTGTTAAGTGCTGTTTCTACGCTATCTTGCACCACGCCGATGATAAAGCCCACCGCGACAACCTGCATAGCAATGTCATAGTCTATGTTAAAAAGCGAACACGCAAGCGGTATGAGCAACAAAGAACCGCCAGCCACGCCACTCGTGCCACACGCCGCAAAAGCAGCGATGATGGCGAGCAAAAAGGCTTGAAAAAAGCTGACTTGCAAGCCCACAGTGTGCGCTGCGGCAAGGCTTAGCACTGCTATGGTAACGGCTGCGCCTGCCATATTTATCGTTGCGCCCAAAGGAATGGCTATGCTATAAAGGTCTTTTTCTACGCCAAGCCTTTCGCAAAGGGCTAAATTCACGGGGATATTTGCCGCTGATGAACGGGTGAAAAAGGCAAAAATCGCGCTGTGTTTGAGGCAGATAAAGATGAGCGGAAAGGGGTTTTTGCGGGTAAGGGCAAAAACGATGAGCGCGTTTATCACAAAAGCCACAAAAAGCATAACGCCCACAAGCACTACCAGCACTTTGCCATAGCTCATCAATCCGTTTGCGCCTGTTTGCGCGACTGAATTTGCCACAAGGGCAAAGATACCAAAGGGAGCAAGTTTGACGATGAATTTCACTATGAGAAGCACGGCTGAATTTAAATCCACAAAAAAGCCCTTTGTTGCGTCCGCACAGCACCTTAACGCCACGCCAAAGCCTATCGCCCACGCTAAAATGCCAAGATAATTGCCCGTTGAAAGCGCGTTGATGGGGTTATCGACTATTTTGAAAAGCAGGCTTTTAAAGACAGAGCCTATGGCTTGGGGCGATGAAGCACTAGCAGCCTGTATGTCGCTTAACACAAGCTGCACGGGAAAGATGAAGCTCGCTACCACAGCCGTAAGAGAGGCTAAAAAAGTGCCGATGACATACAGCAAAAGCACTCGCTTAAACTGCGCTCCGTGCTGAGTAAAGTCTCTCGTGCAAATGCTCGTCATCACAAGGATAAAAACAAGCAGCGGAGCGACTGCCTTTAACGCCCCCACAAACAAATCACCCAAAACAGCGACACTTTCAGCACCTTGTGCGCTCAATGCGCCCAAAATCGCGCCCAGCACGATACCAACTAGGATTTGAAGTATCAAATTGCCTTGACAATAAGCCTTACACGCCCTTGCAAACATACGAACCCTTTTTAAATTTAAGCAAATTCTAGCGAATTTTTGCTTAAATTTGGCGTAAAATTTAGCTTTTTTCCGTAAATTTTTGCGCGGAATTTAAATTTGTTTCGCAAATTTGCCATAAAATTTGCAAAAAAGCGCAAGGCAAAAAAGGGGTTTAAAGAAAAACACAAAACAAAAAGCAGATAAAAAAGCAAAAATACACCGCAAAAAACACAAACTAAAAAGCACGCAAAAGCACAAAACGCCTTTGCCTGCCCTAAATTTAAGCTACTGCTTGATTTCGTTTAAGTCCTTTAAATTCTCCACATACACGCTCAAACTTGGGAAAGCAAAGCCCAGCCCGTTTTTCTCCAAAATCCGCATAAAATCAAGCATTAACTTTTGGCGCGCTTCTCTAAATTCGCCAGCACTTATGACTTTGGTATAAAAATAAAGTTCTATGTTTATGGAGCTGTCGGCAAACTCGCAAAGGCTCACATAGCAGGCATTTTTGTAGCCTTCTAAATCATTTACCGAAACTAAATTTTGGCGGTATTTGGCGCTGTAATTTTTATTTAAAGCGTTATCATCATCGTGCGCTACTAGCGGGCTTTGCGCTAGATATTCGCGCAAATCATTCACGCAGGATTCTAACTGCTCGGGCTTTGCGTTGTAAGCAACACCTAAAATCATCTTTATGTGCCGTCCTACCTTGCGTTTAGACCAGTTTTTTATGTTTGCGCCCATCACTGTGGAGTTTGGCAAAAAGACAAGCGAGTTGTCAAAGGTGCGTAAAGTCGTCTTTCGCAAGCCTGTTTCTACGACATTGCCTTCGATGCCCGCCACTTCTATCCAGTCGCCTTGATTAAAACTATCATCAAAAGAGATGATGAGCGAGGCAAAGAAATTTGCGATAATGTCCTTTGCAGCAAGTGCCACAGCCAGCCCGCCTATGCCAAGTGAGGCGATGATGGCTGAGACATTAAAGCCAAGATGAGCTAAAATCAGCAAAAGAGCGATGATGACGATGATGAAATAAAGCATTTTGATGATTAAATTCGCCACTTCTTTTTTGCCGCTTTTTTGAGCAAGCTTTGCTAAAAACATTATGCCGTAGCTGTTTAAAATGCCTACTATAAGCCACGCAAACAGCACCACATAGATGATATAAAAGGTGTTTGTGATTTTGACATTTACAGGGGAGGGGTAATAAAAAATCGCAAAACACACGCTAAAAGCGTAGAAAAAGAGCAGCAAGGACACGGGGCGCGTGTTTTTGTCGATGAAAATTTCGCGCACTTCCGCCTTGTCCATAGCGCCCTTTGAATTTTTGAAAAAAAGTTTCATTAAGCAAAACAAAATGAGCGGTGGCAAAAACACACGCAATACCCAAAAAAGCAGCAAAACAAGCGCAGAAATCACCAGCTTGCCCGTGTCGATGAAGTCATTTTTCGCGTAAGAGTTGATAAAGTCTATCAAACTTTGCAGGCGAAATTCAGCGAAAATATAATTGCTCTCAAACAAAGACGCGTTGTCGCTCAAATAGCTTAAAATCTCCGAGTAAGTGGCGAATTTAAGGGACAAATCGCTTTCTTGGCGTGGATATTTAGCTTTTAGCTCGTTAAATTTAGCTTCAAGCCCTGCAAACTCGGCGTTTATACTCTCTTTCATCGTGCTGCTGTCCGCACTTGCTTTGAAAAGCTCACTCACTTTTAACAAAGAGCTATAAAAAAGCCGTTCAAAGTCCATAAGTCTTGCTTCGCTCGCATTTTTGGGCTTTTGCTTTGCAAGCTCTTTTAAGAATTTTTC
>OQVS01002105.1_pt1 | contig 13047 bp, 4 predicted proteins | sample 1691601 | NCBI WGS metagenome assembly OQVS01 (sample SAMN03418268, study PRJEB22391) | human gut metagenome | biome: human-gut; feature: organic feature; material: feces | host: Homo sapiens | place: Tanzania | collected 2013-01 | reverse complement strand
TATTATTATATCTTGTTAAGTTTTGGTCTAATTGAACTTACTAGCGATTAGTTGTAGTCGTGTTTGATTCTCTATAGATCATAAGGAATCTTAGATTTTTGATGATAATCTTTAGATTTCTGCTACAAAAGTAGTGAAAATTATCAAAAGGCGGATAAAATTAATGAAAAATCTAACGTAAACGTTTTCGCAAGTGTTTCTTCTACAATATTGCCTTTAATTGTGTAATTCAGGCTTGCAAGTGAGCCTTACGTAACGTTTAACTGAGGCTTATTTGAAGTTCAAGTGAGGCTTACTTGAACGGTTAAAGAGGCTTATTTGAAGCTCAAATGAGGCTTACTTGATGTGAGCAGGATGTAGCCGGAATTACGTCGCGACGTATCTGTTGCTGCGTCGTGACGCGCCGATTGCTACGTCGTGACGCCTCAGATGCTACGTCGTGACGTAATTTCGGGAACATCGGCAAGCGGAGCAGCTTACCAGGGGCGTGGTAACAGGTGGCAATAAGGTGACAATAAAAACACCCCTTATTGCCACGCGTTATTCGCTTATAATCAGATGGTTAAGCCTAAGTGTGATATTAGTGGCATTAGATTTGAGAAAAAAAACTTCTGCAGAAGTCTTTCACCACAAGAAAACAAGTTAGAAATAGTATAAAGAGGATTGACTAATCAGTTATTTATAAAAAATCAGAGGCTTCAGCTGGCTTGTAGATTCGACTGCGCTGGCTTGAAGATTCGATTGCGCTGGCTTGAAGATTCGATTGCGCTGGCTTGAAGATATGACTTCGTTGTCTCGAAGATTCGAATTCGTAAGCAGAATGAGACGGATTTGTTTGCTGAATGAAGTGGCTGAGTTTGCAGAATGAAGTGGTTGCGTTAGCAGAATGAAGTGGCTGAATTAACTGACTGAAGTGACTGATGTAGCGAAAAAAAGCATGTCATCGCACTTATGATGCACTCTTCCTTATGTACTCACGCTGCAAAGATAAGCTTTTCTTTCGTAACTTCCAAGAAAGTTAACAAAAAAAGTTTTTGTGAGTGGAAGGGGAGAGGGAGATAAACAAAAAAAGTGCAACGCCCGATGGGGCATTGCACTTTAATATGATTGATAGTAGGATTACTTCCACTTAGAAGCACCTGCTTCACTGTCAAGACTTGCGTTGAACTTGAATTCTCCATTTGCAGGAGCAGTCCAAAGATCAGTCTCAGAACCCTTGAAGTCGATGAGACCTTCTATACCATATGTAACAGCGTCTGCACCGATAGGTGTGTAAGCAAAGTTTGTCTTGTAAGAACCGCTAACAGAAAGCATTGTTGTTTTATTATCAAGAAGAATACTTCCTACAACACCTGGAGTGTAAAGTTGAATCTTTGAACCGGCACTGCCATCTGTAGCCATTGAAGGACCAAAGATGCTGTTGGTGATGTTCAAATTTGCAGCATTTGTACCGAAACGGAACAAAGGTGTTTTTGCATCTTTTGAAGTCTCTATTGGAGCATAGCAGAATGTACAGTTGTTTACATTTACAGTAGGAGTCTCTACAGTCTTACGCAAGTCGCAAAGCATGACAATGTTTGTAATAGTACAATCATCGAATGTTACGTTGCGGAAATCTCCACCCTTATCTGCGATGGTTACAACACCCTGATCGCCGACACCATCAATAGTACAACCCTTGAAGGTAACGTTCAAGAAGTTGTCTTTGTTCGTCTGACCTCTGACTACACCACGGAAACCGCGGATGTAGCAATCGTTGAAGATGAGTTCATTGATGGTAGAACCTGTACCATTGACATTGATAACTTGGCGACCACCGAAATTCTTATCTGTACCAGCGAGGAACGCATCCTTATCAGCTTGCTTATCGCTAATCATATCGATGCTTTCGAACTTCACCTTATCAATATTAACACCCTTCTTGACGTTCATACCGCCAGAGAATGTGAACTGAGCGTTACCACCCAATGTCATACCGGTAATGAAGGTTACATTGCGGTCGAGGTTGATTGCGTTGCTGACTTTGTATTCCTGTTCACCACGGAGGATGACAGTCATACCGTCTTTCACCTGTGACCAGAACTCGGCAGATTTCAGCGTATCCTTAGCTTCCTTAGCATCCCAACCACGGATGTCGAGCCAGTTGCCTGCACCATACTTCTCGTCGAAGTTGACGCTAGCCTTGGTTGTTGTGCTAGTCTTACCAGCATAAGTGTTGTTGTCAACCTCTGAAGAGCTGTCGTAAGTCTTGAAGGTATAAGATGTCTCAGGCTGCAAGCCATATACATCCGCATAGCCTTGAGCATATTCAGCGTCGCTCACCTTTACCTTGATGGTATCCTTGGTAGCTGCGTCTTCAGCAGGAATAGCAACGATATACTTAATCTGCTGACCGCCGGCACCCCAAGAAACGCGGGCTGCGTTATCAATAGCCTTGGCACCTGACACCTTGGTAGGGTAGTTGACATTTTGAGCCTTTACTTCATAGTATTCTGACTCCTTGTTGTCACCGATACACTTGATTCTCACACCATACTTCTCATCCCAGTCGAGGTCGTCGAAAGTATAGTTGTCGTTTTCTGTAGTTACCTTTTTGATAACTTTCAAGTGGTTTGTACCATCCTCGTCTGTAGATGTGACAACACCCAATTCCAATTCATAGCTTGTGGCTCCCTGGATCTTGTCCCATTCTACTTGGAGGGTATTGGTGTTGACTGTTGCGCTGGCGATAGGGCGGAACAATCGAGGTGCATCGCCCAAGTTGTCGTCGTCGCTACAGCTGGTCATCATCGAACCAACTGTAGCAGCTAAAAGCATAGTCAATAAATATTTCTTGTATTTCATAATTTACTTTACTTTTTATTCTATGTAATGATTACATCAATAGATTACTTGTTGCGAATAGCATAGCCATCGTTAGACAATACACCGTTAGAAGAACTGATGTTGTCCTTAGGGATAGGAATGATGTATGGGGTTACCTTCTTGCGGAGAGGAGTCAAGTTCTCCAAACCTGTTGTGATTGTTCCATCTGTCAAACCGAACCATGAGTAGAGCAACTGCTCGTTGAGCACACCCTTCTTGATGTCTTTGCCTTCCTCGTCCTTACCATACTTCTTGTTAGTTGTAGGGTCAGTATCGCTTACGCTTACATAGCTGTCAAGGAAGTTGATATACTTCAGTCCGTCGAATGTCATGTTAGCATTCTTGATGTCGTCATCCTTCAAAGTTGTTGCCTCCTTGTATGGGCTTACGCTTCTGTCACGGTATGTGAAGTAATCGTTTTCGAATTTTACCTTGCCATCTACATAGTTGAAGTAGAGGCGTGGAGCTACACCGAGATCTTCGATCTCCTTGTCCTTGTTGTAGAGCAAGCTACCGTCTGACTGTTCTTCCAACTGGTTGTAGTTGATGGCCATCTTGCGAATCCACTCGATGGTGTTGACGATAGCGTCTGAGTAGTAGTTCCAACGGATGAGGTCGAACTTACGAATCATCTCGCCACCAAACTCCCATGCACGCTCGTTGATGATGGCCTTCTTGAAGTCATCGTAGCTGTTGAGGGCGTTGATGTAGCCGTCTACCATCTCGGTCTTGTTGTCTGCATGAGCGAAGGCACGGCTACGTACTCGCTTCAACATTTCCTTGGCCTCGGCGGTAGGACCGTTGTTGATTTCATTGTCAGCCTCAGCGAGGAGCAACAAAACGTCGGCATAGCGGAGGATAGGGAAATTGATACCTGTACCCTTGCTCTCGATGTTGGTTGCACTCAAGTCCATGCGGCACCACTTAGCTGGCTGGATACCCCAACCGTCGGTAGCGTTCTCCTTGTTATCATAGAGGTAACGGTAGTTGGCGCATGTAGCGGCGAGACGCTGGTCTTCCTTGTTGAAAGAGCAAGCATAGCTTGGAGTCAAGTTGGTGTAAGTAGTACCAGAACCCTTAGAGCTTGAAACAACGCTCAAGCCAAGACACCAACCGATGTCACCACCTGAGTTTGGAACATAACCGAGTTCGAACAATACGTCGCCATTAGCAGGGTTGCAACTGTTGATTTCGTTGACGAAAATCTGCTTGTAGTTGTTGTTCAGCTGACGGTCCTTCAAGGAAATCAACTTCTTGGCATAAGCCTTAGCAACCTTATAGTAATCGTCTGCAGAAGTTGCAGTAGCCTCGTTGCCATTCTCATCTACATAATGTACTGTGTATTCGTCGCCAGTACCTGTGCTACGTGCCATAGTTCCGTCTTTCTGCATAGAATAACCAGCACGGAACATAGCTAACTTGGCGATGAAACCGAGGGCGAACTCACGGTTCATGTGCTCCACGGTAGTCTTCTCGCTCCACTGCATCTCGCCCTCACAGTTGATGAGGTCTTGGATCAAGTGGGTGTAGATGATGTTCTTGTCTGTACGTGGGTCGTTGTGCATGTCATCCTTAGAGGTAGGAGTGGTTGCGAATGGAACGTCGCCCCAGAAGTTGCACATCAAGAAGTACCAGTAAGCACGCAGACAGAGTGCCTCGCCATGAATCTGCTTCATGTCAGTATCGCCATTCTTGTACATATCGCTGGCTTCGATACCTTCGATACACTGATTGGCGAAGTCGATGGCTTGCTGAGTGTTGTTCCAGCAGTTCTTGATGTCGCCGAAGTAAGCTGGGTTCAGTGCCCAAAGACCACGGCGAGTTGTCTCTGATGCTTGCGCTTTCTTGACAAAACCAATCTCTACGTCTGTGTTTTGCATCCAGTTGGTACCCATACGTGATGTATAAGTATCCTCGCAGAAGTAAGCATAGACGTGGTTGATCATCTTGCGTGCATCAGTAGGATTGGAGCACAGATAGTTGCGGTTGTCTGTTGACAAGGTCTCTGTGTCCAACAAATCACTACAAGAGTTGAAGCTAGCTCCTGCAATGAGCAATGATATATATAAAAATATACGTTTCATAATTTGTATCTAGTTTCTTTTAGAATGAAATGTTTACACCTGCTGTCCAAGAGAATGACTTAGGATAAGACGAGAAGTCGGCACCTGGAGTCAAACCGCTGGTCTTGCTGCCACGGATAGAAGAGTTAACTTCTGGGTCATAACCAGAGTAGCTTGTCAAGCAGAACAAGTTGGTCAATGTGCAGTACAAGCGCAATGAAGTGCAAGAGAACTTCTTGGTCCACTCCTTAGGGAAGGTGAAACCGACTGTCAAGTTCTGCAAACGGAGGAATGAACCATCCTCTACAGCCCATGATGTTGGCACTGGGTTGTTGTCAGACAAAGTGGCACCTGACCACATGGTTGCACCTGCGTTCATATTCTTCAATGTCTCATAGTCTGTCACGATCTCACCTGTAGCCTGATCGAGGTAAGTCCATGCCTTGCCACCCAGTGTCACTGGTGCCATTTCCTGGCGGAGGCTAGCGTAGGTGTTACGATAAGACTGTGATGTTACCATCTTGTCGAGGTTGTAGACATCGTTGCCCACTACGAAGTTGAAGTTGGCAGCAAGGTCGAACCACTTGTAGGTAGCGTTGATGCCGAAACCACCCTGGAACTTAGGCTGTGTCTTACCGATGATGGTACGGTCGCCATCTTCTGTAATCTTACCATCGCCATCGAGGTCTTTTACCTTCATGGCACCTGGACGGAGACCTGCCTTGGAACCTGTTGTGATGTAAGAACCATCTACTACACCTTCTTTCAAGATATAGTTACCGCTCTTGTCAAACTCGAACTGTGTCTTACCATTCTCGTCGGTATAGGTCTTGAAGTCATCTACTGTGTAGAAACCGTTGCTAACGAAACCATATACCAAACCAAGAGGCTGACCTACGATGACACGATAGTCATCCTGTCCACGCATATCGGTAGAGAATGCACCAGATTTGTATGCCTGATAAGTCTGACCATCAGCCAACTTGTCAACCTTGTTCTTGTTGAAGCCAACGTTGAAGTTGAAGTTCAAGGAATAATCCTTATGACGGAGGATGGCTGCGTTCAAGTTCAACTCAACACCACGGTTAGAGGTCTGACCGATATTCTGCTGCATAGATGTATAACCAATGGCAGTGATAGGTGCGTCGAGGAGAAGATCTTTGGTGGTGTTCCAATAGTAGTCCAAGCTACCAGAGATACGCTCACCGAAGAAACCAAAGTCCAAACCTACGTTACGTGTGATGGTGGTCTCCCACTTCAAATCTGGGTTAGCCAACTGAGAGTTGTTCAAAGTATAGTGAGGGTTCTGCTCGTTGCCTGCACCATAGTATTTTGAACTGCTGTAAGCCTTGTAGGTAGTCTCGTACATAGCAGAGCTGATACGGTTGTTACCAGCGGTACCATAAGAGAGACGGAGCTTCAAGTTAGACAACCATTTCTCTGTGCTCTTCATCCATGGCTCCTCTGCGATACGCCAGCCGAATGCGGCAGCAGGGAAGTAGCCCCAACGGTTATTCTTCATGAACTTAGAAGAACCATCGGCACGCATGGTGAATGTAAGCAAGTAACGGTCTGCGTATGAGTAATTCAGACGACCGAAGAAAGACAAGGTGCGATCCTCCTGTCCGAGTGAAGACGAGATGATGCGTGAACCTGTGGCACCTGAGTTGGATGCGAGGCTGGCAAACATCTTCTCTGGAGAGATGTCCTCTTGGAAATACTTAGCGGTAATGCCCAAGGTCTCACTATTGGAAGCTACATATTCCTGACCGACCATGGCGCTCAGGTCATGTACCTTGTTGAATTTCTTGTTGTATGTCAAGGTGTGAGCCAAGCGAAGTTTCCAAGAGTCCTTCTTGCTCCACTCGCCCATAGGAAGGCTACCACCATCCTTTACAGCCTTGTCACTGAGTGCGGCATAGTAATCCTTCTGCTGGAAGAAAGTATAGTCGTAGCCAGCCTCAGCACGATAGGTGAGACCCTTGATGATGTTCCATGTGATGGCACCATTATAGTTGTAACGGCGCTCATTCTTTCTTCTCCAGTAATCATTTACCTTATCCTGCAGACTGCGGGTAATAGAGATGTACTCATCATACTCATCGTCTGGGAGGGTAGAAGGATCGATGTCGAGCTGATCATAGAGACCATTTACTGGACCCTTGGTAATAGCCTCGTAAGAACGAATCTTGTAAGAGCCACCACCGGTACCAACACCCTTGGTTGTAACATCAGCCAGACGCATGCCAAAGTCGAGCTTCAAGTTCTTGCAAATCTCGTGATTCAACTTGAAGTTTACATTGAAACGGTCGTAACCGTTGGTCTTCATCAAACTGTTGTCGTTGGTGTAAGTACCACTAAGGTTGAACTTGGTCTTTTCAGAACCACCGCTAACGCTTACGTTGTGAGACTGTGACAGGTCGTGGTTGCCGAACATTTCATCCTGCCAGTCATGACCCTGCTGATACTGATACAAGTCGAGGTCTCCGAAAGAACCGAAACGCTTTTCGAAGCTACTGATATCAGATGTACCGCGGAGAGCAGCACGCTCATAGTTGTACTTAACGTACTGATAAGGAGTCATGGTGTCAAGAGTCTTGGCGATGCTCTTGCCCTGAACGTAGCCATTGTAAGAAACAACTGTCTTACCAGACTTAGCCCCCTTGGTAGTAACCAGGATTACACCATTAGCACCCTGAGAACCATAGATAGCTGTAGAAGCAGCATCCTTCAATACGGTAATGTCCTCAATGTCTGAAGGAGCAATGTCACCGATGCTGGATACTGGGAATCCGTCTACGATGTAGAGAGGAGAGTTGTCACCAGTGATAGAACCACCACCACGCACCTTGATGATCATTTCTGCATCAGGTGAACCGTCGGTAGTTGTAATCTGCACACCAGGCAACTTACCTGTCAAAGCTTCTGCTGCATTTGTAACAGGAACCTTGGTCAGGTCATCACCCTTTACGGTAGCAACGGCACCGGTCAAATCCTTCTTTCTTACAGTACCGTAACCGATGACAACGACATCGTTGAGGGAGTTAGCTTCGTCCTCGAGCTTTACTGAAATGGTTGTTTTACCTGCAACATTAATCTCCTTAGCTTTCATACCGATGTATGAAATCTTCAGTTTCTTACTGCTGCCTTTCAAATTAACGGTGAAGTTACCATCAATATCAGTGATACCACCATTACCTGCTTGACCAACCTCCATGACAGAGGCGCCGATAATAGGCTCACCTGTATTGTCAGTAACAACGCCTTTTACTGTTTGTGCAGATACACTTGTTACTACGAACATCAGTGCGCCTGCCAAAGCAATTTTCTTTTTTCTAAAATTACCAGACATACACTTTAGGTTTAGATAAAACTTATTCTAAATTACTAATTTTCTAATGTTTTTGAAATGTTTTTAAGTAGAATCCCAGTCCTGAGCAGTTGCTTTATCATGGCTGTTCCTCTTGGCTCCCGAAGGCTCCGAGTAGGGCAACCTTGATGCATAGCGTTAGCTAAGTCTTGGTTTTCTTGCTGCAAAATTAGATAAAAAATATGAGAATCTTGGTATGTTTGGGGTAAAAATATACGTAAACGTTTACAGATTTTTGCGTAACTACTTCGGTTTTTCACATTTTGCCGTTCCCTTTTCACATCTCATGGCTTCCTTTTCACATATTTTTTGAGGACAAAGAAAAAGTGCAATATCCGGCACCCTTCTGAATGAGGATGGGGATATTGCACTCCGAATGTTATCTGTCAATCTATTTACTTAATGTCTCTGTTTCTTTACTTTACGATGACCTTGCTTGTCTTCTTGCTGCCATCTGCCAGGGTCTTCACAATGATGTTGATACCCTTCTGAAGATTTGAGAGCTGGGTGCCGTCGGCTGCGAAGATGGCGGTCTTGATGGCTGCTGCATCTGCAGCTGAGGCGATGTTGTGGATGCCGGTGCCCAGCACTGCTGCTGTAGCTTCGCTCAGTCCACCCATTTCGTTGGCTGCACGAACACTCCATGTTGCTGAGGCATCATCTACGAGATAGGTTGGCTTGATGGTGAAATCTACCACCTTGCCGTTCTTGCATACTGCCCAGAGAAGAGCGTAGTCGTTGTTGTCCCAAGCGAGGGTTGTACCGTTCAGCTTTACATTGGCAGGTGCTGAAGCCTGCTCGGTAGCTGCTGTCGGATCCCAGTCATCATCCTGACCCATTACAGTTTCCAGGGTGTAGGTTGCTGCTTCCTCTGCTGTGAGGATAGGGCTTTCTGGTGTTTCATTACGACGGTTTACATAATTGTCACCATCCTTTGAATCGTAGGCATCGTAAACTTTCTTTCTGTCCTTGAGGTCTACTACGCTACCTGTTGTTGTGTATGAGTTGTATTCTGCGAAGCGCTTAGGGTAACCGCCACTCATCTCGTTCCATCCTGCTGCTGATGGGATAGCTTCCATCTTGGTGTCGATGTAGAGTGCAATAGGTGTGCCTTTGCCCCATGGACGTCCCAGAGTGTAGTTTCCGTTCAGATCTTTTGCTGCAGTAGCATCCTTGATGGTACAGTCTTTGAAGATGTAGCCATACTTCTTAGGCTGAGAAGGAACAGCGAGATAGCCGCCCTTTTCACAGATCCAGAGTTCTACATTATTATAATATACATCACCCTTACCGCAGAGGTAGTCGGTGCGACCACGGAGGATTCCGTCTTCGAAGTAGAACTTACCATTCTGGTTGTTTGATACGTAGGTATCCTGATAAGCCCAGAGGTTTACGTTCTTGCAGATGGTCTTGTTGCTCTGGTCGTTGAGTACGATGTCACGACCCTTGGCATCGCCCATACTGCTGTACATCTTCAGATCTTGGAAATAGGTGTTTGTGGCTCCCTTCTGCAAGCAGAGTACGTCACCCTTGCCGATACCTTCCAATACGTTGGCTGATTGACCAGAGTTTGGAACGGTGTTAGTCAGTGAGGTATTGTCCATGCCCTCACCAATGATTGATACGTTTGGCGTATTCATATAGGTGGTAGGGTTAGCATAACTCTTGCCGTCGCTACCTGTTACCTTGCTCTTTTCGTCAGCAGGAATCTTGTAGTCGCCCTGCTTGATGAAGATGCGGAAACGCTTGCTGGTATCTGTACGCTTAGCTGCTGCTGCAAGTGCTGCCTTGAAGTCGCCGTCGGTTGGGACGATGAAGTCGTAGAGTGCCTTGGTTACAGCTGGCTTGGTCTTGGTAGTGAAGTTCAGAACAATTGCCTGGTCTGTGGCATTGTCTGTCAAATCGGCTACCGAACCTGCAGCGAGTGTGAAGGTATAAGCTGTAGCGTAGTTCAAGCCTTTGTATGCGAAGGTGATGGTCTTGCCTGATACTGTTCCTTCTATCTTTGCTGTTCCGAGAGTGGCTGCAGCGTTGTCGGTGAGTTTTACCTTCTCGTCAAAAGTCAGTACAATCTTGCCGTTGGCAGATGCGTTGGTTGCGCCTTCTGCTGGTACGGTGCTTACGAGTACAGGAGCCTTTCCGTCGTTAACGAGCTGGGCGGTACCTGTGATGTAGATATTTGTGATAGAGATTCCGTCGTTGTCGCCTGTTGCTCCCTTGATAGAAGAAGTCTTGTCGGCAATCCAGCGGATGTATACTTCTGCCTTGTTGTTTGCATCGGCTGGGAGAGTGAACTCTCCATCGGTCCAGGCTTTGGTTCCTGGCATCGTGATGGAGCCTACCTTGGTCCAGTCGGTGCCGTTGAGAGAGTATTCCACATTATACGTTTCGTATGCATTATAATTGTAGAGCATACTGCTCTTTACCTTGATATCGGTGAAGGCTGTTGCGTTGACCTTGGTCTGCCAGTAGGTTTCGCCCAGTGCCTTGGTTTTCTTGGAGGTCCAGTTTACTGCTGCATTCTTGCCTTCGTAGCCGCCAGCACTGTTGCTCTTGTCGAGCCATGCGTATGTATTTCCGTCGGCATCGCGCAGGATGAGCTGGTCTACATCGTTGTCTTCTGCAGCGAAGTCTGCTGTACGCCCTTCTCTTGCTGACTTATAGAAGTCCCAACCTGCGATGAAGTCTTTTGCAGAATATGCAGCTGTATATGCCTGGTCGGCATTCATCTTTATTTTGCGTTCTGCTCCTGTTTCACCATCATTCCAGTTGGTAAAGGTGAGGATGTCGTTGCTGCTGGCAGTGAGGCTTACTTCTGTTCCCTCTTCATACATGTTCTTTCCGTCAACAACGGTTGGGGCAGGAGTTGCGCTTACCATATAGTCGTTGGCACCACCTTCTACCTTGTAATCCAAAGCGTAAGTGTTTATTTTCTCAAAGTTTGCTTTCAATGCAGTGTTGGCAGAGATCGAGAAGGTATATTCTTCATCTGTAGATACTACCTTATTATTGGCATCTGTCCAGCTGACAAACTTGTAGCCGAAATTCTTTGTTGCAGTTACGGTGATTGGTGTTTCTGCATCAAATACTGTACCTGCAGGAGATACCTTGACGGTTCCTGCTCCTACAGTTGATACAACAGCTGACAGTGTATACTGTTCTACCTGTTGAATGGTTCCGTTCAAGAGACCATTGATGTGTACATCGGCAAAGCCTTGCTGTTTAGTAGAGCCAACGCCGACGGTGCAACTCAGCGTGAAGCCGTCAGCTGATGTCAGTTTGGCTTGCTGGTCGGCAGTGAGCTGGATGACGATGTGGTTGGTCAGGTTTTCATTTTTCGAAAACTTGTCAGACTCAGTTGTCTTGTTTTCTCTTAATGCAGTGAAATTACCCAAGTCTACAGAAGTTCCGTCGCTAAGTTTAGCGGTTACGGTTACTCCATTTTCTGCATCTGTACCGAATCGGTTTACGTAGGTACTGATAGAGGTTGGGGTGAATGTAAGTCCCTTGCTAGGTTTAACGGTCCATTCTACGGCTTTTGTTGTACCAACAGGACCGAAACCAGCCATGACCATCTTGTTTCCGTCTTTGTCTTTTGTAGTCTGTGATGTCTTGAGAGAATACTTCAAGTCACCGGTGTTTACGGAAACCAGACTGAAACCATTTTCTGGTGATTTAGTGTACTGCGTAGCGTAGTTGTCGTCATTAAACGGCCATGAAACGCTAGCTTCTTCGTTCTGGTAGGTTTGCGCATTTGCCACTACCATAACAAACAGGGCAATGAGTGAGAGCCCAAATCTGAGTAGATTTTTTTTCATTTGTTTGCCTTTTAGGTTGTTATACTTATTATTTATACTTTCTATCTTTAAGATTGTAAGTGCAAAAATACACTTATTATTTTTATTTAAGGTATTTTCGTTTTAGTTTTGTTCTAAAAGTTACGTAATCGTTTTCGTAGTTTTAGTTCATTTTGGTTCACATTTCTCTGAGATTCTCAAAATGATTTATTATTTTTGCGGTCGAAATAAACTAGCAAATGAATTTAACTACAAACAGTTATTCATCAACTAAATTTAATTTATAAACTTAAAAATAAACGATTATGAAGAAATTTTTTACTCTTATTGCAGCTGTCGCCATGGCAGCAAGTATGAACGCTCAAGGCACTTATGCAGTGCAGGTGGGTGACAAGGTAAATGCTGGTGATAAGATTACATCAGTAGAAAATATCACTTTGACTTATATGGAAAAAGCTGGTGTTGCTTTCGCGGATGGTAAGGCAACTACCAACTGGGCTGATGCTGATTTTACTGCTTACGTATGTGGTAAGAACAGTGGTAAGTTGCATTCTGATGCAGAGCCTACTGGCTGCGCTTATAAGTTCGAGACAGTAAAGGCTGGTTCTGTAACAGTAGCTGTTCAGTTGAATGCAGACAAGGGTTTCCATATTCTGGATGCTAATTTTGCAGAGGTGCCCCCTGCTTCTTATAATTTACCAGATGGCAAGAATGGTGCATCTCAGGAATTCACTAAGAATGATGGTGGTGAGAACGTGATTGGTACTAAGTCTAATGGTATTGTTACCTTCGATGTTGCTGCTGGTGGTACTTACTATGTGCTTGCTGCAGGTACTAAAATGGGTTTCTATGGCTTTAAGTATAAGGTTGGTACATCTACCGGCATTTCTTCTGTAAACGCTGCCGCAGCCAAGAAGGCTGGTAAGACCTACAACATGGCTGGTCAGGAGGT
>OQVS01002104.1_pt1 | contig 13048 bp, 9 predicted proteins | sample 1691601 | NCBI WGS metagenome assembly OQVS01 (sample SAMN03418268, study PRJEB22391) | human gut metagenome | biome: human-gut; feature: organic feature; material: feces | host: Homo sapiens | place: Tanzania | collected 2013-01 | reverse complement strand
TCGTCGGTTCCGACGGCGTCATCACCGGCGCACAGGGCGGCCATCCCGATACCGCGCAGGGCGCAAAGTGCACCATCGTCATCGCCCCGCTGCTGCAGGGCCGCATCCCCGCCATCTGCACCGATGTCACCACCGTCACCACCCCCGGCGAGAGCGTGGACATCGTCGTCACCGATTACGGTGTCGCCGTCAACCCCGCCCGCCCCGACCTGCTGAAGGCCCTGCAGGACGCCGACTGCGTGCCTCTGAAGACCATCGAGGAGCTGCGTGATATCGCCTACTCCATCGTCGGCGAGCCGGAGAAGGTCCAGTTCGGCGACCGCGTCGTGGGCATCATCGAAGCCCGCGACGGCACCATCATGGATGTCGTCCGTGAAGTCAAGCCTTTCACTTTCCGCGAGGATTGAGTGCCCTGCCCGGCGGCTCTCCTGTGACTTGCCAATCACAGATTCGGAATGATTTTCACGGAAATCCCACTTGCTCTTCTCATCATCTCCGCCGGGCGATCCAGGCATTACAGTTCATGCGATTCTCCTTTTTCACGGTTTTATGTTTTATACCGGCATAAAACCAAAGGTCCGCTCCCTGCACCGCGCGCAGGAAGCGGACCTTCTTTTGTTGTGGGAAAACGAAACGATCATTTACGGCACGAACCGATAACCGACGCCCCGGATGGTGATGATGTGCTGCGGGGTGCGGACATTGTCCTCGATCTTGCTGCGCAGACGGTTGATGTAGACCATGATGGCGTTGTCGTCCACGGCGATGAGGTTGCCCCAGATCTGCTCGTAGATCATATCCTTGGTGAACACCTGCTGCGGGTGGCGGACAAAGAGCAGCAGCAGGCTGCGCTCCTTCTCGGAGAGGTTCAGCTCCACGTTGTTCTTGTAAAAGCGCATCGTGGTGGTGTCGCACAGGAACGGCCCGCAGGTGATCTGGCTGTTGTTCTCCTGCGAGAAGCTCTTGCTGCGGCGGATGAGGGCCTTGACCTTGGCACCCAGGATCTGGGGGCGGAAGGGCTTGGTCACATAGTCGTCTGCGCCCAGCGAGAGCCCATACATGAAGTCGTATCCGGTGGAATCCCAAGACCTTCCGGGAGCGCATCCGGCTGCTTCTGCCGCCTGTGGCGGGCGGGGCCGTGCTGCTGGTGCTTCTGGGCATCGTGGCGAATGTGACCTGGCAGGACTACAAAACGGCCCTGATGGACAGCCAGACCCGGCAGATGGAGCTGGTGGTGCAGAGCATGGCGGACAGCATCCAGTTTTCGCTGACCGAATACGAAGACCGCCTGGATGCAGCAGTGGAAAAGCTGCGGATGGATCCACTGAGCCATCCGGCCCTTGCCCGCAGCGATACCCTTGCGGACCTGTGGCTGGAAGATGCGGAGGGCAACATCACCTACCGGTGTTATGGGGTCGCCCCGGTCTGTGATGTCCTGCTGACTCGCACCGAAAAGATCAGCTACTGGCAGTATCATCAGGGCGACCGCCACTATCTCGTGCTGAAAGAGCCGGTGGGGGAGCAGGTAGTCTGCCTGGTCGTGGATTCGGAGGCGCTGTATGAACAGCTGGTGTCGGATATCCATGTGGGCACCAATGGCTACATCGTCGTCAAGAACGCAGACAACCGGGTGGTCATGCACCCGGAGCGGAAGCAGTGGGGCCTGGACATTCTGGAGGGCCGTCAGGAGCTGTACTATAACAAAGAACTGGAGATGGATAGCCTGAGCGGCCTGCTGAAGGCGCAGCAGGAAGAGCTGTCCGGCATCATGGACTACTATTCCTATTGGTGGACGGATTTCAGCCTGCCCCGTGTGCATAAGATCAGCGCCTACCGGCAGCTGAGCCTGGGCGGCAGTTTCTGGATCGTGAGCGCTGTGGTGGATTACGACGACCTCTACCGGCCGGTGGCCGGCAGCTTCCGGAAGATGACGGTCATGTTCGGTTCCATTGCGCTGGTCCTGGTGCTGCTGACCATCTTCATCTTCCGTTTGCAGCAGAAGAACACCCGCAGTGCGGCCCGCATCACCTCGCTGCAGGAGGTCAACGACGCACTGGAGGAACTGCACCGCAGCGAGGAATTTTTGCAGCACGGCCAGCGGCTCCAGCTGATGGGCACCCTGACCGGCGGCATCGCGCACGAGTTCAACAACTTTCTGACCCCCATCACCGGCTATGCCGACCTCATCATGGCCGATGCCGACCCGGAAAGCGAGATCTATGATAACGCACTGGAGATCAGCGAGGCCGCTGAAAAGGCGCGGGACGTGGTGAAGCAGATCTCCGCCATGAGCCGGAAGAACGTCGAGACCATCTACGACGCCATCCCGGTGGAACGGCTGCTGACCCAGACCCGGAAGCTGGTGGAGACCAACTGCCCCCGGCAGGTGCAGCTCGTGGAGAAGGTGGAGCTGAACGGGGAAGAAGTGCTGGGCAACAGCACCCAATTGCAGCAGGTGCTGTTGAACATCTGCGTCAATGCCATCCACGCCATCGGCCCGGCGGAAGGCACCCTGACGCTGGAAGCCGACGTGGTGCCGCGCAGTGAGCTGCTGCTCCGCTTCCCGGATGAGCGCATCCCGGAGGTCTGGCCCAGCTATGTCCGCATCCGCATCGCGGACACCGGCTCCGGCATGGACAAGGAGACCTTGCAGCGCATCTTTGAACCCTTCTTCACCACCAAAAAAACAGGGGAGGGCACCGGCCTGGGGCTGGCGCTGGCCGAGCAGATCATCCACACCCACCGCGGCCAGATCTGCGCCGAAAGCACATTGGGCAAGGGCTCGATTTTCTTCATTTATCTGCCGGTCCTGGAACAGGAGCGGGAGCGCGAGCAGCTGCAATGGGGCCAGAACAGCAACCTGCGCATTTTGGCCGTAGACGACAACCAGAAGGTGCTGAGCATGCTGGAAAAGGAGCGTTCAGCTTTTTTATTATGGCTCGATCAATAAAAATGTGCAGAGCATATTCTGAACAGCGTCCCGCTGGGCAGGGGAGAGCTTTGACCACAATTCCAAAAGGCGCTTTTGCTCATCGGTCAGATAAACAGCGTCCTCTTCCTGAAAGAACTGGGAGAGAGAAATGCCAAGGCCGGAACAGATCTTTTCAATAGATGCCAGATTTGGCTGCAAGTTTCGCCGACGCCATGTGGAAATGGTAGATTGTGTTAGGCCGGAATTTTCAGCAAGCGCATATTCGGACCACCCGCGCGAAATACGTTCCTGTTCAATGCGGCCTAAAATATCGAATGCAGGCTTTTCACGTTCCATAGAAGGTCTCCTTAGATAAATCGTAGTGTTTACTTACGATTTTATTGTTGGAAACCTTGACTCATAATTGTATATGTCGTATAATAATATACACATAAATCGTTCTAATCTGAAAAAACAAACCAAGGAGAATGAAAAAGAAGAAAGAGTCATGGAGGATGCAGCAAAAAAGGCAGCGGCAGAGCCGAGTACGATGCAGATCTGGGATGGAAGCGCCTTGTCCAAGGAAATGCGGAAAGATTCCAAAGGATGGGATGGTTTTCATGTCCTCTTTACAGAGAGAACGCAGTTTCAGATCATTCTGGAATCTATGAAAAAGAAACTGATGATATCCTATGCTGCGACTTTGGCATTTCTCGTATTTTTTACAGTGATGCTGGGCGGCGCAGGCATTCTGAATTTTCTGAAGTTGATTTTACTCAGCGCAGCAGTGCCGCTTCTCTATGGAACGCTGTGCAGCGAGAGCGTTTACAACAAGGTATTTGACCCCTCTCGTGACCAGGGAAAAATCGGTCTTCCTGAAGGAATGACATGGGAAGATGCAGTGAACATCATTCGGCGCGGCTTTGCGGAACGCGAGGTGGAACAAATCACGGATACGGTGGACACGGTGGTGTTCCACAGCAGAAAATATGGTGTGTACCAGATTCAAAACACACAGGATGGATTGAAACTGAATATTTTATCGCTGCCATCGAAGAAAGAAAAGGTAAGAAACCGCTATTATCTATTCGGAAACATGGTCTATTCACAGGTGATCTCCCTTTTATACCCGGCCATGATCTCGGCGGCACAGGTCGAGGCGGAAAAGAAGGCAGTACACGGTTATACGAAACGACAGAAGGTCACCAAACTTGTGGTCGTTCTGATAACTGCCTTGGCAGCAGTGTGGTTTGCAGTCGGTGGGGCCAACGTAGACGCGATTCGCTCCTGCGGCGTTTCGGAAAGCAAGCTGAGCAGTATCTTCAGTGCAGATGCAACACTGGATGAGATTTTTGATGCTTTCTTTGACGATTCCAAGTGGGATCATCATAAGGAAGACGGTCAGACGATTGTGACTTATTCCGGCGATACCGTTGGAAGTGACGGAGAGACGAATCGGTTTACGTTCTACTTCGTCCTGAATGCAGATGATACGTTCCAACTGGACCGTGTTACCTGCAATGGTGAAACGCTGGACTGGCTGCGGGAACTGGTTGTGTTGAATGCGTTGGATGAATATTATGTAGGAACTCACACGGAGAGTGCGGCAACTGCGTCCAGCACGGTGAAAGAAAGCGAAAGCGCCGTTCTCACGTCAAGCAGCATTGCGGATGTTCCGTATTCTCAGTTCACTTCGGAAGTCGAATCGGAATCTGAAGCAGAAAGTGAAGAAGTTTGGAATGAAGCAGACAGCGGCGATGCCATGACCGATGAAGATGTGGATGCCATCATTCAGGAAGTATGGTATTCATCGTACCCGGAATATCCGGATATCTGGTACGGAAGTGCGCTGGATTACTTTATGGAGAGTGAGGGTTATAGCTGGACATACGATGCTCAGAACAATGTGGTGAATGTGGATGGTTCCTATATCACGCTGGATTACCGGCTGGGAGAAGGAGACTATGCGTTGCATGAACTGCATCTGACCTTCTATAAAGATAAGTATGACCGATGGATGCCGCGGTTCAATACGGCCTATCCGGCAAACGATGAGTACACGGATGTCCGAGATTTTATGGATGCGCTGTATGGATTCTATCAGCAAAGTGTGCTGGATGCCGGTTGAGTATAACAAATATGGAGGTTTTTTATTATGGCAATGATCGTTGTTGAATGTCCGGACTGTGGTCGAGTGTTGATGCGGTTGGCACCCATTGGTGGAACGAACCAGACAAAAACTTGTTCGGGCTGTAAAAATCACTTCCGAGTCATTAAGGATGCACGAACGGGTAATATAACGGTGCAGAGAGCTTAAACATTGAGCAACAAGCAAGGGGAGGGCCATGCGCCTTCCCCTTGCTTGTTTTTGCCGGTTATAGTATACTGACCCTGAAATCAAAACAGCGGAGGGGACAACGATGGTACAGGTAGATCTCATCACCGGCTTTCTGGGATCCGGAAAGACCACATTTCTGCGCCGGTACGCGGCATATCTGGTGGAACAGGGGCACAATGTCTGCATTCTGGAAAACGACTTCGGCGCCGTGAACGTGGACGCCATGCTGGTGCAGGACCTTCTGGGCGACCACTGCGAGATCGAGACGATCAGCGGCGGGTGCGACTGCGACACCCACCAGCGCCGGATGCGCACCAAGCTCATCTCCATGGCGATGCGCGGCTTTGACCGGGTGCTCGTGGAGCCGAGCGGCATTTTTGACGTGGACGAGTTCTTCGATGTCCTGCGGGACGACCCGCTGGACCGGTGGTATCAGCTGGGCAATGTCATTGCCATCGTGGATGCGCTGCTGCCGGAGACCCTCTCGGCGCAGGCCGATTATATCCTGGCGTCCGAGGCGGCCAACGCAGGGCGGGTGGTGTTCAGCCGGAGCCAGCTGGCCGACGCTGCGGACATGCAGGCCGCACAGGAACATCTGCGCTGTGCATTGACCGCCTGCAAGTGCAGCCGGAGCTTCCAGCCCGGCGAGTTTCTGACCAAAGACTGGGCCGACCTGACGGATGCCGACTTCGCGGCCCTCGACTGCTGCGGCTATCGGCAGGCCAGCTGCGAAAAGCTGCATTTTGACGAGCACAGGGCCTTTGGTTCGGCCTATTTTCTGGAATTGGGCCTGCCACGGGAGCAGCTGGAACGGAATATCCCGTCGCTGTTCACCGACCCCGCCTGCGGCCATGTGCTGCGGGTGAAGGGCTTCGTGCGGGATGCAGGCGGCTGGGTGGAGCTGAACGCCACCGCCGACGGCCTGACCGCTGCGGGCATTCCCAATGGGCAGGAGGTGCTCATCGTCATTGGCGAGGGGCTGGAGAAGGAGAAGATCGAAGAGACGCTGAAACGGTGAAGTCTGCCCTCTCAGGTGCTTCGTGCCAGCTCCCCCAGCGGGAGGCGGATGATCGCTCTGGCTCCATGGGGGAAGTTCGGTTCGAACACGACGGAATGTTCACAAAATCTGCTTGAAAAGAACGGTGAAATCGGGTAGGATAATACCATTCAGAAGGTGAAAGGAGCAAACGCGATGCGGACACTGAAGGATCTCCTCAAACGGCTGCTGTGCTGGGCGCTGCTGCTGGCACTGCTGGTGCTGGCTGCGGCGGGGGCTGTGCTGGGGGTACAGGGCTGGAAACTCTACCGTGCCACCCAGCCCGAACTCCCGGCGGCGCAGCTGTACGAGACCCTCTCGGCCCACCCCGGATTCACCACCTGCGATGCCATCCCCCAGACCTACATCGACGCTGTCATCGCCGTGGAGGACAGCCGGTTCGAGCTGCACCACGGCGTGGACCCGGTGGCCATCGTCCGGGCGCTGTGGACAGACCTGCGGACCCGCTCACTGGCCGAAGGCGGCAGCACCCTGACCCAGCAGCTGGCAAAGAACATCTACTTCACGCAGGAGAAGCACTTTGCCCGCAAGGCGGCGGAACTTTTTGCGGCGCTGGACATCGAAAAGCACTGCTCCAAGCAGCAGATCTTTGAGATGTACGTGAATACGATCTATTTCGGCAGCGGATGCTACGGCATCGCCGAGGCGGCGGAAGGCTACTTCGGCAAGACGCCTGCGGAGCTGACCTCCGCCGAATGCGTCCTGCTGGCGGGCCTGCCCAATGCGCCGTCCGCCTACTCGCCCCATTCCAGCCCGGAGCTGGCGCTCAAGCGCTCGCAGGTGGTTCTGGACCGGATGGTCTCCTGCAAAAAGCTCACAAAGACCCAGGCCAGAGAGCTGCAGGATGCGATCGCCGCGCTGCCGGTGCTGGCAAGAACCTGACAAACTACAAAAATTCCCCTCAGCCATCCACGGCCGAGGGGAGTTTTTTGCAGATACGCTTTCTTATTCCGGTGCCTTCATGCTTTCGACCATGCTGATGTTCCGGACATGGCGGCGCATGAGGCGGCAGACGACGACGGTGAAGAAGAGGGTGAGGGCTACGCTGAACAGGTAGCTGCGGGGCGCGATGGAGCGGATGAACATCATCTGGTCCATCTCCACGGTGCGGACGATGAACTGATGCAGCGGCACACCCAGCGCAAGGCCCGCCAGCGACCCGATGAGGGCCAGCAGGTCGATCTCGCGGAAGATGTAGCGGTAGACCTCGTTGTCAAAGAAGCCCAGCACTTTGATGGTGGCCAGCTCCTTTTTGCGCTCGCCAAGGTTCACGCTGATGAGATTGTAGAGCACCACGGCGGCCAGCGCAGCGGCACAGACGATGATCAGGATGACCACATAGTTCAGGCAGCCGATGAGGTTGTCGAACATTTCGGTCGTGTCCTCCATGAAGGAGACGCCGCTGACGTAATTGCAGGCCAGCAGGTCGGTGCGCAGGGTGTTGCGGTCGTCCGAGGTGGGGCAGTCGGTTTGGCCGTAAACGGTGTTCCACTCCGGCAGGGAGCCGCCCGTCAGCGTCCGGAGCTGTGCCTGCGAGAGGTACAGCCGGGTGAAGACGTAGTTCTCGGTGATGCCGGTCAGGGTCAGCGTTTTGCGGCTGCCGTCGCTGGTCTCCACCTCAAAGGTGTCGCCCACCGCAAGGCCCAGACTCTCGGCGGTCTTCTCGGTCAGGATGGCACTGTTGTCGTCAAAGGGGATGGCCTTGCGCCCCTGCCGGGTGCGGAAGGTGAAATATGCGGTCATCTGGCTCTCGTCTTCCGCCGTTACGATGCTTACGGTCTGCTTGTCGCCGCTGGCATTGTAGATGGTCACGCTCTTGTTGAAGAAGCGGCCCCAGCTGGTCACATCGGCGCTGGAATCCAGCACATCGCCCAGACCGTGTTCCACGGAAAAGGCTCTGGCGTCGCTGTACGAGATGGTCAGGTCGCTGTGGTTCAGCTCGGTGGTCTGGCGGCTGAGCATGGGCAGGATGGAGTCCTGGATGCCAAAGCCGATGAGCAGCAGGGCCGTGCAGCCCGCCACGCCCAGCACGGTCATGAAGAAGCGCTTCTTATACCGGAACAGGTTGCGGGCCGTGGTCTTCTGGGAAAAGCTCATGTGCTTCCACAGCGGGGTGATGTATTCGAGGAAGATGCGCTTGCCGGCCACCGGCGCACGGGGCAGGAGCAGGGCGGCGGTCTTCTCGCGCAGGCTGGCGCGGCAGGCCTCCCAGGTGGTGATGCCGATGACGGCCGCACTGAGCAGGACGCTGCCCGCAGCCATGCCGGGGTAGAATTGCAGGGTGAAGGTGGGCAGGCTGAACACCATGGTCTGATAGGCCTGCCAGATGATGGTGGGGAAGACGACGAAGCCCACCGCCATGCCCAGGATGCTGCCCAGGATGCTGGAGGCCAGGCCGTAGAACAGGTACTTGCCCGCAATGGCGGTGTTGGAGTAGCCCAGCGCTTTCAGGGTGCCCATCTGCAGGCGGTTCTCGTCCACCATGCGGGTCATGGTGGTGGAGGCCACCAGTGCCGCCACCAGGAAGAAGAACACCGGGAAGACCCGTGCGATGGCGTCCATCCGGTCAGCATACTGCTCAAAGGTGACGAAGCTCATGGTGCTGTTTCGGTCGAGGACGTACCACTCACCGTTCTGGATGTCAGAGATCTTCTCTTCGGCATCGTCGATCTGCTTCTGGCCGTCGGCGAGCTTCTGTTCTGCCTCGGCTTTCTGCGTCTCGTATTCGGTGCGGGAGGCGTCCAGCTGCTCTTTGCCGGTATCGTATTCAGCCCAGCCGTCATCCAGCCGGGTGCGGGCATCGGCGAGCTGCTGTTCGGCGGCAGCAAAGGCAGAATAGGCGGTGGCGGTGCCGGTGGAAAGCCCCAGCTGGCCCTGCATCAGTTCCAGCTTCATCTTCCGCAAGGCGGCTTTGGCCTCGGTGACGAGTTCGGTATTGGAAAGGCTGGGCGAGGAGAGGAGCCCCTGGGCATACATCTGCCGCTTGCCCTCGTCCAGCTGCTGCTGGTAGCCGTTGAGCTGGGCGTAGATGCTGTCGTAGGCGGCCTGTGCTTTGGCGAGGGCGTCCCGCAGCTCGGTGTATTCCTCGTCGGCGGGCTCGGCCTCGTCGAGCGCTTTCTGCGCGTTGTGGAGCGCGGCTTCGGCATAGGTCAGCAGCGGGTCGGCCACCTGTTTCAGGTTGACCAGAAGCTCGATCTGCTGGAGCTGGTCTTCAAATTCCAAGATCTGCTCCTCGCCGTCCAGCACCCTGTCCGCACCGCTCTGCATGGTGTCGGGCAGGGCGGCTTTTTGCTGGGCCAGCTGCGCTTTGCCGGAGGTGTACTCCGCTTCGCCCTGCTCCAGCTGCGCTTTGGCGGCGGTGAGTTGGGCTTCGGCCTCGTCGAGCTTCTGTTCGGCCTGTGCAAACTGGCGTTCAGCCTCGGCTTTCTGCTCGTCGTAGGTCTGCTTGGCATCGGCCAGTTTGGCGTTGGCGTCGTCGATGAGGGCTTCCCGGCGGGCGGTGCACTGTGCGCCGCTGATGGCGGTCAGCCGGTCGGCGACGGCGTCCACGGCTGCCTGGTATTCATCGGAATAATTGTCATACTGGTCGGCGTTTTCGGCCTTGATATAACAGACCGTGTAATAATCGGCGGTCAGCTGACCGTCCGAGACGTAGACGATGGCGTCCAGAACGCCGTCACCGGCGGTGGAAGTCTCCTGGTCGGAGGAAAAATGCAGCGGGTCCTGCACCTGCCCCACCACGGTATAAGAGGTGCGGGCGAGGCCGTCGGTGTCGTCCGGCAGGGTCAGCGTGGTGCCGATGGGGATCTCTTCCCCGTGGCCCATGACATGCACGACGCATTCATCGGCGGCTTCGGGCATCCGGCCTGCCAGCAGCAGCGGGCGGTTCATGTTCTCGGCCGTGTCGGCACCGGGGTCTGCCGGGAGCTGCTGGATGCGCAGGACAGCGGGCTGGTCGGTGCTGGACCAGCGGCCCTCGGCGTCCAGATACTTCACCGGCTGGACTGCTGTGACGCCCTCGGTCGCGGCAATGGCGTCGATGTCGTCCTCGGAAAGGCCGAGGGTGGAGAGGACACGCAGGTCAAATACGTTCTGCTGTACGTAATATTTTTGCCCGGCGATCCGCATACTGGGCGCAAAGCTGGCAAGGCCCGTCAGGATCATCACGCCCAGCGCCACGATGCCGAACAGGGACAAAAACCGGCTCAGGTTGCCCCTGAGATCCCGGAGGATGTTTTTTCGATAACTTTTCTGCACAAGAATCACCACTCGATCTGTTCCACGGGCACAGGGTGCTCGTTGACCTGGTTGGACAGGATCTGCCCGCTCTTCACCTGGATGATGCGGTCGGCCATGGCCGTCAGGGCTGTGTTGTGGGTGATGACGATGACGGTGCGGCCCGTCTCGCGGCAGGTGCGCTGCAGCAGAGCCAGCACCTGTTTGCCGGTCTTGTAGTCCAGCGCACCGGTCGGCTCATCGCAGAGCAGGAGCTTCGGATTTTTGGCGAGGGCGCGCGCAATGGAGACGCGCTGCTGCTCGCCGCCCGAAAGCTGGGCCGGGAAGTTGTTCAGCCGCTCGCCGAGGCCGACGCTTTCCAGCGTGGCTTTGGGGTCCAGCGGGTCGCGGCAGATTTCGCTGGCCAATTCTACGTTTTCCAGCGCCGTCAGGTTCTGCACGAGGTTGTAGAACTGGAAGACGAATCCGACGTCATACCGCCGGTACTGGGTCAGCTCTTTCTCGGAGAACCGACTCACATCCTGCCCATCGAGCCAGACATGGCCCTCGTCGCAGGTGTCCATGCCGCCGAGGATGTTCAGCAGGGTGGTCTTGCCTGCACCGGACGGCCCGACGATGATGCAGAACTCGCCCTTGTCCACGTAAAAATTCAGGCGGTCCGCTGCGGCGATGCGGACACTGCCGGTCTGGTAGTATTTGGAAACATTTTCAAATTCCACGAAGTGTTCCATAGTGCTTCTCCTTGCCTTGGAAAATCAAGTTTATTCCAAGACAACTATACCATAATTCCCACAGGTTGGCGGGAAAAATCGCCGCAAATTTTCAAAAACTTCATAAATTTGTAGTATCCCAGAGGAGGTCGGCCTGCGCTTCGATGCGGCACTGCGCAAAGTAGGCCTCTTCCAGAGGAATCCACCGCCGGACAAAGTTTTCGTAGCGTTCGCCTTCCCGCGCCTGCAAACGGCGGGCCTGCTCTTCTTTGGAACAGGTGACGAACACTTTGAGGTCATAAAAGCCTGCAAGGAGCGGGTGGTGGCTGTAGCTGCCCTCCAGTATATAGAGCGGCGCGGGCGGCACACACTGCTCCGGCAGATAGGAACCCTCCCGGCAGGAGTACGCCCGGCAGTGCACTGCGGCCGCAGCCTGTGCCGGAACGAGCACTTCCTCCCGCAGGCGGGTCAGGTCCATATTGGCGCAGGGCGTTTCGGCCCAGTTCGGAATGCGCTGTGCCGGGGGAAGATAGTAGTCGTCGGTATGGAAGACGGCGCTGTCCGGAAACTGTTCTGCCAGCTGTGCCGCCAGCGTCGTTTTGCCGCTGCCGCAGCGGCCGTCCAGCGCGACGAGCACAGGCCGCTCCGGGTGGGCAGCCAATAGGGAGACGATGGTCTGGGTGAGAGATGAAAAATCCGAAGGGATCGAACGCATACCGAAATGCTCTCCTTGACAAATCGTAAAAAATTGACTATACTACAAATAGAAAAGGCGCTGCGACAAGCGGTTGACCTCTTTTAAGGAATTAGGTTTCTGAAAACCGTCACCTTGGCCGAGGTGGCGGTTTTACTTTTTGATTCGCAGTGTGAACGTGAGTCCAAACAGATGAAACGTTAAAGTAATAGGCATCAGCTCACCCCCTTTCGGGAAGTGAGAGGCCGAACCGCCTGCCGTATGTGCAGCGCTTTTTCCTCGCTGTTTCCAGCGATAAAAATATTATACCATGCTTTTCGACACTTTTCAACGAGCGCGGCGCTCCGGCAGGGCGGCGCAAAAAGAGGAAACAAAAAACTTTTCAAAAACCCTTGACACCTCCCCGAAGCTGTGGTAAGATAATGCCGCGTTAGAAATAACTAACCACAAGGCGGTCCGCAACAGGAACCGCGTTCTTTTTGAAGTTGTAGTTAGACAAATCTAACTACGAAACTCTGCATAGTCTGGATGCACAGCGGGAATGCTTTTCATAAACCAAGCAACGGAGGAAAACCGGCCATGGAGCGTAATTTTGAGACCGTGATGATCGAACAGTGCTCGCCGGTGCTGGCAGGCCTGAAAGCCGCCGGGCTCTTCCGTTATGAGACGCGGGACTGCAAAGACCTCGCCGAGCGGGTGCGCGGTTGGAACGCGCGGCTGGGTGAGAAGGGCCTCCGGGTCCGGGTACTCAAGGGCTGCACCCGCACCCATCGGTATCTGGTCTATGTCTACCGGGAGAACCGCCTGCGCGAAGTGCTTTCGGATGAGAAGGTCCGCGCATTTCTGGTGCAGGAAGGCTATCGTCTGCCCGAAGGGCCGGACGACTGCGAACCGCTGCTGCGGCAGCTGTCGCGGCGGTTGTGCTGCGAGGCAGAGTTTCCGCATGAGATCGGCGTATTTCTGGGCTACCCGCTCACCGATGTGGTGGGCTTCATCGAGAATCAGGGCCGCAATTTTACCTGCTGCGGCTGCTGGAAGGCCTATGGTGACCGCGATGCCGCCGAGCGCCTGTTTGCCCAGCTGAACAAGTGCACCAGAGTCT
>OQVS01002102.1_pt1 | contig 13053 bp, 30 predicted proteins | sample 1691601 | NCBI WGS metagenome assembly OQVS01 (sample SAMN03418268, study PRJEB22391) | human gut metagenome | biome: human-gut; feature: organic feature; material: feces | host: Homo sapiens | place: Tanzania | collected 2013-01 | reverse complement strand
GCTGCAGCCGAAAAGCAGAATGTAGAACCAACTCAGTATAGAACGAAACGACAAGTGTTCCACCGTATACGAGAGCAGGAAAGGAACGAGGATGGCGGCTGGACTATGAGCTTCCCACAGGAGAAAAAGCAGATTTTGGCTCATGCCTTCGACATAGCCCGCGAGCAAGGAAAGCTCAACTGGGGCTATGTCAACGGTATTTACCAGGTCTGGAGCCGCAACGGGTACAAGACCCTGAACGAGATCGAAGAGAGCGAATACCGGCGGGAAGATCGCAAGAATGGACATTGGGGTGGAGATCATGAAAAAGCGTAACAAGAAGCTCACTGAGCTGCTGGAGCAGCGGCGGGCACTCTGCGACAAAATGACGCACGGTGTACCCGGATGCTCCACCGACTGCAAGCTCTTCGCATTGCGGGCGACCGCGAGGGCCTGCCGAGACAGCGTGTTGGAAGACCCGGCGCGAGCCTCTGAGCTGATGCAGACACACTTCGAGGAAAGGAGGCGAGGCCATGCCTAAGTACAGAGTGATCGTCGAGTGCCGGAATGAAGGCGGCACCGACATCCATTGCTGGAGCGGCATCGAGGCTCCGAATGGAGCTGAGGCAGAACATCTGGCCGTCCAACGGGCGGCCCGGTATTACCCGGAGTTCGACGAGTTCGAGCCCGTGAGAACGGAGGTGCAGAGATGATCGAAGGCGTGGTTTCGGTTTCCGGGCTCGTGGCCGAGCCGATGAAGAGTGAGCTTGACAAATGGTTCAGGGTGCGTGAGCTGACTCTGGCAATGTGCAACGCACTTCCTGGCTACGGCACCCTGGGCCGCAAGGGAGCAAACAAAATCTACGATCACGTCAAGGCGAAGATCGCAGAACAGATGGAGGCTGCAAGCAATGAGCAAACCTGAATTTTATCGCACGGAGACCGGTGTTGGCTACATCAAGCTGACGTGGCTTGATCTCGTCCGCTATTCCGGCATGATGGCTCCGATCTGTGACTTCTGTGCATCCGCGCTGACCGGAGAGCAGGACGTCACTCTGGTTCCTGCGATCAATCAGGCACTTTGCCCGAAATGCGCGGAGAAGTATCTCAAGACGGCAAGACCGTACCCGGAGGATGCGCCCATCGTCCGGCGGCGTGAGGCGTTCTACATGAACTTCTATGATCTGCACCATGTTCGGGAGGCTCCGAAAATGGGCAAGAACGGAGGCGAAAAGGATGGCTAAATTCTACCAGATGCTTTACAAGTGCCGTCTGTGCGGGCAGGTCTTCGTCAACTGCGGCACGGTCAGTGAAAAGGTCGCGGAGCAATCCACGCTGAATGAGGTTTTGCGAGCAAACGGGATGTCTCCGATGTGGAAAGAGAACGACGCGCTCACCATGTATGAAATGCACAGCTGCGCAGATGGTAGCTATGGCGTTTCGGACTTTATCGGGAGCAGGAAGGTGGATGAAAATGGCTGAGGAAAATAAAATAATCCGGTTGGCCGATGTCGGCGAGCTGGAGGCTGATCTGAAAAAAGACCTGGCCGAAGAAGAGGCCAAAGGGAAGACTGCGGACATCCTGTATTGCGAGAGCATCAGCGACGAGCTGTCCGATCTGGGCAATCTGCCCACCATTGACCCGAAGACGCTGCGGCCGGTGGCGCACTGGGAAGAAATTCCCGGCTCCTATGAGGTCTGTGCCGGGGAAAGCGGCTCGTGGTCTGTGCCTGCAACGCGCTGTGCGAACCCGGAATGTGGCGAGGTGAACCCGTGCGGCCTCAAAACGCCGTTTTGCCCGATGTGTGGATTCAGGATGGAGGATGTGCCCTATGACGGATAAGCGGCTGATCGACGCCACGGAAGTTGAGCGTGTGTTTAACCAGTGGCTCAGCGAGGCAGACAGCCTTGCAGAACGGGAGGCGATCGAGTGCTGCATTGCGCACATCCACGATACACCTGCCGTTGACCCCGAAAGCCTGCGCGGGCACGCAAGGTGGGTGAAGGACGAAAACGTGAAGATCATCACCGTGGACGCCTACGGCAACACGTTCGAGTCCCCGGCGGTTTATTGCGAGAATTGCAATACTGCGCTTTCCGAAGCGGACTTCAATGGCCGCGTTTGGAACTACTGCCCCGTATGCGGGTTCATCATGGAGGACGCGACGAATGAGTAAAGAACTTGTGCTGATCTGCAATGAGGACGGTAAGTGGCAGGCATACGAGAGCGACTACAGCGTTGTGATCGTCTGTGCGAACCAGGAGGAGCAGGACAGGGCGTGCGAGATTCTGAGCAAGATCGGAACAGACGACGATCTCCGGGACGCGATCTTTACAAGCCCTGCTGCTATTGCGGCCAAGCTGAAAGCCTACTGCGAGTCCAAAGACCAAAATTGCGGTGGATGTGCATTTGATAAATCCGGGCGTTGCGCCTTGCGCAATCCGCCGCCCGAATGGGAGATCGAGGAGGTACAGCCGAATGGATGAAGAAATGACCGGCCTTTTCAGGTGCCGCAACTGCGGAGCTGTCTTCGAGGAAAAGGTGGATGTGGCACGGTCTGTTGAACGGGCCATCAAAGATATGGTCGAGCCTCTCGGAGGAGATGACATCACGCCCGCGTTCAGTAAGACACACCTTCCTGAGCGGTTTATTATCCACTGGTGCAAAAGGGACAGGGCCTGCATCTGCGACCTCATCGGATGGAAGGTTGGAGAGGAGGCGCAGGACGATGGCTAAGGCAAGACCAATCGACGCTGTGGCCCTCTACGAGCAAATTGCGGCCGAGGTGAGCTCGATGCTCAAACAGCCGCCTGGTATCATCGTTTCCAAGATCATGGCAATGGTTTTGCAGGCCCCGACGATTGGCAGTTCGGAGGTCAAGGAGGATATGCCGGACGACAGGTTCGACGCGCTCGCCGCTCCCTGGGCCCGGAAAATCCGGGCGGCTTTCCCGGCGGCGTTCGTCAATATGTACAACGAGCTAATCCTGATCCCGAAGGCCAACACGTACATTATGCTGAATCAGGTACGCGACGAGCAGGACTTCAAGGCGGCTGTCCTGGAGGACTGCTCCAGGAACGCGTTCAAGGGATGCTCCGGCAAGCTCCGGGACGAACACCTGGACGGCATAAACAAGCTGCTGGACACAAAGTTCACGAAGGCCGACATGGAGCTGATCTACACCTACCTGGGCAACGGCATCCAGCACGACCTCTGCCTGCGGTTCGTGGCGAGCGGCTACGATCTCGAAGTTCTCCGGGAGTACGAGAAGAAGCAGGAGGTTGGGAGCGATGGTAAAATCTAACCCCTGGGAAAACGATATGATGGACACCATGTGGGCCTTCATGCAGATGGGCGGGCTCAAAGCCAACTACCCGGCGTTGAAGGAAGCCTGCATGGAGCTTCGTCAGATGTTGATTCAGAAGACCGCTGGCCAGCGGAAGGACAAGCCGAAAGACCTGTCCTGGGACAATCTGGAGCGCGTCAAGGTGACGATCATCTGTGAGGCTATGGCTCTGGTTCTCTCCGGCGAGTACGAGGAGGCGGGAACATGATCGAGTTTATCTTTTTCAAAATCGTTGTGCCGGTGGCCGCTGCTGTGATCTGCGGTTTGCTGGTCTGGTTTGTGATCGACTGCCTGGAGGCGTCGAGCTGGGCGGAGGAGGACGTCAAAATGCCTGGGTTTCATGTGAGTGCTGGGATTGGCGGCATTTATGCCGGCATCACCAACAGCAAGGGCGAATGGAAAGACAGAGATCGCGTTACCACCGAGGCGGTCGAGGCTGTCCGCGACTATTTCCTGGCAATCCGGGAAATCGACGGCGTGAACAGCATGGAGTACAAGTGGACAAGCGCGGATGGCAGCGAGGTCACGCTGACACTGAGAAAGACCGTGCCGGAGAACAGAGGTCCAAATGCCGAGTGAGAATAAGCCTCGCATCTGCACGATCTTTTACTGCGATCGGCGTCGGAAGAGCGTCTGCTGTTCCGACTGCGGGTTTCGTCGGCGGGGTTGCTACAACAGTTGCAAGAATGACCCTGCCAAATGTGGGTTATGTAAGGCCCCTGATCTGGAGGGCACGGAGGAAAAGAAATGAGCGATGGCGTCATTTTCAATGTACCGGCCCGCCGCTGCAAGAGGTGCGGCGGAATCCTGACAAGCGAACAGGGCTTGCGGGATGGGTACGGGCCCTGCTGCTTGAAGAAGATGCGGGAGGAAGAGGAATACCGGCAGTTCATGGAGAAGCAGTACAGCCTCTTCGACATGGCAGCCGAGGCAGAAGCCGCCCAGACCCCCGCAAAAGAGAAGTTTGCCGTTCAGCCCGCGGCTGACATCTTCCGGGACTCGGAAGACAGCGCGGAAGCGGCAGGAAAGGAAACTAACCATGAATCTGCACAAGAGTAAGATCGAGTGGTGTACTCACACCTGGAACCCGGTGACGGGCTGCCGGAACGGATGCAGCTATTGTTATGCCCGCCGGTTCATCGACCGCTTTGCACCGCACCCGTGCGAGTGGCCCGACGAGCAGTTGAGCGAGGCGGAGGGCGCGGCAGGATGTTTCGTGTCCGAGAAGCCGGTGAAGCTGCTGGACGAGTCCGGCAAGTACATTCGGAGCACGCCCTACCCGATGGGCTTCCTGCCTACGTTCCACCGCTACATGATGGACTACCCGCGGAAGCGGTTGATTCCGTCTGTGGTGTTCGTGTGCAGCATGGCCGATCTGTTCGGCGACTGGGTGCCGGACGAGTGGATCTCCGAAGTGCTGGAGGCTTGCAAAGAGGCCCCGCAGCACGCCTACCTGTTCTTGACAAAGAATCCGAGCCGGTATATGGAACTGGCCCGGAATGGCATTTTGCCGGAGGAGCCGAACTTCTGGTACGGCTCGACGATCACCGGCCCGGAGGATTCCTTCTGGCGGAGCGACTACCACAACACCTTCGTCAGCATGGAGCCGCTGCTCCAGCCCTTCGAGGGCGTCGGTGCTCAGGCCGTCAAGAAGGTGGGCTGGTGCATCATCGGTGCTATGACGGGCCCCGGCAGCAAGGCTCACCAGCCGAAGCGGGAGTGGGTAGAGTCGATCGTGGCCGATGCAAAGACCGCGGGCGTGCCGGTATTCATGAAGGACAACCTCAAAGGCGTTTGGGGAGATCAGTTGCTCAGGGAGTGCCCGGAGGGCATCGACCTGGCAGACAAAAAGGCGGTGGCTGAATGGGATGGAGAATGAAGGCAATCCTGGGCCTGCTGATCGTCCTGGAGGCTGTCAACTGCGCACAGCTCAGCTTGAAGGATGCCCGCATTGACGACCTGGAGGGCCAGCAGATCATCAACAGGTGCCGCCTGGAGAACTGGCAGACGCGGGCCATGCAGGACGAACAGACGATCGAGGACTTGCAGAAAGCCGCCGATGAAGCAGAGATCGCGCTGCCGGATGGCTTGGAGCTCGTAGACGCTGGAGAGTTCGAGTGTACCGCGTATTGCGGCGAGAAGTACCCGCACATCTGCGGGGAGGGGAAAGGCATCACGGCGAGTGGTGCTCCCTTTACTCCAGATCAGACCGTCGCCGCAGATCAGTCGATCTTCCCGTTCGGGACGGTGCTCTACATCGAGGGCGTCGGAGTCCGCGTGGTGCAGGATAAGGGCTCTGGCATCCAGGGCAAGCACCTGGACGTGGCCGTGTCCGGCACGCACGAGGACGCGCTGGCCTGGTCTGGCTACGGAAAACACAAGGTATGGGTGATAAAGGAGGTGAACGAGAATGACGGCGAATGAAGCTGTAAACGAGCTCAGGAGGCGGGCCTGCGCCAACGGCGTTGCTGGCTGGACGTGGAATTACGACGTTGAGCACGGGACTATAACCCTGAGCTTGACGGCGGGCAAGAAGCACGCGAGCCGTTCCGTTCCATCGGACAAAATCTTCCTAGACGAACACGGCAGGGCCATCCCCGGCGGCGATGGCTCGCATCTGGTGAAGCTCTACGAGGAGCTGGAAGCCGAGCTCGGCGTCACGGTGAAGATCGCGGGCTCGGACAGAGCGCGGGCCACTATGACCGGCGACGGGCGCGTGCTGTGCAGCTGCGGCGCGGAGCTGGAGTGCGATCACGAAACCGGCGATATGCCGGAGGTCTGCCCGATCTGTGGGAAGATCATCGACTGGAGCTGGTTCGTGTTCAAGGAGGCGGACGAATGAGCATCAAAGAAGCCGTAGCGAAGCTGGCTGCCAGGGCAAATGCAGATGGGTACGGGCTGACCTACACCGTCAGCAGCGGCAAAAAAATCTGTACCCTGGAGCTGTCGCGCAATCCGTTCCGCGTGCAGACGACGTTTTCGGACACGTTCATCGTCGCCTGCTGCGATTCTGGCCTGATCGAGAAGGTGCTCAGCGACAACTACGAAAACTTGAAATTTTTCCTGGAGGCCATGCTGAACAATGACTAACCCGTGCAAAGACTGTGCCGACCGGCACCCGATCTGTCACGATTCTTGCGAGAAGTATGCAGCGTGGAGAAAATTCTACCTCGCTGAGAAGGCCCGCGAGAAAGAACAAAATGCCTCTTGCTATGTTGGCAAGAACGCTTTTGAACAAGAAAGATGGATGGGGAGAGGCCATAGGCCATGATCGAGCCCTGGAAGCTCCCCACCAAACAGGAGGGACAACCAGAATGAAAAAGAAAAACTGCCGAATGACCGACCTGGAGCGTGCCCAGCACGCCCGCGCCGTCCAGTTCCGCAAAATGACCGACGCCCAGATCTGTGAGTATCTGGACGGCCTGCTCGAAAGGGAGCGGGAGGCCCGCAGCGTGGCCCCTGCACCGTCCAAAGAGGAGATCGTGAACGAGTTCCTGGACACCCTGAGCATCCGCACCACGAGCGGCCTGCGCGTCAGTGACGCCACCATCCGCAAGATTCGCAGCATCGCGGTCGATCGTGGGTTCATCAAGAGCGCGGAGGTGTCGGATGGTTGATGCAGATCGGGAAGAGCTGAGGCGGTACAGGGAAGAGGAGGAGCACGGACTGCTGCTCCACCTTCCTGTGCCGCTGGGAGCCGCGGTCTGGAGAGTCCGCGAGAACCCCGCGTGCCATTACGGAGTCCGGCAGGCAGAGATTTTTCTGTTCGGAGAGGTCGTCACGCCGCGCCGCATCGTTGAGGAAACGCCATTCACCCTGCGCCTGCTGGATGAATGGGGCAAGAGCGTGTTTGCTACCGAAGAGGAAGGGAGATCACACCTGAATGACGAATCGTGAACAAGAGGCCCTGCGCCGGAGCTACCGCGGCAAGGTGAGTCGGTGCCAGGGAGCCTTTTTTGAACAGATGATAAGCGCGGCCTGCAACCTCTACCGCGAGCGGCAGATTGCAGACATCGAGAAGACGCCTGAGCCGATGCAGCCTACCAAAGACCTGGGCAGCGGAAAGTTCATTGCCCACTACACCGGCAAGGGACAGGCCGACTACAAGGGTTTCCTGTGGGGCGGCAGGGCCGTGAACTTCGAGGCAAAGTACACGGACTCCGGGAAGATGATGCAGGATCGCGTGACGAAAGATCAGGCCGAACGCCTGGAGCGTGCGCAGCAGTATGGAGGCGTGGCCTTCGTCCTGTGCTCGTTCGGAAGCGTCGCCTTCTACCGCATTCCCTGGGTGGTATGGCGGGACATGAAGGGCAACTTCGGCAGAAAGTACATTATGCCGGCCGATGTGGAGCAATACCGGGTGAAGATCGGTGCTCCAGGCGTGCCGTTGTTTTTGGAGGGCCTGGAGGCCCAGTGCGCAGAAAGAGAGGAACACTCATGAGCAAAGAAACCAGATTTTGCCCGTTCCGGCGGGTTCTGACAAGGCAGCGTACCCGCATCACGGAAAACCGAGCAGAGGAAAACTTCAAAGATCGGTTTGGCGGCTGCTGCGGTGAGCGGTGCATGGCGTATCGTGATGGCCGCTGCCTGCGGCTCGAAAAGAAGGAGGAGCAGGATGGATAAACAGAAGATCAAAAGCGTTCCGAGGCTGACGACCGACAACCCGGTGGACAATTTTCAGACTGCCCTCAACTTCACCGACGTCAGCGAGGACGGCTGGGTGTGGCTGCGGCAGCCTGAAATGGCACTGACCGAGTATATGCGGCAGCTCGTCAAGGGCCACGGAAGCAGCATCGACCTGGGCTGCAACGATATGGAGCTCTCCGAAAGCCTGACGGAACACCTCTTCGACGACCCGAAGCAGAGCATCGACGGCCTGATCGCGGAGCACTACACGATCTTGTGGGCCTATGCGACCCTGCGGGAAAAGCTCAAATGGTACGAGGATGCAGGCATCCCGGCCATTCCTGATTATGGCCTGAATACCATCCGGCGGGCGATCAATCGGTACGGCACCGCCCCTCAGCTCCAGATGGCGATCAAGGAAATGTCGGAGCTCACGAAGGCGATCTGCAATCTCCAGCGGGCCGTGACCTTCAACTACCGCAACGGTGCGAAGATCAAGGTCGCCCACGAGAGCGTCAGGGAAGAAATCGCGGACGTTTACATCATGCTGGCGCAGCTCGTTGAGATCGTCGGCAAGCCGGAAGAGGTACAGCAGATCGTGCTTGAAAAGCTCGAACAGCTCAAAGGCGACCTGGACGGCGGGGAGGTGCAAAGTGAGTAAAGCTGTTTTGCTGAGCATCCGGCCCAACTGGGGCAAGATGATCTGGGCAGGAATGAAGGAAGTCGAGGTACGCAAGACACGTCCGACACTGGAAACGCCGTTCAAGGCGTACATCTACTGCACCGGTCATGATGGCTGGGTTATGAAATCGCCCAAGACGGGCGTGCAGAAAATGGACAGCAGAGTGATCGGCGAGTTCACTTGTGACAAAATCGACAGGCTGGCCCATGTTGAAGCGATGGGGAGCAACGAACCGCCGAAGCTGCAAATTGTGACCCCGGACTTGTGGTATAAGCCTGCCGACGAGCTGCTTCAAGCTGCCTGCTTGACCAAAGCGGAAGCTGAAAAGTATCTCAAAGGCGGCGACGGCTACGGCTGGCACATTTCCGATCTCAGAATTTACGACAGGCCCCGGAAGCTCCAGGAGTTCACCGGCTTACGGAATACCAGGTTTGGCATGGAACCCGTGAAGATCACCCGCCCGCCTCAGAGCTGGGGCTATGTGAGAGAGCTGGAGGAGGTACGCAATGAGCAAGAGGGAGAATAAACGCATCCGGCAGTTGGAACGCCGCCTTGCTGTGCTGGAAAAGCAGCAGACGACCGGCTGTTCCTGTCGCAGCAAGCATGAAGTCACCGTAGAGCCGAAGGTACAGGCCAAGCCGAAGACCATCCGCGAGAAGATCGCAGGCATCTTGACCGGCAAAAAGTAAAAGCCCCGGTGGGGCGGAAGAAATCAGGAGGCGGAAGCCAATGAACAAAGCAGAAGACATTCGGGCGATCATCGTGGAGGCCGTGCAGGCTGGTCGCGTATCAGCAGGGCACACCGCGAAGGATGCGTTCAAGGCGACCGAACGCCGTCTTTACGCCCTGCCGACCTTGCTCCAGAAGCAGGCCGAGGACAAGGACAAGCTGGAGGAGTTCTTGAAGTACGGGCCGAAGGAACGCAGCAAGAGTATTACCCGCTTCATCAAGACCGGCGTGCGGCTGACCCCGGAGGAAATCTGGGAGGCGGTGCTGACTGATATGCAGGCTACGATCGCCGCGGACGAGCACGAGATCAATACGATGGAGCGGGCCCTGGAGGTCATTCAGGACGACGCCTATTATCAGACCGTCGTTGGACGGTACATCGACAACCTTCCCGACGAGGACGTTGCAAAGCTCATTCCGTGCGACACCTCGACCGTCTGGAGGAACCGAAAACGGCTTGTGCAGCGGCTTGCGGTGTGGCTCTACGGCGCGGACGCCCTCAGATAAGGGCGTGCAATTTGCCGGTGCAAAAATCGTGCAATGGACAGGTGCAATTTATCTGTGGTATACTCTTCCACAATGAAAGAGTGTAGACAGGCGGTTGGCTCCCTTCATTGCTGAAAAATATGCACCAACTTTTCAAAAACCTATGACAGAACGTGAAAAAAGTGGTATAATTATTACAGAAGCAATGTAAAGGAGATAACTAACCATGAAAAATATTTGCTTGCTCGACCTGAACTACACCCTCGTTGGCAACCAGGCAGACACCCGGCTGCTTCGCCCCTTCACCCGCCGTATGGCCGCGGAGGAGTACCGCGCTGATCTGATCGAAGCTATCCGCGATGATTACGTTATCATCGTGACAGCCCGCCCGGACTACCAGATGCGGCAGACGATGGAGAACATCAAGAAGAAGACCGGCTGGCAGCCGGATGAATGGTACTTCAATGACATCAACGGTGAGCCGCCGGTGTTCAAGGAACGTGCCCTCAAAAACTGGATTTTCCCCAAGCATGGTGAGCAGGACGGCCCGAAGGGAGCCCACTACTACGCCGTGGAGAGCAACCCTAAGACGCGGACGATGTACAAACGCTACGGCATCGAGGCTGCTCCCTACGATATGTTCATGAAGAAGCGTCTGGCCCCGCAGCCGGTGATGGCTCAGGAGCCCGAATGCTTCCAACTGAAAATGTTCTGAATAGGCAACGAAAAGCGGAGTGCGAAAGCACCCCGCTTTTTTCATGCAAAATTTACAGAAAAGGAGTAAAGGCGTGGAAACGAAAATTGTTAAGCTGTCGGAGATCAAACCGGCCCCGTACAATCCCAGGGTTGAGCTGACGGCGAAAGATCAGGAGTACAAGGCCCTGGACGCGAGCATCGAAGAGCACGGCTTGGTTCTGCCTCTGATCGTGAACCTCCGGGACAACTGCCTGATCGGTGGACACCAGCGACTCAGCGTCCTGCTGGCGGAAGGCGAAACCGAAACCAATGCGGTGGTCGTGGACATGGACGAGGCCCAGGCGAAGGCCCTGTGCATCGCCCTGAACAAGCTGGACGGCGATTGGGACTACGGCAAGCTGGCAGAACTCCTCCAGGACTTGATCGAGGAGCAGGAGAACCTTACATCTACCGGCTTTACGCAGAAGGACATCGACGAGCTCCTGGGTGAGATCGGCGACGAGCTGGACGGCGACGAGCCGGAGCTGAAGGACAAGAAGGAAGACACCACAGACGGCATCAAGTGCCTGGTCGGTGAATTTTCCTTCAAGCTCACCGAGGTTGAGTTTGAAGACCTGATGGCGGACGTCCGCGAGAAGGTCGGCTTTACGCAGGAGCTCGTGTGCGAGGAGCTGAGAAGGAGGATGTTCGATGAAATTTAAGACCGAGTTCCGGGTTTTGAAGTTGAAGGACATTGCGCCTCCCCCGTACAACCCCCGTGAGGACATCGTGAAGGGCAGCGACGAGTACGAAGCTCTGCGCCGGAGCCTGGAGCAGCACGGCATGGTTGAGCCGCCTGTGGTGAACATCCACAATATGCGCTGCATCGGCGGCAACCAGAGAATCACCGTACTGCGGGATATGGGCGTGGAAGAAGTGCTCTGCTCCATCATCGACCAGCCCGACGAGGAAAAGGAAAAGAAGCTCTGCCTGTCCCTGAACCGCATTGAAGGCCGCTGGGATAATGACGCCCTGGGCGATCTGCTGCGGGACGACGATGTGCTGGACTACGAAACCGGCTTTGATGCTGACGAGGTACGTCTGTACCGGCAGCTTGAAGATGTTCAGGAGCCGGACGTCGGAGAACAGGAAGAACCCGACGACCTGGAAGACCTGGAGGAAGAAGACACCGAAGAAGAGCCGGACGAGGAGCCGGATGCGGACGCGGACGACGTGCCCGCCCTGGGCTCCACCCTGGTGAGAGTCGGCCACCTCCATTTCAAGGTTGAGGTCGTCCGCTATAACCGCACCCTGGACGGCATCCGGGACAAAGGTATTTTCGACCGCGCAGAGATCGCGGATGAGCTGAAACGGAGGCTGCTGCACAATGATTAAGCTGGTTCCTATCGACGCAGTGAAGGCGTCAGAGTATAACCCCCGCCGGAATGACGAAAAGCGTCTGGCCCTGGCGGAGCTGTCCCTGCGCAAGCTCGGCTTCCTGCTGCCCATCTATGCAGACGAGCACGGCGAAATCCTGAGCGGCCACCAGCGGCAGCTCGTCGCCCGTCGCATGGGCTTCCCGGAAATCCCCGTGGAGTACGTCAGAGAGAAAGAACTCAGCGAGCGGAAGGCGGTCAACGTCCTGTTCAACCGGGCAACGAACGACCTCCAGAAGCAGGACACCTGCGCGATCGTCAAGAAACGTCTGTACGAAATGGACATCCAGGCCATGACGGAGGCCCTGCCTGACATCGAACCGGGCAGCCCGGAGTCCTACCCCTGCATTTATGCGCTGCGCCGGATGGACACCGTAAAGCTTGCAAAGGCAAACCATCGCAATTTTGACACACACACGAAGCATCTTGCAAAATCCTTGGAGCAGAAGATTGGAGTTTTCATGCCGATCGTGATCGGTGAGGAGGGCAACGTCATAAACGGCATCGGTCGCCTCCAGGCCGCGGCAGAGGCGAGCCGGAAGGTCGTTCCCTGCGTCCAGATCAAGAAGGAGCAGGAAGCCTTCGCGTCGGCAATGCTGAATCTGCTGTCTATGGATTTTGCAATGGAGTCCAACTATGCAGATGATCTCCGCTTCAACAGCTTCATGCGAGAGCGGATCACGAGAGAAACCGACGCCGCAGGCAACGCTTCCATGGGCGACGGATTTTTCAAAGGCATTTTTCCGAAGAACAACGGGCGAGATTTCTGCGTCCTGGAGGGTGTGGCCCTGGAAACCTGGAAGCGACATTACGGCTCCAGCGTCGTTGACTTCGGCGCGGGCAAGCTCAACAACACCCGGACGCTCAGAAAAGCAGGCGTCAACGTGTCTGCCTTCGAGCCGTATTTCGTAACGATGGGCGACAAAATCCACAAGGAAAAGAGCCTGGAGATCGCAAACCGCTTCCTGGATGAAGTGGAGGCAGGCACGCCATACAGCAGCGTGTTTATTTCCAGCGTTTTCAACAGCGTACCATTCATGGCAGATCGGAAGAGCGTCGTGTAGGGAAAGAGTGTAGATCTCGGTGGTCGCCG